>JAAUXT010015648.1_pt1 | contig 27463 bp, 24 predicted proteins | sample 7278171 | NCBI WGS metagenome assembly JAAUXT01 (sample SAMN14350112, study PRJNA611818) | marine sediment metagenome | isolation source: surface marine sediment (1.8m) | place: French Polynesia: Moorea | collected 2018-08
CATTTGCCCAATATACTTCCTTCATCAAATATTTGTACTTTTGAGCTATTTTACATTTTCTGACATGATACTCAAAAAAAACAAGAGCAAAAATGACACATTTTTGCCCACAAAAACTGGGTGTGTTCGACTTGGACATTTTCCTTTTTGGCACCCCATCTTGGGTCACCAACAGACCAAATGGGCCCCAAAAGCCAAAAGCGGAACATCATTCTCATTCCAAAACCCTTGTCTACAGAAATCTGCTTGACAATGCCTTTAGGTGATTTTGTCCCACTTGACACTGTCCGGCTTGATCCAAGGCCCCAAGATCCACACCTGGGCCGGGCACACACACACACACCACACACACACACACACACACATTCAAGTGAAGGCTTCAGTGTGTTTCTGTGCAAAAATACAGTTCGGATTGCCCTCCACAAAAGCAGTTGGATCGTCGCTTGCGCGTTCAGGTAACAATGGAGTTTTTGTCAGCTTCACGCACAGCGAGAGCATCGATAAGCTGAAGGCATCATGCAATGCACGTTGTCTCCTTGCAGCAGTAAGTATCACAACACTGTCCTCACTGCTTTTGAAAAGGACTGGGAACAAAATTAGCACGAAAATTGACAAATCTCGCGCATGTCTGCAGGATGGCGTGGCCGTGCTGGTGCAATGATGCCAAGTCGTGCACGATCAGCAGGTGAGATGCTGACAGCGACACAACACAAGCTCAACTGTCGTGAAAACTATTTGTGCAATAATCGCCTGCTGAGTCGTATCTTTGATTCTGGTCACATTCACCTGGGCCTTGACACTGCTCAACCTGGTTCTCTAGAGGGCAGGCCCGGACGGCTTCCTGTTTTCACACACCACGTTCAGTGCGCCCGTGTTCGACAAGGTCGGCGTGGATCGCTATTTTCATCATCATCATTATATCGCGCTCGTCCACAGCAGCAACGTGACACATAAGGCAGTGAAAAACAAGTGGAGCACACAGAACCCCTCAGAACAAACAGACGACCAAATCACAAGCATCATTCCTCTCGCTGACGTGGTGTATGCCAAAGACGTAAACGTGAAGCAAATGGTTTATTTGCCTTGTTGGGATTGGAACACAAACCTGACATTCAATCGCCTTTTCCAGTCCGAGCACCAACTTGACAGCGACTATCAAAACTGTTCTGTGATATTTACATCCTCTCGTCACCAGTTCAGCAGAGAAATTCACATTGATGCCAAGTACACATTCATCAGGAGGAGTACACAAGAGTGTGTGACAGGAGAGCTTCAGATTGACAGGCGACTCCACGTCGATCGAATGAGCTCGCACCGTGACGACACGGGTGCAGCGTTCACGTCGGCTTCACCCCGCTTGATGTCGACAGCATCTGACCACACCTCAACTCGGGACTCATCCTTCGTCACTAAAACCCACGCCAACCGAGACGCCACACCAGCTCAAGGTTCTGAGTGGGGACATGAGAACACCACCCAGCGCCCCATTCTGTCGCTCACCTCCAGTCTTTCTGCGATCAAATACAAAGAATGCAAGTGTGAGCTTCTGTCTAACTACACCATGCTGAGCGCAACTGACATTTGTGTCTTTTCATCTTGATGCCTTGAAGTTGCTCCTCGAAACCGCGTCCCTTAATTGTTCATGCGATACCCGTTGTGCAGCAATGTGAAACTCGTGCAACATGCAACCTCTGATTTCCAGAGTCCACTGAAATCATGGGCCTGGCTGCAATGTTTCAAGCTGTTTCTCTGACACGTTAGATATTCCTTTTTTTGTGTAATTCATGCACACACAATGTGATCAGAACAATAAAGTTTGAGCTGAATGTCACGTTGTTTCCGGAACCTGCAGCTGTGACGAACGCACAAGGCACCGTAACCTCCATGGTTCACTCAGAACCAGCTGTTCGCTCCAGCAGTCAATTCGGACCACACACGTACAAACCCGTTCAATTCCACTGACAAGCTGAACCTGTGACTGCGTGAGATGCACATTCGGAGATTAACGTCGAGCAGTTCGTACAGTGTTTCACATTTATAAAGTTCTTCCAAAGCATGCCTGCCACGCGTCCAGTACAAAAACCGTACATTTCCCAACAGAAGGACGACTGCAGTTCAAAATTCCCTTTTGATCGCTGATGGATGGTTTTATTGCGAACTGGTGGTACATAACGGGTATTTGCTGGCAAGTTTGTCACACACATACATCCATGGCAAACAAGTGATGAAAAAACTTCAAAGAACTGTGTCCAGTGAAACGCACGCCCAGGTTTTTTTGCCTGAATGTTCTTGTCGGTCAAATAAAATTCAGCTTTGTGTGGCAAACTTTCTGGTGGCAATAAAAGGAAAGCAAATGACAACAGATCCGTGTTCCTTTCCTGGTGGAGCACACCGAAACGAAGACAACACAAACCTGGATGACAAATTACTGGCACACAGCTGTCTTCTTGAAAAGCCGGTTGCAAAGACAAACCAAAAGAACCCGTGGACACTTAACTAGACACTGAAGAATACTTCACCAGAAAGAAACAGACCGACGGCCAACAAACGCCAGCTGTTCAGAAGTGACCCTTCAATCAGAGATCAGCGAAAATAAACCTTTTGGCCGCAGTGGGTTCTTTTTCTTTTCTCAGTTTCTTCCACATTGATGGAGACAACAAAATAGCGCGGCACACAACGTCGCTCGTAACGGTCAAGATTTTAACCTTTCAGCGCAAAATACAAATAAGAAAATCCACCGTGTAACAGATTCACAGTCCCATGGACCCACCCACCCAAGAAACACAGGTGCGGTGATGAGCGAGTTGAAATTATACTTTGTCTTGAATAACTTTGGCTAAACGTTCAACTTGCGGACGTCAAGAAAATAGATGACTCTTTTTTGAAACATTTGTCTTTGGTATGAGTAAATCGTCGTTGTATCTCAGAAAAGTCTCGTCTTTGATTCTTGTTGTCGGTGCAACTAACTTCAAGACACGCGCGCTCGTTTTAACCCACCGAAAATGACAATTCAAAAATCTCTACTCCAACACGAAAAGAAAAATCCACGATCGACATTGCACGTAAGAAACATGATGCGTCTTTCCAACACCATTTTTGCATTCCATGTTGCAGGCAAAGCATCACAGTCAACCAACGTGCAAACCAGTCGGCTTACTCAGCAGTCCACTGCGTTGAGATCACTCCAATACTTTGGCAAACTTCAGTGCCAGAAAAGTTGTCAGTGTTGTGTGGCTGGAACGACTTGTTCGGAACCAGTGACAAGGCTTGGTGGCAAGTGCAAATCACATCATGCAAGTCACCGTATTCACCCGTTTTGGTCGCGTCCATGCAAGGAGCCCTCCCTCGATTTTCTGGTGTTGAGGTCCCATTGAAAACTCGTGTCGTGTTCGGTTTGGGGGCAAAGAGGTGCGTCTTGTGCACGGGTGAATACGGTACGCTCTCACTTGATCGCGTTTACAACTGAATAACCTTTTCGTCTGGCGACTTTCGCCGACTTTTGCAACAGGTTCTCAATACCGACACTTGCAGCTCAAGCAAAACTGTTTTCCCTTCACAGACACAGAGAGGTTTTATCACGGAATAAATAGACTTTTTCAAATCCACAAAACCAATACAAAAGCAACATAAGTATCACATTGTCTGACATCACACGCATGTTGAGAGGAATAGTGTGAACACATTGTTTGTCAAATACTGTCGTAGCAAATCTCCGGCGCGAGAGCGAATACTGGAAGAGAATCGGACTCACGACCTGCGCAGCGGACACAGCGCGACGAGCACGGGCTTGGCGCTGACGCGAACACCCGACCTCGTCAACCTTTGATAAAAGTTGATGGGCGACGGGGTGACAGGGTTGCCAGGGCCTCTCGGTGGGGTGATCATATCGGCGACAACACATTCCTGTTGCTGCTTCTCGTCGTTTTTCAGTGTGCTACAATTTTCAACAAGAACGCGTGGCTTTGATCTCCAGAACGTCGCAAGCGCACGGCCTCTCTGCCAGGCAATCAGGTCCCGGCGGTGGGGGGGGGGGAGAGAAGGGCCTTTCTAGATTTGCGCCATTGCACATGGGTATGGGTTTCAGTCTTCAGCATAAGTTCTGGCAAAATACTCAGCAACAAATCAAGCCATTCAGCAGAGACCGATCCCAGACACAGTGGAGTCTCCCATCTCGACGAGCAACAAGAAATTGAGCTGACCTCTGCATCTGGTCGACGACAGGCACAAGGATGTCGAACTGGTACCCGGTGAGATTCTCCAGATGACTCGTCCACACCGGAACACAATTCAAACGAAGCCGCGCAGCCGCAACAGCAGCGGACGCCACAAGCGACGGGGTGACGCGTGCATAGAACAAGTCTGCCAACACAGAAAACAGACTTCCGAAATGAGGGACCGATTGTCACACCTCTTGTCAAAGCAACACGAACAACAACGAAATGCCGAGTGCACTTGGTGTGAGTCGGGGACGCAGTCCCTCACAGAAACAAACTTTCGCCGAAAGTTGCACACAACTTGCCTTGTAAGGATATTTCCAAAAAGTATTGTACGTATTTGGCAATGTACATCTTGTACTTCTGCTTGTCCTTCTCTCCCAGCACTGGGATCCCGTCCATGGCGTGCTGCAGATAGTACTCACTGAAGTGAGCTGCCGTCGGCAAACCCACCTTCCACCTGGCCACAGAAACACAACATGCTGATGCACTGCAGACATGTACAACCCGCGTCCGCTTGAAATCTGCGTCATCTTACAGCTATTACAGGGGCTCAATTCGTTCAGCGTGTGTGTGTGTGTGTGTGTGTGTGTGTGTGTGTGTGTGTGTGGTGTGTGCGCGCGCACACACAAGGTCTTGTACTTACACGCGTGGACGCAACAAACAGAGAACCAAACACGCACGTAAGTTTGTTGCCTTTCCCCGACGTGGCACAACTTCGCCTTCACAATACTGCCCATGAAGTCCGCAAACGCAGTAACCAAGAGGTATTTGACACGCTGGTGTGTACTGTACTCACTCAAAAGTATTCAAGAGCTGCAGTTCAATGTTCAGGTAGGTTTTGTAGGAGTACGGCTCAGTGAAATACAAGTTGAGTTCAGAATACTTTGGTATGTTCACTTCTTTTTCTTCGAATTTGCCTGGAAATGAAAGCGTGACCAACTTTTTGGCAAAAACAACAACGAAATTACAAACAAACAAAAAAGAAGAAAAAATTGCACAAACGCGTCTCTTCTGTGCAGCGTGCTACACTTGATTTTTAAAAGTCCAGCCACAACTAAATTTAGACAACGAAACGTCTTCATTGAAGAAACTGACGTGACACAAGATCCCAATGCTGGAGATCATGGAATCAAGAGTTCGTACATGCCACCAAGAGACAGCCGATGGTCATGAGTTTGAGGTGTGCTTGTAGAATGTCGTACTGGTCCATGAATACGTCCAACAGTTTGATGGCCAAATGTCTGGCAGTGGAACACAGTTTGAACTTCTCGCATATCGCAGCCAGCCAGTCCACCAGGTAGCGCCTTGTGCCCAACTGAGGTGACTGTCCCTGAAAGATATTTCAGCTTGTGAATGTCTATCACAGAACATGAGGGTTGCTGAAAGACAGTAAACACTGGTACTTCCCACGCGACACGCTTTGTGTGGCAGCAAATTGAACTCACCTGTATCGATGGGATGGACAACTCTTTGAGGCGCAGGTAACTGTGCACATCATCTGCAATCGAGTGGTTCCACCAGTCACTGATCTTTTCCATCACCATCGGGTGTCAATTCGGCAGAACAGTGAAAATCCTTTGTGCAGCTGCCTGGAATACATTTCTGTTCAAATCAGGCGGGCGCTTGTCCTCAGGGATAACCAAGTGACCAAGCGGATCCTGGGTTGGGGGGGGGGGCGACCAAGGTCTCGGCCGGCGATAGACCCTCAAACTACGTGAGGGAATAGTTCGTTGTTGTTGTTTTTCTTTTTTCTGGGGGGGGGGGGGGGGGTCAGAGCCCTTCGGGGTCAGGTGTCGATTGTCCCCTGGGTCTGACCATGTGCAAAACACGTGGATTCTACAAAGAAGCTGCCTTGTCAACAGAAACTCTCGCTTGCACCAAATCGTTGAGAAAGACTGCCAGCACTATTCACAACCAGATTCAGATATGAGGTTTCTGTTGTGTGTGGAGCATGTGGCAGCACCAGGACTGCACCATGCTCACAGAACAGGATCTACCGAATTCGTTGCGGTTGAAAACGTCGTTTTAATCTCATGAAAAGTCACGCAAATCTTTCAAAGCGAACACACAGTATACCAGTACCTGTCACCGCAACTTCTAATCCATTTTTGACAAAGTTTCAAACTCTCAAACTCTCTATCTAAAACCATGCACGCTTCGTGCAGATCCAGATCTGTTGTTGACCCTCGTGCACTTTGGGTCAGGTGTCTACCACGGAATTTTAATCATCTTTGAACTCCACAACAAAAACCAGGAATTTTAAGAAAACCGTTGAATGCCAATATCACTTTGAAATATTTGCTCTCTGTAAAGGACTCTTAAAATATTTGTGTTTGCGTCTCCAATTGTTTTATTCAAGAACCAGTAACCGGTGTTCACATCGTTTTTGTCCAGGCGAATTTTCGGCCGGGAACCAGGCGAGTACAAGGAAGCCGGTATTGAACTGTTGAAAAACGACAAATTTGGTCTGTAACAATGTCTGAGTTCGCAATCAGTGAGTACATATGTCTCAGTTGCATCAAAAGTTGAGAAGAATTTCTCATTTACAGGGACGGGTGCAAAATCAAGCTGTATGGCTTGAAACATGGCGACAGTAATTTGAGGGTGTGTTTTCTTCTCGTGTTGCCTTCCCAGATCTGGCTCAGCTGTTTAAAATCGCAGGCAAGGTGTTTGCAGAAGTCAATGAAGTGAGTTCTGCTGATTGTGGGTTGTGTTATGAGTTGTCTCAGCACTGTCACAAAGCAAGTTTGATCGTCCGCAGACCCTCGTAATTTGTCCCCCAAGTTTGTTTTTTTGTTGAGATCCAGATCGTTTTCTGCAGACGACAATGCTGTCAGGGCGTGGGATTTTCAGAAAAGATTGTTTGTTTTTGTGTGGCAGGGCACGATCCCTCCCCTTTTCCCGTTGGATAATTTTTTTTCGCCTCCACAAAAGTGGCAGAAATGAACACCATATTCAGTCAGTTGTGATCTTCTTGGACCTTGCAAAAGCAGGCAAAGTGGACAGACAAAATTGTGTGATGTCCCTAAAAGTTTGGGCAGAGCACCCAGCAACATGGGGGAAGCTCGGTCAAATGTTCGGCTTCCCCACCCCACACTCTCAAGCCCCACTACCCAAACCGCCTCCCTCAAGCATCTCCAAAGTTCAAATTGTTGAGGACCCCCGGTACGAAGGAATGGGAGTACGAACTTGTTGAGGAGTCCTGCCCCCTTCCCCAGCAAAGTGGGAGCTGGGAGTTCATTTCCCGCGTGTTTCTCTCAGCACGCCAAACCTGTGCTGCTTCAATGTTTCAGCGGGAGTTGAAATCGAATATTATTTCATTGGCCGTGCTCGGTTTACGCGTGCGGTCAGCCGCCGGCGAAGTCGCGCGACTCAACCCCTGGGTTGGAGACAGAAGTCAGCCTGTTCGGCTCACTCGATCCGTCACGCGCGTGAATCGAACACGCCCATTGATAGTCACACAGGAACTTTTGTACGACCTGATGTTACGGAGTTCGTTTCACAAGCAACATCCACCTGTGAGTTGACCGAGTTGAGTTCCTGATGCCGAAGCGACTCTGAGCGGGAGTCTTTTTGTTTGATCATTGCCGACACAAGTGCTGTACGTGCAGAACTTTGCGTCTCCGTGTCAAATGTCACGCTGTGGCAATTTTCAGTCGCGCGAGCGCGACTTTAGTGATCGGTGTCTGTCTGTCTGTCTGTCTGTACACACCTCAGTTTCCATGACGTAGTGAGTGGGGGGTGTCACTATGTCATGGAAAAGTTGAGCTGCCCTCAGAAAGAAACCTGTGTGACTATCACCCCCCCCCCCATTTTTTTACTTATGGAAAAGTTGTGAGGGTCACGCAGTGAAAACAGGGGGGGGGGTCACACAGGTTTCTTTTTGAGGGCGGCCCAACTTTTTTCATGATGTAGTGACCCTCACACTTTTCCATGACTAGTGGCCCCCCCTTCCCATCACTACGTCATGGAAAAGTTGAAGGTTTCAGTTTTGGACTCAGAAAAATTTTTGCTGGTGGCTGGAAAGAAACCTGTGTGACCTCCCTCCCCCCATTATGTCATGAAAAAGTCAAAGGTTGGTGTTTGGACTTTGAAAAATGTTCTGAAAAACTGCATGTTGGACTTCGAACACACGGGTGCAACTCTACGCGGGACACAATGCCAGGGGCATTCTCGTTTCACCGGTTCGCTAGCGCGGTCTTAGTGCTGTGAGAACGGGAAGGGTGTGTCTGTGCACCAATTGGTAACGTACAGGGGTGGGGCGGTTGTCACTATTGGTGGAAAATGATCAGCGATAAATTTTGAGCTGGAAATTGTTCTGGTAACTCCCCTCCCTGCGTAAGTCTCTGAGTCAAGTACAGTGGAAAACGATCAACAGGGAATTCTCAGTCAAGTCACCATGGCAAATTGGCGTGGTGGAACTGCGGACTTTGTCGTGGCCTTCAAGTTGGAAACAAGAAAAGATTCAACGCGCACGTATAGTTGGCATCAACACTTCCCCATCAACACTTCCCCATCAACACAGTTTTACTTGAGTTCAGATTCCAGATTCAGGTTGCGTGAAAAGCACTTGAAAAATTCTTGCTGTATGTAGTGTGGCGGAAGCAGGCAAATTTAGCTCGCCCGAGTAATATCAGCTGCTCAGAGTTTGGAATGAGTCAATCGGGAGACTGCTTGGGTTGTTACAGATTCGTCAGAGAATTGCACGTATTCGCTGCAACGTCAGATGTCAGTTTCCACAGTAACGTAGCGATGGTAAGCAGTACTGTTGCCAGCTGGGCCGAGGCGTTCACAGACAGTCTACCTGATCAGCTGTTGCACATGTTTTGCTTCATTTCTTGCGGTGTTCTCTCCAGAAGCTTCCAACTCCTGGGCGAGAAAGACCGTGAAGGTCACGGGACGCCAGGAAACGTCCACAAAACAAACCCGATGCATTCCGGCGAGCCGCGGGCTCAGTCCAGTCGCGAGTGCTGTGCGTGGACGGTTGGTTTACTTGGGTGGTTGAGGGTGGGGGGGTTCCCAACCATTCTTTTCCTTTTCAAGGCCCTGGTGACGACGTCCGGGAATCACTCTGTGTGTGTGTGTGTGTTTGTGTGTGTGTGTGTGTGTGTGCAGACGAACGTGGGGAGGGTTCAGTGTGCCAAACCCACCAGCGTGATCAGCACTGACCCACCTGCTCCCAGGTGCCCCCACCCAAGACTTGACTTTACTTTGTGCCAAACATGTGTGCACACCTGAACGCATCAACACTGCTCCATTTATAAAACCTGCTGCCAAAATCTCCGTCAGACCAAATGTGGATCTGAACATTGTAATTGTTTACAGGAGTGCAAACTGCAACCAATGATAACTGTTTCAATATCCTGAGGAACATCAAAATTAGCCACAATCTCGTACCAACGGACCATTCTGCTTGCAGACTTCAATGACTCTGATAGTGTGCTTATTTCAAAAGCCACGCAAGAAATCAAACTCTTACAGCGAGTCCATCTTCCACTTGTTGCTGTGACAAGGACAAACAAGTTCTCTCCATTTGCGTATCTTCTGAGTTGAATTGTATTTCGCTTGTTTGTTCATTCAAAGCCTCCAGTGGTTCGACACACCAGTTGAATCGTTGGCACCTTCTTTCAATTCCAGAATCGGTGTTCGCCACGTTGCCCTTCACGGAGCGTGGCATGCCCATCGTCATCAGCGGGGATCCCAAGGGCAAGAACTTCCTCTACGCCAATGGAAACAGTGTTCTGATTCGAGACATCGCTGTAAGTTCCGAAAGCATTGTTCAAGCGCGTGATCGCCTTGGGATCGGAGCGCATTGTGTGATCACAATGGGTTTGTTTTGCTTGTGGATAAAGGACGCCAAAAGACCCTTTTTTGCAAAACTGGTCACAATTTGTTCCTGAACCTCCAAAATAGGGACGGGGGGGGGCTATTTTTAAGCGTGTGGTCCCGAAGGGTCTCGAACACATGCTTAGTGCAATCGCCATCAGTCTGTATATATATGTGTGTGTGTGTGTGTGTGTGTGCAAGTGAATGGTCCCATCTGAGACAATTCCTGGTGTCCCATGAACAAGTAGTTCTGGTAAATTCATACCCAAATGTTTGTGATAGCGTTATGGACCACACGCTTTTTATGCGTAGCATTCTTGTTCTATCCTGGTCACAGTTTGTTCTTGGCCATCGCTCCATTTTCCAGAATGGGCCTGAATCCGCATCACACACACACACACACACACACACACACACACACACACACACGCGCGCGCGCGCGCGCGCGCGCATACCTTTGTGTAATGTAAGGTTCAGACCCGTTTTCGCAACTTTTGGGATACTATCTTTACAAAGTTGGCCGTCGAGTTTTGTGTCACCGACACCAGCCATCGCGCGATCAAAACTGCTGTTTTCTGATGAGGCGTGTGTCCATTCTGGTGCATTTGCAGAATCCTTCCATATGTGATGTGTACACAGAGCATTCGACTCGAGTGCGGGCCGCGAGATATTCCCCGAGTGGGTTCTACATCGCCTCTGCAGGCAAGTGACTCGAAAAGAAGCAGGTTCGGTGGTTGTCAAGGATGTCGCCTTTTCACGCGACTCGAAGATTTAACTTGATTGTCATGTTCAGTCGCCTCGTGAGAGGGTTGTCGTGCACATTCCGCTTCGTGTCGACATCTTGTTTCTTCACATTGAAGACCTGTGCCTTGAGAGTGTTTCTCTCCTTGCAGTATCCAACGGTTTGGTCATATTTGAAACGCTTTCACTGTTTACAGACAGCGGAGGGAAGGTTCGCATCTGGGACACGACGAACAAGGAGCACATTCTGAAGAACGAGTATCAACCGATCGGAGGCGCCATCCGAGACGTCGCGTGGGACGGGGAGAGCAAGCGCATCGTGGTCGGCGGCGAGGGCAGGGACAAGTGAGCGCTCGTGCACTGACTTCTGGATCAACACGAGCATGATTTCGTGTTTGCAGGCTGACAAACCAATTCGTGTTTTGGCAAGTGAGGGCTGTTTATTTGCAGGTTTGGTCACGTGTTTGCTGCTGATGCTGGAAATTCCCTGGGTGATATCATGGGGCAGAGCAAAGCCATCAACTCTGTGGACTTCAAGTAAGCTCGCAAGCGTGTGTTGCGGCTGTGTTGTTTCACTGCAGCCATTTATTTCTTTGCTTGTTCCTTGGTCGCTGCACGAAATCTTGAGATGGTAAAAACATGCGGCAATCTTTGAATTCCTCACAGACCAACGAGACCGTTCCGGATTGTCACTGCGAGTGAAGACAGCTCCGTGGCCTTCTTCGCTGGTCCACCTTTCAAGTTTCAATGCACGAAAACGGTAAGACTCCCATGACCTGTCAGCCGCAGTGACTTGTGTCCTGGAAGCTCAGACGAACAGACACAGACGCGTCCCGAAGGGCCGACCTCTGCTATGCACTCGCTACAGCTGAAGAAAACCCGTACATTTTCGTGTTTGGGGGAGATTCATGCACAAGGCGACCCCCCCTCCCCGCCCCTTGTTTCAACCCCTACATCTGGAACAAAAGTTTTTCCCATCCCCCGGCAAATTTTGGATAACAATGGGGAACTGTACCAACGTTTCGTTTCTTTTTTCACAGTCAAACCAAGAATCAAAATCCTTCGACCTCATACTCTGAATCTACATAATGTCTATATGCCAAAGTTTCTGGAACTGGTAAGATTCAGAAGATGATGGTTATTCACTTGAAGTGCCGGTACCATTTCCATGAAACACAAGAAATTACGGTGTGACAGGCAGTGTACTGCCACGTGTGACTTTTCAAGTGAATGTGTCTCACGCAATGTTTTTCAGGGTGATACCAAATGTATTGTGATGTCCCCAGTGAAGACCTCAGTAAATGCTCTGTGCATCATGCGTCTGAGAGATTTGATAGGCATATCGCCCCAACACACAAAACATGGACCATGTGTACACGGTGCAGGTCAGGGTGACCCCTGCAAACACTGCACATCAGGATGTTTTTCAAGTAGAACTTTTCAGCACACCAGCGAGGCGCCTGTGTTCAAAAGTTCTGCTTTCGTGTTGGCATCTGAGTTTTCCCCTCAGAGTTGCATCGAGCCTTGGTGTTGTTGCTTGTTGAAAATAGTTTTGTTTTTTCAGAACCATTCAAAATTCGTAAACGCAGTCCGCTACTCTCCAGATGGAACGTACTTTGTGACCGCAGGTGCAGATTGCAAGGTCAGTGATCTTTGCCTGCAAATGGGTCCAGTTGAGAGTTGGTTTCAATTTCGCAGCCTGTGTCAGCCAGAGAACGAGGGACACGCAGAGTTTGTTTTGTGTTGTCGTTGCAGTCGTTTGTTTTCGACGGAACGTCAGGAGAGATGAAGACGGAACTTGGATCTCCGGCTCACAAGGGTGGCGTTTACGCGGTGAGAGGTGTTTGAACGTCGTCCTTTTTGCCAAGTTGTGGGCATGTGTCCAGTTTTTGCACGTGTTGCTTTTGCACTTTTTTGCAGGTGTGTCCCAGTCCAGACAGCAGGCGCGTGTTGAGTGTGTCTGGCGACAAAACTGCGAAAATCTGGGATGTGGAAACCAGTTCTGTGGTCTCGTAGGTTTCCTTCCATGATTGCCACGCCGTTTCGTCAAAAGTGTCCACCACGTGTCGCGAGACCGAACAATGTAATCCAACAGTTTTGTTGTGTTTTGAACAGAGAATTCACGATGGGCAGTGCTATCCAGGACATGCAAGTCGGATGTCTGTGGCAGGGAGAGTATTTGTTGACGGTCTCGCTTTCCGGCCATATCAACTACCTCGATGTGAACAACCCAGCCAAGCCCATTCGAATTCTCAAAGGTGAGCCTTCCTCATACAGCAGAGGTGAGGCATTCTCCACAGCTGGGAACAATTGAGAATATTGCCTCAAACAGACTGTTCAGTGCTTTCCATAAATCGAGCAAGCATCGTAACTAACGCTTTGTTTCAACAGGTCACAACAAGCCGATCACGGCGATGGGTGTCACGAGAGACGGTCAGAACATTTACACGGGAGCCTCCGACGGCCAGATCTGTGAGTCGGATGATCAGATTCAACAAAATCCAAGTGAAGTTTCGAACTTTAACTTTCGTCTGAGGATCTCGGTCCGTAAACAGCAAACTCTACTCGGCAGGCTGCTGGGACAGCATCAGCGGCGACAGTGAGATGGTGACTGGAAAAGGTCACAGCAACCAGATCCAGCACTTGGCGTTCACGGACGACAGCATGGTCACCTGTGGAATGGACGACACCGTCGTCTACACGTCGTTGCACAACAAACAATACACGTGTGTGTCCAAGTCGGTCTGAACTTTCGCATTCTGCTGCCGTCGGACTTTCTGTTCCAATGAAAGTGACCGCGGTGCCTTGGTCGCGAGTTGTCAAGACGAGGTCGTCTCGATCAATTGACAGGGAGAGTGTGAAGATGCCGTCTCAACCTCGAGGAATCGCGGCGCGCGGAGATCTCGTCATCGTTGCCTGTATAAATGATGTAAGTGCAGCAAGATTTGCACGACAGATTGAACTGCCGCTCCCCAGTGGGTATTGTTGAGAGGACTCGCGGTGTTTCAGGTGGTTGTCTTGCGCGACAAAGCCCCGGTGTTCATGCAGAAAGCTGCCTTCGAGCCTCAGTGTGTTGCCATCCACCCTGGTCTCACAGAAGTAGCAGTGGGAGGAATGGACGTAAGTGCTCACAAAATCACCAGCATGCCTGATTTCTCCGATAATTTCCAAACTGCCAGAACAGAACTTTCCCAGGATCGAATTTCGTGTTCGTTTGTCGTGACACAATGAAATGTTTTTTTTTCCCCAGCCAAGCGACCAAAAAGTGCACGTTTACGAGTTGAACAACGACACGCTTTCTGAGAAACGCGCGCTGGCGCACGACGGCGGCGTCATGGACGTGAGCTACTCGCCTGACGGCGCCCACCTCGCCGCCGTCGACACCTACCGCAAAGTTTATCTCTACAAGCTGCCCGAATACGAGGTGAGTGAGCATCGGGTCCTTTGTGCCGAGTTTTGGTGTTCTTTACTTTGTGAAGACGAATCTTGACAAAAATTGGACGTCTTTACAATCTTTGAGCGTGAGACACTGGTGTGGTGAAACTGCGTTGATGAGGCAGGACGAGTTTCTTCCTCGAAAGTTTTGTCCGGGCTGCTCGACTCGCACTCAACAAACGCTATTGGAGAGGGAGCGCGTATCAGACCAGCAACCACTCCAGTTTCACTGATCATTTTCACTGACCATCAGCTGCTTTTCTGGTCACTCCCGACGTTTGCTGTTGCAGAACAAGGTTGGCGTGGCGTGGTCCATTCACACAGCGAAGATCAACACAGTGGCCTGGACACCCAACTCGAGACACCTGGCCACAGGATCCTTGGACACCAATGTCATTGTTTGGAATCCTGAGAAACCCATGAAACGAGTCAACATCAAAGGTGAGAACGTAGATGAAAACTCCCTTCGCGGGAAATCGGCTTCGGTGGTGAAAACCATGGCTGGACATCATTTCGTCGATTTTGAAACAGCTGCAGCGATTTGAAAGAGTGCTTGGACGTGCTGTTTGTCTCCACACAGCCGCGCATCCGATGAGCCAGATCACGCGCGTTCAGTGGATTGACGACAACACGATGGCGTCGAGTGGCCACGACAGCTGCCTGCGCATCTGGACTGTCAACCACGAATGAGCAGCTCACGTCCTTCAGCAGCAAAGACGATTTTAGGGATCACATATTTTTCTACAGCATCTCAGATTCTGTCTCCTGATGGTATTTTCACAGCGCAACGAATCACGTTTCGAGAGGAGATTTGTGTGCATATGTTGTCGACATGACTGTCGGGTTTGGAAACATGAATATTCTGGAAAATCAAGCGTAGAAAGAGCGAGAATAAGGGGGCACAACTCCCAATCTGTGTATCGTTATGCTGCTTTGCAGCGTGTGCGTCTTCAGCGCGGTGTTCTTGCAGGCGAAAATGGCGGCATGAGTGCCGTAAGTGAATGAACACGTCCGATTGCGAGCAGACTCCAGGCGCACAGCCGCAAATCGTGATGGAAACGATGGTTCCATGAATTCGTTGATTCTTTATCAAATTTATTTTCTTCTTTTCTGCTGTGGGATATTTTGTTCCTGTTCTATTCTCCACTGAAAAGCTCAGTTGATCTGCATGCGCGTTGAATGTTTTTTGTTTTTGCGGGTGGGTGGGTTGGGGGGGGCTAGAGGCGATCATGCGATTGGATCGCGCGCTTGCGATCTAACTGTGGATCACTGACCGCAAGTTTGCCTTGTTCCCAGTATTTTTGTGGCCTCTTCGGCAGATCTAATACCCTCCGTGTTGCTCGATTCGAAATGTCAGTTCTTTGCGTGTCAAGGGAAAAGGCTCCACGAAAGCGCAAGGCGGGGTGTTGAAAGTGACGCTTTGGTGCTCGTTTACACTGGGGACAGGACTTTCTATGGAATAAATTTTTTCTTGACGTTTGGATTTTTGTTCTTCACGGATGAATCAGTGAAATGAAGTACGGATGCCGTGCTTTTAGCGTCTTTTTTCCGCAATACGCCACGAATAACAACGCCAGATTACAGACAAAAACTTTGTTATCCAAATAGTCATTTCAATGTGAAAGTATGCAAAAATTCTGGAAAACTCCACATGCACGAAGTTAGTGCATAATTTGATAAGGAAGGAGGAAGAACATTGTTACACTGATGCTCCAGCGTTCATACCCGCCAGTGAAAAAATGTCAAGAAAATAAACGATGAAAAGACAACACAACCTGAAATTGTCGACACTTGGTCGCCGAAGTGTTGACGGACAAGAAAAGTGATACGTACGCATGCTCCGTGCTGTGTTAGTAAATGCAAAACGCAAACGTGGAATTCAACATGTTTCAGCGTATCGATTCTACGACGAAGCACAAATGGAATTGGGCAGTGGGTGAAGAACAGGGTAATACTTCCACTTGCAAAGGAACGAAGCCTTGTGTTTCCTGTTGCGCATTTTACCAATCGGATGAGGAATTGCTGCAGAGGGAATGACGAAAATGATTACATCCAGGTTCAACATCAACCAAACAGTACAAGAATAATCCTTTATGGCACTTACAATACTGAGGAACACATTCATGCAAGTACAGCAAGTACAAACTTCCGGCCACGGCAGAAGTTGACTTTGTTCGAGTGCGCCACACGAGTCAAAACACTTCAGAGCCGCTTGTGTTCAGAACATCGAACCAGCGTTCAATTTCGCTGAAGAGAGTCGAGCAGGACTGGCGAATGAACAAGGCATTTGAACAAATCATTGACCCATCCCCACTGCCTTGGCTTGGAGAGGTCAGTGGATGATTCATCAAGCATTTTCAAATTGTTGCCTCCATCAAGTCGTGATGTGACGTGTGGCAGAATGGCCCCGACCTCCATAAACACATGATGAAAGGTAAGTTTTCACGAACAAAGTTCTTCGAGAATACTTTAGAACTGCCTGCCAAGACATAACCTAAATTTTGAGCGTGAGACGTCACTTGCTCTTTCTTTCTGGCGAACCTGCCATGATACCCTGTGACCTGCATTTTGAATGCACTCAGTCAAACTCAAATCACAAATTTAATTAGCATTTCATGCACAACACTCAAAACTGAACCCAAATGATCACGCCACCACTGAATAAACCAACGAACAAATCCACTTGACAGAACACACACTGTCCAAGAAGTAGTAGTTTTGCCATCGTGACAGCTGCAAAAACCTCCAGCTCGAAAGGCAACTGAACTCTTGAAACCGAAGTGTGTCAAGGAAGGTGCGGTGAGCACAAAGTGTTTCCAACAACTCAAGGTTTTCACAGATTATCGCACAGAGAGTGTGTCTGGTAACATCACAATTGAATGTATGAAAAACAGTAACGCACACGTAACGAAAATTTCCGTGGACAACGAACGACAACTTTTGACCAATAACATTCTCAAACAATGTGGATACTACTTCAAAAGACAAGGAAATAATGTAACAAAGTGATGGCTAAGCACCATTTCAGTCATTTGCACAGTTGAACATGCAAAATGGAGCTTGCCTAAGTACGAAATTATACCGAATTCATAACACGTACACTTCATCTTCATTGATCAAGACACACGACGGGAGAAATGTGTGAACACACTCCCACCAAACACACTGGGAAACTGTATACAGTTTGCGTACACATTCAACTACAGCAAAGCTTTGTACACAGTCACTGGCCTACAAGAAACACTTCAGACATTCAGATTGAGACATTTCAGTTCCATACAAAAAATACTTTCAAAAGTTGCCTTCAGGCAAGTTCACAGGCATACCGCAGTCCTACATTTCCTACACACGGAGGCCGCTACGCACACACAACAGCCTCAATCAAGTTAGCACACGCTGCAAATAACCAGTTCATTATAGTCTAATTTGTGGCATATATCTCGACTATCTGGTGTTAGTCTGTAAGTAGAGCGCTTTTGCATTTATGCTACGAGGTATTTGGCTTGAGTGTGGGGCTGTACAGGTCACACGGTCGGTTTGCCTCCAGATGCAGCTGTGGTTCATTCCGTTGTCGCCTGCCACCAAGCAGATTTTCACTCGGACTGGCTCAAACCTTCCGACGCGTCAGCACGACAGATCGGACAGGTACGATTCGTCTGGAACCAGAAATGTAAAATTTCAGATGCAAGGTGAGAACATTGAGCACACGACCGGCAGGACGCGCGCGGAGACTGAGAGCGTCTTGGCTTCAGCCAAACGTTCCTCACCTTGAGCCACTTGTCGACGCATTTGCCGTGGAACTCGTGACTGCAGGGCAGCACCCGGAGCAGCTGGCGGTTCTCGAAGTCGCACATGCAGACGACGCAGTTGCTCTGGTCCATGCTCGAGCGCTTGATGTCGCCGTTGTGTCGGTAGGACGGCAGCTGCTCGATCTCGCTCTTGGACAGGCCGCGCGGCTTCGCCTCGCCGAGACGCTCCGCCAGGTTCAGCAGCGCCTGTGCCACACGTCAAACATGTTTTCAATGTTTTGACTGGAAGGAACTCAAGTCTTTTGCTACTTGGGAGTCAGCAGGCATTGTAGTCTGTGACGGTACACAATGGTTTCTTTGCGCAATGATTGGAGCATTCACAGACATGATAAATCCCAAGAACAAGTGATTCATCCTCGTAACCCCTTAGCCACACCGAGTGCGCCAGCGCACACGCACGCTAAGGTCACAGCGCACCAAAATGGGTCTCGCATATGTCTATGGTTGTGTTCACACTGAAGTTCATGTGCGCCACCATGATGCGCTGGTGCATGGTGCGGAATGTCGCAAAAGCTGTGCGTGATGCGCTGGCACATGCGGTGTGACTGAGGGGTGATAAAAGGTGTGTCGTCCTGGCACGCAGGGGTCACTGATCATGTTCTCCAAGATGATACAACAGAAATGCGACATTCTTCGCCCGTGAGCATCACATGGCAATGACCACTTGTTTCCCTGAAGTGCTGGAAAAATAAATACCTCGTAATTCTCAACTTCTCCGTTGTCATCCCCCAGATCCATTCCGTACGGAGGAACAGGAGGGTTTCCCAACATGGCACTGCAAGGACGAAAACGCAGCATGAAGCTTGAAACTGTTGCAGAGTGGCAGATCTGAATGTCGATATCACTTGACCTCTCTTGCTTCTCAGACGCGCGTGATTTCAACAGACTCCCGGCTGTCAATTTTCATTCATCCACTCTTATGCAGCAACTTCTGCTGAATAAACTCACAGGAAGTGGAGGAGGAAGCCAGGGTAGGGCGGCGGCGCCGGCGGCAGCGAGCGCCACCTTCCGTTGCTCCGCGTCGACGAGCTGCGTCGCTGCTGCAGCCGCAATTGAGCCTGAAACATGAGGCGATGGTTGCTCGCAGGCACAGAAGACTCCTTTTACCAGGTAAACCATTCTTTTATTGAAAAAGGTACGTTCTTGATTTCTCTCTCCCCCTCTCAGAAGACTCCTTTTATGCACTGTACTGACTGGTTCGTCGAATTTTACACAAGAATCAGCAAAACCTTTTCACATTGCAAAATTGCATGTCCACTTACATAGAGGTCGCTTTGACTGGGATGATGATGAACGGTGGGTTCCTGCAGCAGCACCGGCGGCGTCGAGTTGAGCGCCGCAGCGGCAGCGGCAGCGGCCGCCGCCTGAGAGTGCGGGTGCATGTGATGCGAGTGTGTCGGGTGCGAGTGAGACGGGTGGTGCTGAGGCACTGTGGGGGGCGGCGCTGCGGGAATGTACTGCGCCCCGGCGCTCGTTCGCTGGTCCCTGGTCGCCGCCGCCAGAATCTGCATGTCTTCATCCTGCTCAAAAGCAAATACAAACTTTTCACGACCGATCTCACGTGTCACCAGCACCTGCCCAAAGTTTTGTCAACCAAACTTGGCTGTTGACCAACACGGTCTTTTGGAACCGGACATCTTTTCGTCTCAGATTGGCTGGATGCTCGAACAGTGCACTCACGTGTAAATGTGGATGGGGCGGCAGGAACTGCGGCTGATGCTGCAGCGGGTTGAGGGATGGATGTGTGGGGTGGTGCGCGGCTGTGAGCGGGTGCCCCGGCTGCACCGTCGCGTGATGCGGGTGCGAGATGAACCCGGGAGCAATCTGATGCGTTGCAGCCACAGGAAACTGAAACACAAAATTGGCAATCTTGTTTGTTGCCTGTACAACGCAATGCCAGTGGCGCGTGTCCATACACGAACACTTTCTTGCCCCAGCCAATGGTGGATCCCGCTTCACCAACAATTCGTGACGGGTAGATCTTGCAAACATTGAAACGCACCTGCGCTAAGCCACAAGACGGGAGGTGTTGAATCCCGCAAGCGGGAATCCCCGCGAAGTTGCAGGCGCCGGGAAGGCTCCACGTGGGCTGCGTCGTGCACATGGGCATGTGCGCCGCCGCCGTACAGATGGGGACGTGGTGCGGCCCGGAGCAGACGGGCAGCGCCGCGTAGCCGCCCGCCACCGAGACGGGGGCAGACACCGGCACCTGCTGCAGCTGAAACGACAACAAATTCCAACGCTCAGTCATGTCTCGAACAAAAGTCGTTCCGCATCGCTTTCGGCAGGATCCTGAAGATTCGTGTTCCAGCAGAAGAAGTGTAGCTCCAGAGCTTGTTGCTTTCCTGTGAACACCCATACTGGCGGTCCAGATTCAGAGAAATGGAGTTCAAGCACTGCTGTGACTCGGTTGAAAATGCCGTTCACAAAGATCTGGCTTTGTTCGTGAGCCTCACCTGGTCGACGTCAATGACGACGGGGTGCTGCGGCGCGGGCTGGTGGTGCAGCATGGCGGCGGGGTGCAGCGCCGGCCGCTGCAGCGACACGTGCGGCGGCTGGAAGGCGCGCCGCTCCGGAGACTCGCTGTGCCGCGACGACGGGTGCCGTGTGCGTCGCCGCGTCGTCGGAGGACTGCAAACACAGGATTCAAGGAATGAGATGAGACGACCTGCTATTGTGCTTCAACAACCACAGCACATGGTATGCCTGCCAACACGGTCCCATGAACGTGACCACGTTCACAGCCCAAATAATTGCACTCAATCAACAGACGTACCGCATGCAATACAAAGGAGGCACTCTGGTCATGAGGATGTCCCTCACTACGGTAGAGAAAGCTCTCAGCATCTGGCGCGGGCTGTAGTGGATGCCGACGTCGACGGCCAGCTCCCTCAGCCACACGGCCTGTCTGCTGTCGACGTATCCGCCGCCGCGGCCCGCGATCTCCCCGAGCAGCCGCAGACTGTCGCGGATCGTCGCGTGGCGCCCCCCGTGGAAGCCGTTGAAGTAGCCGAGCAGCACGTTGAGCAGCACCGCCTCCGTCGACTGGTTGCTCAGCATCCCGAGGAAACGCAGGCGATTTCGCGTCGTGCTGGAGCGCGGGTGCAGCAACACGTTCAGATACATCCAGAGGAACGTCTCGTAGTAGAAATTTCTGAGCAAGTTTCTGAAGAGTTGCACCAGGTTGAGGTGGGGCAGTCCGAAGCGAAGTTGAGCCCGCACACCAGGACCTGGCGGCACCGGGGACGTGAAAAGTCGCTGCTGCCTCGCGTCGTTGGCGACGTTCGAGCGAGCGCGTGGGGTGTTCGGCCACGTTCGTCTTCCCTGACCCGCAGTTTCGTGATGCGTCGCCTGTTGAAACACGCCGTCACCGTGTTCGGTGTCGTCCTCGTCCGCGAGAATGTCCTCAATTGAGCACTCGCACATGGCGTCGAGCTCCCTGAAGATGTCCGACTGGTCGCTCGGAGTGAGGTGTCCACTCGCGGCGACGGTGCGTCGCGCCGGGCCGCTGCACGCCTCCTCCGTCCACTCGCTCAGGTCCTCCAGCAGGTTTCCCGTCACCTCCCGGCTGCCGCCGCCTCCGCCTCCAAACGCACCCTGCTGCTGCTGCTGCTGCTGCTGCTGCTGCTGCTCAACTTCATCCACCTCCATCGCCGACTCCGCGTTTTCGCAACCCGCGTCTCTGCGCGCGTCCGGCGCTGCGGTGGCTGCGCGGTTCCTCTTCCCCCCGCGACCTTCCCTCTCGTCCCCCCAGCACGCTGTGGACGGGTTCCTGCTGCCACGTTCCATGTCACTGGGAAACACTACGTCATGTCCGTTACACACATCTGTGCATTTTTTGCGTTTGGATTTCCTTCTGCGACGCTGCGTTGTGTCTTCCGAATTTCGTGTTCTCTCATCAGAGGACAACGCTTGCTCGAGATCATCCAAAACCACTAGAACATGATCCTCCAAACGACGACTTTCCTCGAAGTCAGTCAGCCTTCTCTCTCGGACAGTCGGCGCGACATTGTCAATCGGTTCGCCACCGGATGATCTGGAAGCATTTCGTCGACTGCGCGCAACATCAGGTGCTGTATCATGGTTTTCCATGAATTGCTCACAGCAATCCAGTGGCATTTCATTGTCGGCGCGCCCATTCAACACCGACCCACCAGTATCATTACTGAGATGACTGCCGCACACAGCGGCGCTCGACTGAGTCACCGGGGAAATTACCGTGTCGTCCCCCTCAACGCCCGCATGTCCTCCCCGAGATACAGCCCCACCAGCATACCCACTCCGCAAACTCAGGGATAATTTGGCACGTGAATTTTGCTCAGGATGAGAGATAGCACCATTGTGATCGGGCACTGAACGCACGTGGGTACCAGCAGAACTGTCTCGCCTTGCGCCTGCGTAATTCGCCCCCTGTATCACACGCTGGGAAGTTTGGTCGGTTGCAGGTGCGCAGCTTATGCGGGACTCTTCAATGCGATTTGCATGGGACTGAGTGACAAGCAAATTGTCCCGCAGCAGAACGCGCTCAGCTGAGTAAGCAGGTCCCATCTGTTCATTCCCCGGCGCAGCTTTCGCGTGTTTACCGTGCGCTTCACCGCACGCGTTCAGATCAATACACGTGCGTCCCCCGCCACTTGTTTGAGTTTGTCTCAAGTTCAGTCTGAACTGCACGCGATGAGCCGGTGGAACTGGGCAAGAACTGTCCGAAAGTTCAACCGAGTCCACTGCTGATGAGAAAGAACGTTGTGAATCAGCGAGTGACGAACGGGGTTCAGTGTCATCGCCCGTCTCCATGGCAATCGGCGAAGCTGTGCGACCCGGGTGTGTGTCATGTGCCCTGTCCGCACAGTCATCAGCGTGAGGACACGAGGACAAAGTTGTCGCGACGCCGGCAGTGCGGGAGTCACGTGTCGGAGCTGCGGGGCTCGCATTCGAGCGCACTGCGGGAGACACGACGTCGCCGCCGTCGATCAATGTCGTCATATTGGGATTTCCTTGCTGGCTGGCAACCACGGAGAAGAACGAAGCTGTGTTTCTAGCGCTTCCCTCGCAGTCCGCCTCCGGCTCCCTCTGCCTCCTCCCCTTCAACGAGCTCAGGTTTGCAGGCGGCGGAGGCGGCCGTCGTGGCTGCTGCGGGGACGGCAGCTTCTGCGCCCATCTTTCTTCATCACGCTGCTCATCTATTTCGCGTGCGCTGCGCTGCGCAGGGTTGCTGCGGAGGTGCGGCTCGCGCTCGGCGGCGGAGGGGCCTGGATGGCCGAGGGGCGCCGCTGCAGCTCCACCCCTCGCCGCGGCCGAGGCCTCCCCCGCGCAGCCCGTTGATGAAGATGGAAGCGCTCCCGATGCTAACAACACGACCCGCCCTGCTTCCGCGCAGTCTATCACACAAGCGCACCCCGATTCAGTGTCGCCCCCACTGGTCGTCGGTCCACATTCCGCAGCTGCGCTCGCCATGTAATCAACTTCACCGCTCGAGACAAAGTGGCTTTGTTCGTCCGTCACTCTTCCAGGAAATGTCTCTCTCGAGCTGTCCACGCTGGTCCACTCTGGGCAGTGATGGCGCAGGCCTCGCATCTGTTGGAACGCATGCTGGACTCGTCTGTGGCTCACGATCCCCCTCACTCGCTCCGCAATGAAAGTGTACGCGTTCTGCCACAGGCCTCGATCGCTGCTGTTTCCATCCATGCTGAGCCAGCCATGTGCCTGGTCACTCGCAATATCCTCTTGCAGGTCGTTGTAATCAGGTCTGCTGCCACATCACGATTCCGTCCACGATTTCCCATTCATCCCTGCAGGTTCCGTTCGAATCGACCTTCTGCAGCTCCAGCCGCCGAGCAACAGGGAAAACTCTGCCTTTGTTCTGCTTTCGCTGCGCATTCCTCCAACATCCAGCGCCAACGAAAAATTCAATACTTTCTGCTTACAACTGCGTTCAAAATTTCACTACCAACAGCCAAGGTCTTTTCAATGCAAGGCAAGCGCTTGGAATGAATCAGTTCGCTGGGAAAGCCTCGCAGTTATACATGGGTATGGATGAGGCATGCAGCCAGGGACGTGATTCAGCATTACTAAGACTGGGGGAAGCTCATTGCAATATTACTAATACCAGGCAACACCACATAAGTAATCATCGCCGTAAATACAGTCAAAGCTGGGCTCCGAACGAGGGTAGACGCGAGCCAAGCCAGGCAGGGAGGGGAAGGCGGGGAGAGAACAAAGTGGAAGAGGGGAAATGAGGATGCTGGGGAACGAGGCAATGACAAAGGGATCTGAGCTGCCTGTTCTACGTGAGGAGGATCCTGGATGACGAAGCGATCCAAGCCAAGCTCCACGGAAACCGCACCCCTGGTGCAAAAAGTGGCTGCCAGTCCCCTGCATACATAAGAATTTCAAAATGTTGCAGCAGTGAAGCAGTTTCCTTCAAAATTCATTTTCCAAGAAAAGCTGCTTCGTAAAACCGTTGACAAAAGGACAACATCCTGCAGACTTCAAACCGCGTTTTTCAAAGCTGTTGAGTCTCTCTCCAAATACATCAGTCTCCAAATTCACCTGACGATGTGCACCTACTTAACCACGCCTTTGCATACACCTTCATCATCACAGAAAAACAGGTCAGGAACATTACACGATCCTACATCAAATGCCAAGGCTGCACCAAACATTATTCTGTTGTCAACGTCTGAAGACAGGCACACTGCTGCGTAAAGGTTTCTTCAGAAGCGGCACATCGCGTGCCACAACTAAAAGCAAGCACAACGCGTCTCTGGAAAAGTAAAATTCACCTTTTGGCCAGCCCTTCCTGACAGAAAACTCGTTACATCCGGTAACCACGCACGTGTTTTGGGGAAAGAAAGGAGTCGCATCGACTGACCAACGATGATGTCACCTGAGGTGAACAAAGGGCCCCTCGTTTCCTCTTAAATTCTGTTTCTCCACTTCAGCTTTCCAGGCAGTTGGTTGGTCCGGCCGGTCGTGGGGAAGCAGTGCGAAAATTCAGTGAGCCCGGAATTCCTACTGTTGCTGAACAAACACTGTTCAACTCCACAGGAAATCAACAGACGAGACGACGCTTCGTCGAGTTGGCGGACAGTACCTTGCGGTCCACAAATATGCGAGGAATGGAAATGAAAGCTCTCTTCTCGTGTGTGCCTGCTACGCTGGGGCTCAGCAACACACAAAGCATAGCTGCCCGTCTCACAAAAAAGTGCCGAGAGAAGAACTAGTCCAAGGGATTTTACATGCAACAAGTGCGGTAAAGGGGAAGAATTTCAATGAACACTCGACTGGAACGATCACCATTCCACAAGGTTCTGTGAACATGTGTGCGCACAGTTCAAACAGGATGTGTCCTCATTCCCAAAAGCGAACAGTACACGAACTACAGCACAGTTTGCGGTGGTCGAGATAAGTTTCTGATACAACTCCACCATTTGTCATCAGAATTTCGCATTGGGACATTTATGTTTGACAGATTTCCATGGAATCGGAGGCTGCAGCCGATTAACGTTTTCATGGTCTGAGAAGCATACCGCACTTCACATCCATCTCTGCCAAGATCCCACAGCGTGCTTCCCAGGGAAGAGAGTCCTGGATCCAAGAGACATTCCCCCTTGGTGCCAGCAGTCTCTGCACGCCGCGGCTCGAGCAGATATCGCAGTCTGTGCTGCATGGGTTCAAGCTGCGATATCCTTGCGTTTCTTTGTCGTGCACGACGAACATGCTTTTCAGCAGCCAGGAACTGTGTGTAAACAATGAGCGATCCAGCTGCAGTCTGGGTCAAGGTCACATCTGCAGCCGCTTCCAGACGAGGCGCTGTGTGCAATTCTCCCCAGATTCTTTCTTCTGAACAGGCAAAATCCAGACTCTCGCAAAGTTGCACGCGCACGCAACTCGGAATGTCAGGGGAAATGACGTCTCAAACAAGAACATGCAAAATCTGCCATCTGTCGTCTCGCAACGGTCTCACGGACTGGATATTTTGCAACAACAGGCCCTACTCACCTCCTGCGGAGTCTGGGTGTGCTGCAGCGCTCGTTGGAAATGCGGCGCTGCGTCATGCTGGCGCGGCGCCGGGTCGACTGGCGCAGGCGCTCCCCGGCGCCGTCCCAGTGCGCCGGCGGCACGACGGGCGGGCTCGGCGAGTCGGCCGTCAGGTCGATGACGCTCTGCGATAACTTCCGTCGCTTTCGGTTCGGACTCTCGCTCTGCAATTGACGACAGGACGAAAACCGTCGTTAGCAACGTTCAAAATCTGAAAATGAGAGACGCTCTTGCGGCAGCAGCAGACCGGGGCCTGCGTTGTCTGCCACACGTTTTCAGGGTCTGTCGACAGTTGGATGAGTCTGTGAACAAGAAGGCTACGCCCAGAAAGCGCGCGGTTCCACGCGTTTGGCAGTGCGGCCACCTCTTGAAACAGCATTGGTCCTGCCCTGGAGCATAACCTGTCCACAGGAAGGGGGGGGGGGAATTCTGGCATGGTCATGGGCATTGTACCACTGCTAGACCCAACACACACACACACACGCACACGCACACGCACACACACACACACACACACACACACACACACACACACACACACACACACATCAACGAGTCATTTCAGTGGCACTTCAAGCAGAGCCACGCCATGCCCATAAATTGCTTTGGTCGCCACATCCGCTTTCGTCCAAGGGACTTCCCGAGAAACCCCGCACACTGCGATTGCCCAGGCAGGAGAAACAATTTCAACACAACATGCTTTGGTTTCAACACGCAAGACAAACTGGGAGAACGAGTTCCGATTTTTGGCCCCCCTCCGGGTGTTCACTCCAAATGAGATCGACGGGATTGGAACAAGGGGTTATTTATCTTTCCAGACTCCGGATAAGACCTTCAGCCACATTTGGGCATGCCATCCTCAGGTGAAGGCTCCGTGGGTACGCCTTGAACGAGCCAATTGCACCTGTGTCTGGATTCCAACCAACAAGCCCGCAGCACCGTACAGCTGCCATTGTGCAACATCACTTTTGGGCGTTATTTTTTGAGTTACAAGGAGAATATGAGCTGGATGGTGCATGCCATGGGGTCCAAACTGACAAAGTTTCACACAGCCAACACCAAAATTTATACACCTGGAATGTTCATTTGGTACCAATATCACTTGATTCCAACCCCCAGTTGGAGCATTCCCCTGCTTATTTCAAGCAGCAAAGTTGATTTTGACAAATTGAAATGCCTGACGAAAACAAATTTGAGCAGGGAAGTTGCTTTGCTTCCCCACCCCCTCAAACAAACGAACTCGGTGAAGTTATAGGTAAACAATGGGTGCGTGGAGGATATCACCTCCAAAGCTCGGAGGTGAAGTCCTCCGCGCACCCATTGTTTACCATACATAAGGCCCCATCTGTGTTATTGTCTGAGTTCTCAATGACCAGGAGGTTATTTTCCTTGATA
>JAAUXT010064933.1_pt1 | contig 27454 bp, 33 predicted proteins | sample 7278171 | NCBI WGS metagenome assembly JAAUXT01 (sample SAMN14350112, study PRJNA611818) | marine sediment metagenome | isolation source: surface marine sediment (1.8m) | place: French Polynesia: Moorea | collected 2018-08
AAAATAGCAGAATTTTGATATTAAGCATCTATTCCCTGTCTAATGTATGTAATAATTAAATATAAAAATATTTAGAATATAATTAATTAGCTGAGGCCAGCCCCCCCTGGTAGGGGAGGAGTGTGGTGTGACACACTAGCTGTAAATTTGAACTACCATGTGACAGGTGGCAGCACTGTACATACAATAAACATAGAGATTTGTGCCACCGGGCCAGTCTCACCTGAGATACCAAGCCGTGTGTTTGTGATATCACTACAGCGGTGTGCGTATCGACTACAGCTCCAACCGCTGTGGGTTGCGGTTTGGCAGCTTCTCTCCCGTCGCACGCACTGACCCCCGCCCGGCCTCGTCCACAACACGTGAGCCACGCAAAGAACATGGAATCTGTCATTCTCACGTCTGAACAGAAATGACATGTTAAAGCCAAAGTTTCAATGGGCGAATCAACAACAAAGATTCAAGTCGCGCACGCACACCAGATGTCTCCACCAACCGGACCCGCATTTTGCACAAAGTATCCAAGCCGAAGCAAATCAATTATGGCTTCTGCAAACAGTTGCTCATTGAATGTGATTTTCTATCCAAACGCGCAGAAGCTCCACGTGCTGAACTGACTGTGTAATTTGCAGTGTTTCGCTGCTGGCGGATCCAATGCTTTGTGGAATTTTAATGACGTTATTAGAAGCAGCGCAAAAGGCATGTTCAGTCAATACCCAGGTGATCGATAATGTTGGGTTTGGTCTGAAAATTCCCTGGTAATTTCTTGACCCCGATCCACTCCAGATGTTGAACACGTTGCCTTTTGTTTTGAAAATGTGTTTGTTCTCTGGTTGGAGATTGATTCGTGTAACTTTGTTCCACACCTGATTCGTTTGCTCTGATACGACAATTGCGAGACAACCACATACAATCGCCCATAAAAACATTTCAGAACTGAACATGTGTCTATTTGGTTACGAAACATCCACCGTTTTCAAAACAGCATTCAAAAACACGAGTGCTCTCGACCAGATCCACAGAGAAATCTCAGCGTTCTGCTTGAGACTTGTGAAACTGACTGAGGTCAAGATCCCCTCCCCCCCCCCCCCCATTTTCCCACTTCCTTTGTGTGAGACCCCCTTCCTCTCCCAACCAAACCTGCCGAACAAAATTGGACTTGTGCGAACTTTTGGCCAAATTAGAGATGGTGGTACTCACGACAAGATAGATCTGCTCTCGTGTGAAATTGACTGAGGTCAAGTTTTCCCCATTTCCCCCACTTCTTTTTTGAAGCCCCCTTCTGCCCCCTCACCAAACCTGCCAAAACAAATGGACATTGTGCTGCGAACTTTACCTGACTCAGACATGGTGATGTGTGCGACGGCTGGGCCCTACCCTCCCCAGACGCGTCCATCATTTCAGTTTGACGAGGGATTGACACATCTCGCTCCGTCTCGTATTCTGTCCTCGCACTGAAAACCTAATGTGCCGTGAATGATGCATGTAGGAACCTGACTGCGAATCCCTTTCAGTCGGGTTTGATTGGGATGTGAATCGCAGGTCCCTTTGTAGCAACTAATGCGGATGAACCTCGACAAAGGTGCATTCAAATAAACATTCCTCCCGTGTGGAAAAAAAAGCGACGCGATGTTGCGACGGGTTTGTACCGGGACTACCTGGACCGGTTGGCCAGGATTCAAGTGAATTGAAATAGGATCGGGGGAATAGGGGGAGGAACAAAGGAATTGGGTGCAGGAACAAACACCTTTGGATTCCACGCAATTTGTTTTGGGCGGTGGACGAGGGAGAAAAAGGTTTGTCTGGGCCGGGTTTGTACCGGATGTGCATTGGGCGCTGCGTCGTCGCTTGCGACGTATCGCTCGTTGACCTGCACAGGGACGCAACGCGTGAGGTACACGGTGCAACGCAGCGCTAGTGAACCCCCAAAAACACACCGAATGTGCTGCGTCAATTTTGTGATGCGTCATATCAAGTTGATATGTCAGTTGATGCGTGTAGTGTGTCTTTCCAAATTGAAATACATGCAAGCATGACTTACGCATTGTGTCAGCTGAAGCATCATTTGACGCGATGCATCCTGTTTTGACGCATCGCAACCCAAAATCGCATTCAGTGTGTCTGAGCGGCAAGGGACGCAACGTCGCCTTCGACTGTTGACCTGCGCAGAGACGCGACGCGTGACGCACCCAGCGCGACAGCGCTCCTGAGTGGAACAACCTCGTGGTGAAGTACAATGTAATGAGACCTACAGCAGCGGTTAGGCGCTGAAGAATCTGCGGGTGAAAATCGCCACTTTGTACAATAGACGACAATGAGGATCCTCCAATTGAGGACCTGACACCTCCCCGGCTCCCACGGTGTGTTAAAATGCCTGACACACAAACGGTTGGACTCTCGCATCATGGGGCCTTGATTTGACACGGCACCTCAAACCCTCTGTCGTGATGGTCATCAAGGTTTTTCTTTCTCAAACAAAGTTCAATTTTAAACGCTGAAGGATTTTTCCTACTCTAAGCCCCGAATTTAGCATGACAAAAAAAAAAGAACCTCTCCTGCCAAAGGAGCTTTCTGTGGGACATTCATTCGTGGGTAAATGGTACTTGAGATTTGGTGCTATTTGATGGAAAACATGCCAATAAAGGTATCCAAGCGTCCCCCGGGCAACCGCGGGGAGTCGCGTTGCTATGCACCACAGGTTGTATCAAGTGCACACCTTTTTCTCCAATTTTACCTGAGAAGGCTTTTTGGGTGGATTTTCTGTGGTAATGGCTTCGTGAATGTTGTTGAGTTGCTGCTGCCGCGCAAATCGCCTGACATTAACTCTCTCGAGTAACAGGACTTTTCCCACCACGCTCACCTGTGTTGGAAGCAACTTTGTTTTGCCAGAGGCGGACATAGAGAGCTGGGAGAGAGGCTTCGTGACTGCTAAAAAATATATTTTTTGTCCCAAACTTTTGTAGGCGCACTTTTCCTCATAAAAATTTTGGTTGGAGACGGGTCAGAGGTCACGGAACAAGTTTTGGGTATTCCCCTGGTTACACGGGACACGTTCCTTCACCATGGCAACAACATCACTGCTACCACCACGTACTCTTGCATGTGGCCCATTTACGTATTTAAATTTATAAACGCGAACTAAAAGGTGCGGGCGGGCCGGCCTTTCGGCCGGGGCAGTAAATCTTGAAGGAGGCGAATTGTAGCGACAGAGCGCAATTTGTAGAGAGTGGATGCGCTGAAGGGTGCTTATTTACGGGCTGAATGGCCGTGCGGGTGAATGGCGCAGTGAGGGGCCGGCGCCACCGAGCCGGCCCCGCCGCCCCGCGCGCACCTGTCCGCGGCGCGAGCTCCGCGAGCCCCCGGGGCCGGGGCCGCCGGGTGCGGCGTGCGCTGCTGCGTCGATGTTCACGTCACACAGGTACCCACGAACAGAGACGCAGCGCAATCCTTTGACGTGTGGAGACTCAACTCAGCAATGCTGTGAACTTGGCCCAAACAGGCGTGGCCTCACGTCTCTACAGATACACGTCAGTGCAGTGGACGCTGCAACGTTAGTGCAAAGGATACGCCGGGGCACGGGGTCGCAGGGCGATGGCACGCCGGGTGCGTCGTGCGCCGGGTCACCGTGCAAGGCCTGGGGAGCTGCGACGTAGCGCAGCGCCCACTGACTGGGACAGAGACACAGCACGGCTAGTGTGGAGTTTTAGCAAACAGCCTGCAACCCTGGAAACGCAAACGTGAACGTAACTTTGCAATGGACGCTGCAACGTACGCGACCACGCATCGCACGTCGACGCAACGCATGACGCATCCGTTGTGAACAAGGCCTTGTAAAATTCCCCTGTTGTCGTGGTGGTGAATGTGCAAAAGGCAAAAGGGCATTGACATTGGGGAACGGGGTACCTCCACACTGTGTGAAAGTTTTGTGTGCTGGAACTGCTGGAACTGCAGGCAAAAATATTCCCCAAGTTATTCCCGTTCTGGTGATGCCAAAAACATAGTGCATTCAAATCTGCACGGGCTCCTTGGAATCAAGGCAAACTGGGCCTTTCCAACGGTGATTCTCTCGCCTTTGTCTCATGGAGTGGACCCAGCAGGAGTCTGCATACTTCCACCCTGACACACGACACACGCTGCAGACATGCGCGTCCGTCCCAACCCAGATTCTCAAGTTCAAGTTCTCTCCTATTCGCGCTCTCTTGACCATCAAAAGGAAATCATAACGTCATGTACCGCGTGAACCCAATTATAGAAGGGTGCATATCCCAGGTTTATAATTGCACCTAAACGGACATTGAATCTGCGCGCAAAATTATAGGTCGCTGGACGGGACTGACCTGGGCCGAGGAAAACGACACTTGGGCCCCAATGACAGGTTCTGGTAATTCGATGCCGTTGTAAAGTGAGCAAATTGCTGGATATGTGGAGACACGGAGATGCCCGAAACAAGATCGAAGGGCAGATACAGGGGGGAAATGGTGGGAAAAGGCTTGGAGTCCAAACGTGTGAATTCGTGTACATTTATCTCGGGGGTGATAAGGACCTTGGGCAGTTAGGGAGTCGTATATTTGGCTTCAGGTGGGCATTGGATACTTTTGTATGTTTGTGGAGGGGGACACTTCCACTTTCCGCCAAGCACATGTCGTGTGCGTACACTTGCTTCAATTCCAGACCTACAAGTTGTGGACATTGGCCATTGTGTGTGTGTGTGTGTGTGTGTGTGTGTGTGTGTGTGTGTCTGTGTGTGTGTCTGTGTGTGAGTGAGTGTGTGTGTGTGTGTGTGACCCTTCCACCACACAAACCTGCGGTGTCCGTATGTGTCCTTCATACGTGCTTCAATTCCACACTTTTTCCCACAAAAGGGAATAAATTGTGCATCAGGTGGTGCGCGCGATTGTGCGCGGTGTGAAACTCCCAGTACGTGTAAACTTCCCATTGTGACGCTGCAAGCTGTCGCTCTGATAATCACCCATAAATACCAACAGTACGACAAGTACATACTCGCATTTGTAACACTGTTGTTCCTTAGCTGAGTCAGGTATGTTCCTGAGCGTCTTGAACAACGTGTCAGTGCCTAATAAGGTGTTAAAATACTTCAAGATTAGTTTTGGCACCTCAATGGTCAGTCCTCAGGACAATTCCCTCAAAAATGACCCGCCATCTTGGATTTCCGTCACTTTTGGATCTTGGCACGAAATTGAGAAAAAAATGCCCCAGGAAAGAAAGTGATCATTGACTTCCAGGATCCATGCATAGCCGTGACAGTTTTTCACCTCTCCCAGTCATGATTGTGAATTAGCCATCTCAAACAAACGCAGATTTATAGCATGTACAAGTGGTTTGTATTTGTTTGGGTAGCATGCCAATAGCGCCGGATTCGGCCGTGTTGTTTGTGTTGGTTGCTGTATGTTTGTTTACACTGTTATTATAGCGCGGTGAACAGCCTTCCCACCTCCTATTGTGAGGCGCCCTGACCCTTTGGCCTGTTACTTGAGAACTGAGGCTTACAGATCCCTTCTGATGAGAAACGGATGGAGACTGTGTCCGAGTTCTGCAGATTGATGCAGTGGTGTTTGTGATCCACTCTGGGTCAGTTGGGGATTTGAGGTCCTGTGTAGATCGTCTGGTCTGTTGCTGTTGCGTGGAGATCTCAATGCTGCTTTTTCTGAGTTCTGCAGTAGACCCAGTGTGTGTGTGTGTGTGTGTGTGTGTGTGTGTGTTCAGATTGGGTGTGGATTGAGTGCGTGTGCGTAAGAACATGTGTGTGTGTGTGTGTGTGACTGATGTACCAGTGAGCTCACCTGAGAAAAAGATGTGTGTGTGTGTGTGTGTGTGTGTGTGTGTCTGTGTTTCTGACAAGTGTTGACAGTTAAAGGGGGGAGTGGACAGAAGCTCGTTTGATCCGTTGATCTGAACGTTTATCTTGGCTCATCGTTTTGTTTGAACGTTTCTGAGCAGATTGTCGCTTGTCCTGTTTGACTAATGAAGGGTAATTAGCATAAGTCACGGCGCTAATCAACAGCTGTGACCGGCACATCGCACCTGTTAATGAGTTAATGACAACACTTGTCTCCCAGCCAACATCTGCTGTTGTCAATGCAGGGAGGGAGGTGACACACACATCCTTGTGTTTTAGGTTTGAATATCTGAATGAGAATGAGTGTGGCCTCAGTGTCCATTGAAAGAAAAGTTGTCCAAAAGCTTTTATCAGGTGCCAAGAGATAGCCCCGAGAAAACGTTTCTCAGATGGCTGTGGTGAGGCCACAAGTATGTTTCTGAGTACTTGACGTGACCAGTGAGTATCAGGTGCATGATCCAAATATTCACTTGTAATCCTTTTGGCTCCATTCGAAGATCCTCCCAAGATGGCTGAAGCCCACCGTGGAATTAAGAAACCTAAATATTTGCGATACGAGATTGCCCTCTTTCCGCGAAAATAAAATCAAAGGAAAACAGTGGAGTGTCTCTTGTGTGGTGTGTTTGACATTAGTGGGTCAGGCTCGGGAATGTTATTGCAGCGTTAAAGGTAATAGCGGGGTGCGGGTCGAGGCAATTTACCCCAGGCACAAGGAGACATTCATGGCCGCCCGTCAGTTTCCGTGCTGCATGCTGGTAACAAAACAGACCCACACCTGTGTCGATTTTTGCTCTGCATGGTGTACGAGTAGCGTGGTGAATTTGGCTGTTGTAATGGCGTTGTTAAATGCACACAAAAGTGGTGAGGGGATCGCGTGTGTTTTGCTTGATTTGGAACCGGTCAAGCGCAGGGGCCACGCACAGCGAGGGGGGGGGGGGTCCGGAACGGGCTCGTCCCGCAGATTCATGCCAGAAATGGTTTCAGTGGTGATCAATTGTCTTGTGTCCAAAGATGTTGAAGTTTGCGGGCCAAAGGTATTCCGGCTGCATGTACTTTGTCCACGGAAGTCTGGGTGACAAGCGTGCGTACTGTTCTTCGTGGGTCTCAGTTGGTCTGACAGTGGTTGCATTGTGCGTTGCGTCCTTGCACTTGTGAACGGGAACGACATGACCACGTAGACGCACAGCCCATTGCCCAATGCTTTGTGTGCAGCCCAGTGCCTCAACGCGTGACGTACAGGCCATTGCTCTGTGCGTGGTTGAACCCAATGTCCATCTCACCCAGTGTGAAACAGTCCTCAGGAGGAAGTGGGATCAGCATGGTGCCTCCAGATCAACAACTTTCAACCTTACCGAGAGTGTGTGTGTGTGCCACAATTTTCATTGGGCACTTGTATTCGTGCCGTGCAGCATTCTTGGTGTGTGTCGCTCGCAAACTTGTGCGCAGCGAAATCAATAGACTCGGCTCTGCGCTCGGAGGAAGTTGGTTCGGGAGGAATTCCTCTTCACTGCCTCGGCGTGACGCCCGCGGATCCAGCGGCGTCGTGAGGGTCACACCGGATCCGGTCACGTGATCAGTCATGCCCTGGGTCGCTGTGCTGTTCAGAGGGAGCCGCATGTTGAGTTGTGCAGGGAGTCGGTCCACGAAGAATCCAGTGTGAACCCGGTAGGCAAGGACCCAAACCCCGCCGCCTTTTGGTTGGTTCCGCCCGTCATGCCCTCTGCCGCCCGATGCTGGTCCCTCGTCCCCCCCTCTGCGTCCGTATCCTGCCCGTCTGTTTGCCCCACCCTGCCACCCACTTCACACCGACCACCCTCCTACCCCCTGCCCTCTCTCACCACAGCTCCCTTCTCTTTCCGTCCCCCCACCTCGCCGCCCACCACCCTCACCTTCCGTCCCCTTTCTGTCCACCGCCGCCCCTCCCCCTCCGGTCTCCGCCTCGGCCCATCCATCCCCACCAAAACGCTCCTGCCCATTGGTCCCCCGAGGTGGCGCCCCCTCCATTCCTACCCGAGAAAGCCGTCCCCTCCCCTCCCTCCCTCCCCTCCCTCCCCGGGGCTGCGCTTCGCTCTTGACCCGAGCTCCCGATCCGAGCTTCTCAGCCTTGCAGCCTCTCGAGCCCGTCAATCCTCTGTGCGCGCTCACCGCCGTTTAGCGGAGGCGTCAAGTGGCGCAGACCCTTCAGATCTCCCACCCTCGAGAGTTCCGCTGCGAGGTGTGTCGATGGCATTTCAAATAGGCTGGAAAAACAAAGGATCAGTGCCTGAACATTGCCGTTTTGTGGTGACAGAAGTGTAGCGCGTTTCACCACACAAATATTCTGCTGTTTGGTCAAGTGGATCTCCAAGCGATTTCTGTCACGTGTTTCCAAAGTTAGCGTCAGCAATCAATTTTGTCGCTGTGATTTTCAAGAGATCTTTTTACCTTTTCCTGACGTGTTGCAACGCTTTCATGTTGCCGCGTAGGAAACGAGAGTGGTTTGGGCAGTGGAGGGTCCCCCCATTGTCATGGGAGTGCCCATTGTTTGGGGGGGGGGTACACCACCGATCGTTCATCTTCCTCGAGTGATTGAAATGTAGCAGTTATTGTTGTGAATGCGACCAGACAGTCCAAATACGATAGGAATGTGCACAAAAAGAGATTGTGATCAAACGATTAGTATGCACCTGCACAGGCGCGCATAGCTGCGGCTTCCTAAACAGTTTCTCTCTCATAGACACCAGGAAAGGGCCACTTCAAAGCACGACATATGGCACTGTACAGTTGTGCTCATAATGCTTATCGGCTGAGAGAAATGCAGTGCTTCTTCCTCGGTGTTTTTACCCCGAGAATATTGAATGGTGTAGGGTGTGTGGGAGGAGTTGAGGGAGGGAGAGAAGGAGACCGAGCACACACGTGTGCTTTCTCTGAAGATCGACCGTGAAAGGTTTTGGCACAGTGCCTTCTGTTCCTTCACACACATGGGTTTTTGCTTGATCCTCGTTTGGTGTAGAGTGCGTGAACTGTCAGTGGTGAAAATTTCAACACCACTTGAGGAGAGAGACAAGTTAAGTTCACTCAGGGTGTGTCTCTGATTATGGTTGACATGCACGATAGCCAAACCCCCGGAGAATCGCGAACCTGGATCCACGTGACATTAGCGATGCGCACGCACACCGCGCACACATGACCTGCACCCCGGGCCCCGGCTCCTGTCCAGCCGCCACCCCCCGTACCCTGTTTACCTGGGGGGTCGCAGCAAATACCCCTCCAAAAACAAACCGCACTCTGCCGTTTCCTGTGTGAAGGAATGTGACCCTGCATATCCAAGCGACAGCCAACATGCGCGACTCACTTCAGCCATATTTGTCCAAAAAACTCCCCCAAACTACTGAAAATTCCACAAAAGTTTAAAAATAAAACACACACATTCTTCACTCCAGGACATCGTGAGCGTGTTTGTCAAACTCTTTCCAAGAATAAAATGTTTCTCTCCGCTTGATATACGATTAATCAGAACACGAACAAAGAACGCATTTTCACGCTGCGTTTCAAGCGAAAATATTTGGGAATTTTTGTTGCCCGCTGGGAGCCTTGAAGCGAACCGAATCGACAACACGCATTCGTCACACTCTCAACCGATATGTCATCTTCTTCAGGTGCAAACACTGAAGAGAGATGGAAGATATGGATCTGAGGCAAAAACAGATTTTCGATACGGTTTTATATTGTCTGGCGAGTTGTGAGGCAGATGTTGACTCTGATATTTTCTTGTGGTGGAAGGGAGGGGGTGGGTGGAGGAGGGGGGTGACGCAGACGGGAGACAGGGATCGGGGATCGATGGTGATCATCTCTCTCTCCTCGAGGTGAAGATCAATGCTGCAGGAGGATCGGGGGATCTTATCCCGATTTCTGTGTCGCCTCGATCGGATTGTCTCAATTCCTTTTCAGCTCAGTCACTCAATCTCGGTCTCAAATTTATTCTGGGTCACTCTTTCTTTCTTATCTGTCTCTATCTTGATTTGCGGTCTCTGCCTTCACAGTCTCTCGCTGTTACTGTTTCGCACTTTTGGTCTGTCTGACTGTCTGTCTGTCTGTCTGTCTGTCTTTCTGTCACACGCACTTTTCTCCCAAAAATCTGTCTCTGTCCTCTCAATCTCTTGCTGTTACTGTCTCGTACTTTCTTCTCTCTTTGTGTCTCTGTCTGTCTGTCTGTCTGTCTGTCTGTCTGTCTGTCTGTCTGTCTCTCCCTCTCTCTCTGTCTGTCTCTCAGCGTGCCCATGTTGCCACGACTCATTCATTCACTGAGCCGTTGTTGTTACATTCCTTTGTGTCAGAAGTTTCATTTTGCTGGCTCAGTCTTCGACCACAGACTCTTTGTTTTCACCTTGTCTGGCTCGCCCACCGTCCGTCCATCTGTTGGTCTCTGTGTCCCGCTGACAGGGTCAGTATGCAGGTCGGGCGGGTCGCAGGGGTCACGTGTGTGGCATGTTTGCCGTTTACATCTCGTAGCGGGACGACACTTGTCCACTGCATGTCAAAACAGAGAAATATGCAGACGGCACCCGCTTCTACTACGGAAGCGAAGGGGATCAAAATATTTGAGAAAATATCAGTTTTGTCTGGGGTTTGGGTGTCCGAGTCCATCAACATGAAAAGATGCGGTCTGCAACAAATGCCAGTGTGTGTGTGTGTGTGTGTGTGTGTGTGTGTGTGTGTGTGTGTGTGTTCAGGTGTGTGTGTACGTGTGTTGTCCACGCACGTGTGTGTGTGTTCGTTCAGTGTATCACACTGCAGTGCATTGTGTGTGTGTGTGTGTGTGTGTATTGTACGTGCACACGTCTCTGCACGTGCGTGTGTGTGTTATACACGTTTGTGTGCGTGCTCCGGAATGTGAACGTCGCAGATATTCTCTTCATCAAAATGTCACATTTTAACGACCGCTGTGTTTGTGTGATTCCAGGTGACTGTGGAGGTTCTGGATGAGAAGGACACGGCTCCTCAGTTCGTGCCCCCGTCCTACGCCGTCACCGTCTCGGAGAGCGCCGTCCCCGGCTACGTCGCGCTGCGCGTCACGGCACGCGACGCTGACGACGGCGACGTCGTCTCCTACAGCATCGTGTCCGGGAACGCCCAGCGTCTCTTCATCATCGATACGCACTCCGGTGAGTGGAGGCTTCGCAGCTGGGAAATTTACCGTGTTCACTCGTGGATCAGTAACAAAGTCGGGGCCCTGGCAGACTTCAGTGGCAGTGAATGGAAAATGAGGGATTCACACTGCAACACTGCATCCAATGCCGCCTGCAATGCCATGCGCTCAAATTTCTGCGTCCAGTTTTACGCAAATACCAAGGTGCCATCCAAACAATGGTCAATTTATACCCATGGTTTTCTGCGTGCACCATTTCTTTTGACATGCCTTTTCAGTCACAACCTGTGTTTTCAGTGCGTATTGCACAGGGTTGAACAGGATTCACAGCAAGACCTCAGGATGTTGCGTCTGTCATTCATGAGGGTGGACCGCGTTCATCTTTACCCTTTATGAAAGCTGAGCGCAAACCACTGTGGGTGGGTCCATTCTTTCCAGCCTCGGCTCTGCGAAAGTTATCACCCAACCCAAAGGATCATCTCACATATTTTGTGAATTATCGTCCGGGATTTCCAGCCACGCGGCGCATCTGTCATGGCGAGGAGAGGCAGATTGCCGAAAATTCCCCCTCCTGACGAAAGCTGGGTATGTGTGCGGTCATCAAAGGTGGATCAACTTGTCCAACCCACAAAATATGTGGCTGCGGCGCAAAATGGGGGGGGGTGCTCTTTTTCGTCCAGGGGTGAGGTGGCCCGGCTGACCCTTGGATCCACCCCTGGAGAATCTGTTTCGTGTCTCGTGATCTGATTGGCCGGGAGGCGTCTGGACAGCGTCCGACGCGCACGCGCAGATCGTGTGAACACGGAGCGGTCATGGAGCCGCCGGTGTTGTTCATTCCGGACTGAAGGATCCACATTTGCCGGACATTAGGCTCCATTTGCTGCGAAACTAGATCCGACGGGGGTGCTTGAGATGGGGTTCTGAGATGGGGTTCTGAGAGCGCTAATGATACAGCAATGCAGACCTGCGGACAGGGCAGAGTGCGCTGAGCTATCCACTTCCCCTGCAGTGTTTTCACTGCTAAACTTCAAACAAAATTGAAGTGAAAGCGCAGTGCACAACTTTCAAATGGGAAAAGATTGAATCAAACCAAGTTTGATTTCTCTTTGTTGAACTCAACACTCGAGGGCTATTTCACAGTAGACTGGATGCGTCGTTGGGATGCGTCGTGCGTTGCGACGACCTCTGTGTCAAAAGCGACGATGCAGCGCCCATTGACTTCCATGGGGCGCCACGCTCTGCGCAACAAGCACGAAAGCGAGCTTTGTAACGCGCAACGTTTGACCTGCTCGCCCAAGGACGCAACCATTGACGCGTCCAACACGAAACAGACCCCCGAAAGAAACTACGCCGCACCCACGTATTCACGTGCAAAGACGCAGCGCTTACCCGACGTTTGACGCAGCTGGCGTGAGCAGGCTGGACACGTTCATCCAGATGGGCAGAGAAACGCGCGCAACTGAGACCAAAACTTCAGGACTCACTCACGGGAGGTTGAACAGTTCAAAGAAACCCAATAGTTTGACAGTTGCCAGATCCGATGCGCTATCGGTCAAATGACCGTGAAATAACAAAAAGTATCTGAAGGAAAACAGCAACAATCTGGTGGTGCAGCCACCTCCCGCCATTGGGAGTCCAGCTGAGGCAACTGTGCAGGGGGTGGATCCAGGGGCGGGGGTGACTTGGGGGCCCCAGCCCCTGGATAAAATTCAATTTGCTTCGTCTCATTTTTGAGCCGCAGAGACAAAATTTGTTCATTTTTCAAATGTCGAAAATTGTCGAAAATTTTAAGTGGACGCCCCCAGTGAGGGGACAGGGTTCAGACACTGGATTCGTTCCTGGCGAACCAACACCGTGGGCAAAGAGAGTTGAGAAACTGTGTCAAACTCTTTCTTCGAGGCATCGCAAAATCCCTCAAAACAGCTTCAAATCTTCGTTGGTTCAATGTTGCGTTGATTGAAAAACTTTTGATTGAATCTGGCAAGGTCAGTCCAAATTATTGAGGAAAAACGCCGTGGGATCTGCAACCAGATCTGCAACCATCACCTCTTCATAGAACATATTTGTCATTCTTGAAAATTCCGTCAACAGATGTTTTGTGGAATGCGGAGGTTTTTTGCGCGTCTGGAGTTGCGTGTCGAGTGACGAGTCTCGCTCGCTGCTGGTATCATTGTCTCTGAACTGCGGTGGTGCTGGATCGTTGCGAGGGCGATGGTGATGATGATGAGGGTGTGGTTACATTGCGTGTGTCATCTTTTGTTACTGCTTCGAATTTCTGACGATGTTTTGCGTGGTGATGAGGGTGACAGCATCGTGGTGGGGAGAATCGTGCAGAAGTGTGTCCAATGCGACGAGGAGTTTTTCTCCGCAATTCATAACAACAATCCTTTCATGATATTGGGATCAGAAGAAATTGGCTTGGTAATGCAGTTCGTTTTTCTTACGCTTCGTGTCTCCCGTGCATGTGGTACACACACGAACATGTCCCTTGGGTCCGATGGGTGGGTGGGCCGATTCATGTCCTGGAGGACCCAGCAGTCATTCAGCGCGCCACAGGTTCAAGAATCCTTTCGTGATTTTGCGATCAGAAGAAAGACGTGGTTGTGATGCATTTGGTTTGTTAGGCTTCCAACGCCTTGTGTGTCTACATGCATGCGCGCACCTGTCCCGTGGGCCCGATGGGTGAGCGTTCTGAGTCCATGGCGCTCAGGGGCCGAATGATGCCCAGGCTGTGTGACTGCCCCAGAGAATCCGACACTGGTGCAGAGCGCCACCGGTTCGACCGAACTGTTGTGGCTTTGTAGAAGTTTGTGTGCGAAAGGTGAGCAACAGACGGTGAATTGTTCTGTTGAATCTGTTGTGTTCGTGAACGACAGCTGCTTCCTCCAGAATCAAGGCGCAGACTGCAGCTGTGTGGTCAGTTATTTGGGGTTGCAAAGGACCCGTCGTCTGTCTGAGAACATTCAGTTTTCAATTCTTGTTTGTTGTTTCGAGTTTGGACCCAAGGGGGTTGTTTCCTGTTTGTTGTCAATACAGCTTCCAGCTATGCGCGAACTGTCAATGCTCTTGCTCAAAATAGGTCTTTGCGCTCGGGAAAACTTTCAAAGCTGCTTGCTGAAACTTCAGACATGACTTCCCCACCTACGCGTTGCTTGTGATCCGCATCTCAACCGCGCAAAACGTCCAGGAATCTCGAGGACATCAGGGACACTTAGTATCAACAACAAATTACCCGTGACTCATTGTTGGGCGCAAAGACATTCATCATCGTGGCGAGAGAGAGGACGAGCGAAGCGACGATCTCCAGAACCACAGTCGCTTATCTCAGTCGTGCATCATCCGCGACGCTAAAAGCCCCTAATGACGGCGCTGGCGGAGCAGGGTCGCCGAACGTACCGCAGGAATGTCGCTGAGCCGGGGCTCGGTTCCAACGTCTGTCAGGGTGGGCGAGCGGTGTCAGGGTGGGCGAGCGGTGTGTGTGTGTGTGTCAGGGTGGGCGAGCGGTGTGTGTGTGTGTGTGTCAGGGTGGGCGAGGGGTGAGTGTGTCAGCGTGGGCGAGGGGTGAGTGTCAGGGTGGGCGAGTGGTGAGGGTGTCAGGGTGGGCGAGGGGTGAGGGTGTCAGGGTGGGCGAGGGTGAGGGTGCCAGGGGTGGGGTAGCTTGTGTGTCAAAGGTGGGGGCACGGTGGGGCTGTCAGGGTGGGCGAGCGTGTCACGTTGGGCGAGCAGGACTGTTCATGGATGAACAAGGATAACATCTGCGGAAATGTTTCGTTTGAAGAAACGTTTGGGTGTTGGAAAATTCAACATGTGATCACCATTGAGAGGAACTTGAAATGCCATTCCTTCCATTTTGATCCAGATGGTTTCGAATTTGGCTGCTCTCGTTCACTCGTTTCGCAGACTCACCCAAGGGAGATGTCAGCCTCTGTGTGAGGTGAAGTACGTGTGGATCTTGTGCACTGAACAGTCTGAGAGAGGTGTTCGATCTGAAACTGTGCTTCGAACCAAAGACCTGCTGTCCGAAAAAAAAGTTCTGATTCAGCTGTACGAGTTCGTATGACTCGCCCCTTCACGCAGACATAATGAATTGACGGGAAATCCCCGTGAGTGAGTGAGTGAAACCCCAGCTTCGCCTCGGACCCGCCTCTTGATCTGCCCCGTCGCGGGTCGCGCCCCCGGATCCTAATGACCCTAATGACCCGGCTCGGGTTTCACCGCGCCGCCGCGCCTGGACTGTGTGTGTCCGCAGCCGCGGCCCATAGAGACACCGGGGTAGGTTCACCCTGGATGCGTCGTGTGTTACTCCAGGGGTGGATCCAAATTTCTAAGGCTCCGACAAAAAATTCCGCGCACCCCCAATTTTGCACCACATTTGGAAGCGTGCAGCAGTTGCAGACACCATGACGTGTGTGTGTGTGTGTGTGTGTGTGTGTCTGTCTGTCTGTCTGTCTGTCTGTCTGTGTAAGAATGTCGGAATCAAGTTGATCACGGGACGGGGGTCTCCACCAAGTTTGCCGAAAGACGTGAAGTGTCAAGCGACGCGCGCAAAGAAGGTGTAACACTCTGGTTTTCCTATTCAAAGTTGGATTCGGGCTCCAGGTGGGTCACCCTGTATCCTCCCCAACATCTTGGATTGGCTTCTGAACTGCAGTCGTGTTCAAGTGCATTGCTGACTGCTGCGGACAGACATCATGACTGCGACGCACTTTGGACGTGCTCACTGTACGCGGGCGTTGATGGAACATTGGTCTGTGGGCGTCTGCTGGACAAAACATGGCAATTGTCTGAAACATGCAGTGTATGATACAAGCGAACAAAACAATGGGTGAATGACACAAAACAAAGGATGCTTTGCACTTCATTCCACACGCGTCAGCTGCTGGCCATTACAAGAATGCCACAAACGACCAAAAACATTTGTCCTGTTGTTTTCAGGATGGCTGTCCATGTTGCGTGCAATAATCTCCATTTGAAAAAGAACTGAAATTTTGTACGAAGCAATGTGTGTTTACGTGCCTTTGTTTCACGCGTTTTCGTCACGTGTTTTTCAGGCGAGATCTCCGTGCAGAAGGCGCTGGATCGGGAGACGGTGGCGCGCCACGAGCTGGAGGTGCGCGCGTCGGATGGCGCGCAGGCGTCGAACGCTGCCGTCACCGTCACCGTCACCGACGTCAACGACCAGGCGCCGGAGTTCACGCAGCCGTGGTACTCGCTGAACGTCGCCGAGGATGCGCGTACAGGTGCGTGGGCGGGGTGTGCCGGGTGTGGGCGTGGGCGTGGGCGGAGGGTGTGGTGGGGTGTAGGAGGAGTGTGGCTGTGGACGAGGTTGGGGCGGGGTTGGGGTGTGGGCGGGATGTTGGGTGTGGGCGGACAGGTTGCAGGGTGTGGGCGAGAAGGGCCGGGCAAGATGGATAGGTGGGCACAACTTGCACAGGGTGTTGTGGGTCAGTGTGGGCGGGACCACGCCTCATGCACAGATTTGCGGGTGGTGGGGGTGTGTGTGTCGTTTGAGGTCGGTAGGTGTTACATTTGATGCCTTGGAACGGATGTTCGCGAGAGACAAACTGAAGAGTGAGAGTTGTCAGAAAAATCCGAGCGCTCCACAATATTTCACAACAAGAAAACTACAATTTGTGCGTCTTGTGCTTCTGTTCCTGCGGCCATACAAAACTGAATGCCCGTTCCCCAACCGATGCGCATTGGGTACGCACGCGTCGTCATATATTCGTTCCGTTGCAGGCACGACGGTGGGTCGCGTCTCGGCCGTGGACCGGGACGAGGGCGAGAATGCAGAGGTCTCCTACTCCATCACGTCTCACTGGGGCCGCGACAAGTTCTCCCTACACCCACACACGGGCGTGCTCACCCTCATAGGCACGCTCGACTTCGAACAGGTGAGTGAGGAGGGCGCCACTGTGTGAAAAATCCACCAGGGGGCGCGTTCGTGCCGCACATGCGCAAGGAGGGTCGTTGGACTGTGTCGTCCGGCCGGAAGCGCTTCCGGCACGTTTGGATGTTCTTGCATGTGATGACGATTCCATTCTGGACACTTTTTACTCAAGCAAAGAAACGAGAAATTCACACCCAAAACTGCAACTTTGGTCACGAGTGTCCACGTCTTGGTGTCTGGGGTGTCTCGACAAAAGGCAAAACATCAGGTGCTCTGAACCAGATATGTACGTAGTTCAATAAGCTGTGTATCAGACCTGTGACGCACTCTTGTTGCAACTCCACAAACCGCTTTGATGTTCAAAAACGACGATCAATGCTTGGTGTTTGAAGGTGAAGCGCGACATCTGAGTTGTTCACGGGTGTTTCCCCAGCGTAACGTTACAATGTTCACAGAGTTCGTGGTTTTTGAGGACACTGATACAATTCTGAGATGGGTGGGGCGGGGCAAGGGAAACGGGTGCAAAAGTTACACGGCGCTGAGCTTTACCCGTCAGAGTCGGCCGCGCCGACGTCGCGTCGTGTACAACGCGATCAAAGGTCAAAATACCATTTCCGGCACGACGTCCAAACGTCGCCTGCGAAGCGGGGCCTTGACGGGTGTTTCTCCGACATCTTGTTTACCCTACCACGTGACTCTGAACGCCTCGTTTTCGTCCGCAGTTCCCGCACTACATCCTGACTGTTCGCGCCACGGACGGCGGCGGCGTGGACAGCCTCAGCTCGAGCGTGCTGCTCTACGTGAACGTGGACGACGTGAACGACAACGCCCCCGTGTTTGACCCGAGTTCCTATAGCAACGACGTGTGGGAGAACGCGACGCTGGGGACGAGCGTGCTCATGGTGTCAGCCACCGACCTCGATCACGGTGCGTTTCCAGAGGGCGCTGACTCAGTTTCTGGGGATTTTTGCGGACCTGTTTTGTGTGTCAAGACAAAAGGGATTCAAACCAGTGTGTGTGCGTGTGTGTTTGTGTGTGTGTGTGTGTGTGTGTCGCGGGTGTGTGTCGTGGGTGTGTGTTTGTGATGTTGGTATTGCAACGCATATGCGTCTGTCTAGGTAAAGTCTGTCTGTCTGTCTGTCTGTCTGTCTGTCTGCCTACCTCTGTCTTCATGTTGTGCGTCTCAGCGCATAACCCATCCCCATCTCTCCCCCGCAGGAGTGAATGGAGACATCGCCTACAGCATCACGGGCGGCGACACTGAGCGCCGCTTCTCCATCGGGGAGCGCGACGGCGTCATCCGCACGGCGGCGCCACTGGACCGCGAGGCGCGCGCCGCCTACAACCTCGCTATCGCCGCGACGGACCTGGCGCCGCGCGACGCCGACCGACTCGCCACCTCCGCCATGGTGCGTCACCCTTCGTACCGTTCCGTTTGCGTCCGAGAATTAAGGCGTCAAAACAAGGATTCTCAAATAACAATACAATAGCATTGTCATATGGAAGATTTGAGAAGGTTCAAGCGTCTCAGAAATTTTTGGGGCCCCCTTGCATTTTCAGTCGAGAATAGCCGGTGTCTGAGAATTTTGAGCTGTGAATTGAACCGCACGATGTTGAGTTCTGTTGCATTGCGAACATGTGTAGATCTTCGCAGCTGACAACTTTGTGTGGAGAAAGATCTTTGCACTGCACATTCACTTTCTCCAAACAACACGTGTGGAAAATTGGTCACTGGGATGTTTTAATCAATTGCCGGGCGAAAGATGTGTTCAAGCATTTCAGTGCGCACGAGTTTTCAAAGCACTGTGGGGCAGTTGATGAAACGCACACGCTCAGGCAGTTTGCCGTGTTGTTTAGCGGAGGGAGTGACATCAGGTTCGCCTTGCGTGTTGTGTGGCTCAGGCAAAACAGACTCATGGCAACACGTCTGTTTATCGTGACGTCACGTGCGGCGTCTCTCCACAGGTGACGATCCGGGTTCGTGACGTCAACGACAACGCGCCCGAGTTCACGACGCCGCCGCGCGTCACGGTGCCCGAGGACGCCGCCCCCGGAGCGCCCGTCTTCACCTTCCGAGCCACCGACGCCGACACCGGGCTGAACGCGCAGGTCAGTCACGTGGCGTCTCCGTTGCTATGGGAACCGAGTGTGTTTGGTAATGCAGGATGTCTGGATTTAGACTCTCCATTGCGCAAAGACAACCCATATTTCACCTGTTACGAGCTTCTTGGGAGCAACCCTCGGTCTCGCGTACGCTTGACAGGTGTGGTGTGCACTTGGGTGTTCACTCGTTTCCTTAGAACCACCTCGCAATTGGTTTGATTGATTGGCTCACGGTGTGTGTGTGTGTGTGTGTGTGTGTGTGTGTGTGTGTGTGTGTGTGTGTGTATGTGTGTGTGTGTGTGTGTGTGTGTGGGTGGGTGGGTGCCTGTGTCTGGTTTGATAGCTGCTTGCTTTATGGTGGCATGTGTGTGTGTGTGTGTTATGTGCGTTTGTGTGCGTGCCTGTGTGTGGTTTGTTTGCTTGCTTCATGGCGGTATGTGTATCTGCAGGTGGAGTACAGCCTGGCGGCGCAGGACCGTCGCTTCTTTTCGGTGCGCGCGTCCGACGGCGTCCTGAGCGCGACGGCGCCGCTCGACCGGGAGACGCAGGACGCGTACGTGCTGCACGTGACGGCGCGGGACAAGGGAACGCCGTCGCTCAGCACGGTGCAGGAGGTCAAGGTCACCGTCGGCGACGCCAACGATCACGCGCCCGTCTTCGAGCCGGACACCTACGCCATGACCGTGAGGTGAGTGGTGGCGTTGTAGTCGTTTGGTGACCAGGTACGAACTGGACTCGCAAGTGTGCCTGTGAAACGTGGTGTTGTGGTGCTGCGACTGCACGTGGACGGGTCTTGCGCTGCCACCACTGCAGCACTTGTGGCGTCCAATGTTATACAGGCCCCAGCCCAAATTCTGACAAATTTTTGTGTGCCCATGGGGCTGTATAACCATACGCTCCCACTCTGGCTGAAACTTTGACGTTTGCTTTTCTGCCTTTGCCAGCTGTTGGTACCCAATGTTGCCACTGTGTCTCTTTGGTTCAACGTTGACCCTTTACGTTCAGAAACACGTGTTGTGCTTGGGTCATATTTGACGTCGCTCTCTCCCCGTGCAGTGAGGACGTGGCGGTCGGCTCGGCGTTGCTGACGGTGACGGCGTCCGACGCCGACGCCGGGCTCAACGGTCGCGTGCGTTACGTCATCAGCGCCGGCGACGCCAACGAGGATCTGCGGCTCGACTCCCACCTCGGGCACCTCTACGTGCAGGTGAGGGACACGTGTGTGTGTGTGTGTGTGTGTGTGTGTGTGTGTGTCAACCGGTATGTGCGTGTATCAGCTTCAGTCAAGTGTGTGTGTGTGTGTGTGTGTGTACGATCCTTCTCAGTCAAAATTGCGTTTGGAATGTGTTACAAGTATGCAATCATTCTCAATGAAAGTTTGTGTGTTCGTGTGTGTGTTCGTGTGTGGTGAGGGAGAACGGGGTTTGAGTTGGGGCACCAATTGACGCACATAATCTCACAATTGCACAACAAGCACTTTGTTCCCTTTCACCACAAGCCATGCTGTGTGCTTCATGCGGTGTGGTTGTGTGAAAACAACTTCAGTGTGCATTTTACGCCCCTGAATACGTGGCCACAACAGGGGAAAAAGCAAACAAGAACTGACCGTTTTGACACGTGTCTTCCGGTTGTTTCAGCGCGCGCTCGACTTCGAGCGGAAGCAACGCTACGTCCTGGAGGTGGTGGCGCGAGACCAGGGGTCTCCGCCGCGGAGCGATACCGCCACCGTCACCGTCACCGTCACCGACATCAACGACAACAACCCGCAGGTGCGTCGCGTTGCCAGGGAAACCGCGTTGTGTTCGCGTCGTGGGGTCAGAATGCTGGAACGCCAAGCTGAATTTTATCTCTGTGTTCAAAGTGCGGGTGTGGCAATGAATGGAACCCAAAAAATAGACAAATGGAACCAGCGCAAATGGACATGTGGGATAATATTATAAAATATTTAATGCACTGGTTGCAGGCATCGTTTCCTGCACGAAGTTTCTGCGTCGCGGACTATTTCACGGATTTTCCTGTTTCTCGCAGTTCCTGAACCCGCCGGTGCTGAGTCTGGCGGAGGAGGAGTGGGCGTCGCTCCCGACGTCACTCACGACGCTCGTGACGCGCGACGCCGACGCGCCGCCCAACGCCGGCGTCGCCTACACGATGCTGGACGGTGACCGCGACGCCTTCAGCGTGGACGCCGAGTCGGGCGTCGTGGCGCTACGTCGCGCGCTCGACCGGGAGACGCTCGACCAGTACACGATGGTCATCAGGGCGACGGACACGGGTGAGTACGCGCTGCGTCGCTTGGGTGACGCCTTGGATGGGTCCTGTGTTCCGTCCCTGCCCTTGGCCGAACAAAGTGTTCAAAAGCTGTACAGGAGGCAGCTTGTGGCGCACTTTGTGTCGTTTTGCATCCCTTTGATCACGCTTGATTCATGATGTGTCTTGACTTTCCCTGCACGTGCCCATTTCATTGGGCATTGTGTTGTTTCGTCAACACAGTTTGCAGCATCTGTTGTCCAGAGACGCAACTTTTGCAATCCACCTGTGCAGGTCATGAAGTTGACAGTGGGTGTTCGATCAAATGCATCGTCATTCAACGATTGTGTGTGTGTGCTGTGAATGTGTCAGTTTACTGTATGTGTGTTCGGTTCAGCCGGAAAGATCAGCATTGGAAACCGAAAAGTTCATCGGGTGTCGGAATCATCTTCCGTGCGTTTCTTCAGAATTGACGCCTGCAGCAGAAAGTTGGGCTTCTGGTTGAGAGATAGAGCCTCATTGACCTACAGGACGGACGAAAAACCCAGAGCTCCCTCCCCCTGCACGGCGCACCTCGCACAGGTTGTTGCCTCATAACAGACGCTGTTGAGCTAAACCAGGCGGATTCCCGCAGACGCGCGCGAAATGTCAGTCGAGCGGAATCGATCGCGTCGGGCGTTTGACTCTCGTTGACTCCGAGGCCTGTTTCACACTGGACGCATCGTGTCGTTGCGGCTCTGTGCGAGCCAAGGGGCTGGTGTAACAAAATGGCCAAACACCCCAAATGAGGAGGCATGGATGTCTGGCCATTTGCAGTTCACTTGAAATGGCCAACATGAGGTAAACAATCTCTGAGGCCACAAGGCAAGGGTAAGTGATCATTTCACCTGCACACTGAAACAGGGAGATGTGTGTCTGGCAATTTAAGGCTCCCACCTGAAATGGCCAAACACCTGTGAGGGGGTGCCTCGTCATTTCGTTCCACAGGCAGTCATCGCCCACAGACAAAGAAACGCACGTGGGGCACGACGCACGCAGCGTGAACCAGGCCCCAGCGGCGCGGAATGGCAATGGGCGTTTGACCCTCATTTCCCCCTGAGCGGCGTTCCGCCCAGTCTGGACGCTGCGGTGAAAACGAGGCTGGTTTCCCGGGGCGACGCCGGCGGGGCGCCTTTGATGTCGGATCCGCCGGGGTGATCGCGCGGAGATGAATCGGGGGATCGCATTGATTGGTTTAGGTTCAGGGAGGTGGATCATGTTGATCAGGTGGGGATCGTCTGCCGGCAGTGCGGTGCTCGCGCTCTGCCGATCGTGCTCAGACAAGACAAACTGGCCAAACCAGACACCAGGCCAGACATTGGACCAGACGAAACGAGACGACACACACACACACACACACACACACACACACAGGCTCTTTGTCACTGTCCCCGCTGTCTCTCACACACACGCACATTGTCTGTCTGTGTCTCTGTCTGTCTCTCTCTCTCTCACTCTCTCTCTCACTCTCTCTCTCTCTCACTCTCTCTCTCTCTCTCTCTCTCTCTTGCTCAAGCACACGCACAATTTATCTTTTGAACAGACAAATCCCACAAGGGTCGGCAGGTCAGCACGCACACCTGCGCCTCACGGCACTGAATCCTCTCCCACCGCTCCCTGAAGATGATCTCCGCATGTGTTGCGCATCTGACCTTCAGCGAGGGAGATTTAGAGACCTGTGATCTCAACTAATGGACATCAACCCGTCCATCCCATCCCCGCGCTCGCGCAAGACGAAACGCGTATCAGATTCGCGCTTTGATCTGGTGAGGGGCGCGGTGTGAGTGAAGTGTCAATCTACAACCAGGAAGAGATCAGGTTTCTCCTGCTTGCGCTGAATGCTTTTCATCAGAATTCAACACCTGTTCACAAAAAGCTTGTGTTTTCTGTGGAGGCTTCGGCTTCCCTTGTATCTTTCACCGGAACGAACGCACTGTGGTTGATTCTCTCCAGGTGGGTCTCAAACTCATTGGTTTTTCCCGCTGGGGGAACAACACACGTAAATCTTTTCTGGGTGATCAGTTTCTGATACGTACAGCAAAGCTTTATCTGGAGCCTATTAGATGAGGTGGGGGTGTTTCTCACAGGGCGGTGCGGGGCTGATGACAGGGTGGGGAGATAGGGGTCCGGAATAGGGTGTTTGATCTGGAGATGAGTCACGTGGGGTTCTCCATGGCGGGAAAAATTTCCCGCGTTCCACGCGCGTCTCGCTGGACACACGCGAATGCCTCGAATGTCTCCCCACTTGAGAGAGAACCGCCAAGAATTCCCCACAGAAATTATTTTCGCGTTGAAAAAAGGGTGCCAGATAAGAATGTGATTGCGCTCTGAGAGTCTTGTGTGGTAGATCTATGGGGTGTGTGGTGGGCAGGAAGTGAAGGAGATACGCATGATTGGGAACCGCGCGCGACGTGAGGAGTTCACGCCGCCTGCAGTTTCTCCATCCGGTTCTCTTCACGTGTGTGCCGACGTTCTGTCTGGGTGTTTCCGTGCCCACGGGTATACGGTACACGCATACTCACGGATATGCACGTGTGGGTACTCATACCCACGAGTGTAGATACACGCACGCTCACCCCAAAGCACGCATGCCTGCGGGTCTACGCCCATGGGTGTACTCGTGCCTGAGAGTGTGTTCGTCCCCACGGGTATTGCACGTACCGTGCTGTTTGCACCCATGGGTGAACGTGTACTCGTACCCACGGGTGTACTCGTACCCATGGGTGTACCTTTTCGTACCTGTTCATTGTGTTTCACGTGGTGATTGATCCTCTGTCGGCTGCACCGTCGATGAAGATGCTGGAAACGAACTGCGCGTTACAAGGCCGGGTCCACACAAGGTGCGTCATGCGTTTGATTTTTGTACAACTAAACGGGCGCTGCGTTGCAAGCAACTGTGCAGCGCGCACGCACCCCTGGACTTGTTCAGATACGCAGCCTCTGGGTTCGCCATGCGTTGCACCCTTGTGCAATTCAACGGGGCGTTGCGTCGTGCGCAACAATGCAGCAGCACCTGTGGACGTGTGCAGTGTTGCAGCAGCGCCTCACGCAACCAGTGTGGACCGGGTGTGAAGGTGGATGGATGATCCACTTGATCCCCGTGTCCGAGGTAACGAGTTGCAGCAGTTCGTGCGCGAATCGGATTTCTTCTCAAGGCTGCGAGGATCTCTGCAGTTTTGTACCTGCCATTCAGTGTATTCCTGATCAAGATACTGACAAGATACTGTTCATGATGCTGACAAGTTTGCACCCTTGATACTCCGGAGCAAACTGCAAACTGGATGCAGATCAAGCGAAATTTGAGAAATGGACTGGAGTTTCTGAGGGCTTGGACCAAGCCCTGGATCCGGGCCCGGGCGGTTGATTGGGTGTGTGATGAATGCAGTCCGGGGTGACAGGTACATTTCCCTCTCCACGGGGCCCCGGCCACAGGGCCCCCGCTCCTCCCCGCGTGCTCCCCCTCTCTCCCGGCGGGGCCCGGCCCGCGCCGCCCCGCTCTGCCCCGCGTGAAGCCCCACAACAGATCCACCCTGCCGTCTGGATTCCTCGTCTCGTGTGCGAGGTGGATGGATACTCTGTAAAAATCTGCATTTCATGGCAATTGGGCGGCAAAAGGTCTGGAACATTGAACAGGCCTGGGAACCGCGTTGGTCCCCACTGCGTCGACTGGGTTGCGAATCTACTTGGGGAAAAAACTGCTCAGTGCAGTTGCCAGTCCACAAAGGTGTTCGCCATCTGTTAGTTTGTGTGTTGCACCATCAGAACAAAATATTTGCAGAAATCAAGCAACATACGAATGCAAATATCATTGGGGAATCAAAACTCATACATTGATTGTGTTATCCCATTGAGTGGACATCCTTGAGAATTTTATCAGTGTAATCTCTTCACACCCACGTGTGTTTGTGATATGCGTGCGGAAAATATTCTCAGAGATGATTCGTTTCACGTGGATCTTCCAAATATTTATGAAGGTTGGGGCGGCGGGGCCACCCAGGGCGGTGCTACTGCCGCCAACTATCGCAGGTATGACGCGTCCCAGCGTGCTGTATACTGCTGCTGCAGCAACGCTGACAAACTGACGTCGGGCCATATATAGGCGTTGGACGCATACACGACAACGCCCGACCCTGTGAAGTACAGACAGAGGATCGAGATAGAAGTCACAGACAGAAAACCTGTTTTGTTTTGGTGTTGCCGTATTCATCAGAAATCAGATGTATCTTTTGTTTTGTCCCGAAATTCATGATGAAGAAAGGAAAACATGGGTGTGAGTTTCCTTTGTTCAAAGGTGACCTTTGTGTCCGAAAAGGGAAGGCCAACGTCGGAGGTGCGGCTTTGGTTGAGTGCGACACACACGGGTGAATACGGTATATTTGTGGTATGAACAGCGACGTTTGGTTGATGGATCGAGAGGGGGGTCTAATTTATCAGTAGTTGAGCAGAGCCACGCCCACACGCCTTTCAAAACACCAACAGCAATTTACTGTCGAGATAAGAGTCGGTCTCGGGTGTCTCGTTCTGATATTGAGCGAGAGGTGGCGCAGGGGGGGGGGTGATGCGCGTCCGACATGTCCGCGAGATGTGTTACGCAGGTGCGCGGAATAGATAGCGCATGCGCGCAGTCCATATCACTTCACACGATGAAAATTGAGTTTTGATTGCAACCAAATCGGAGCAAGATTAATAGAAAAACTTCAGAGATGATAACCAGCCAATGGAATCTGGAGGAATTCCTACGTGGAAGCCGTGTGTGAAAAGATCCAAGCTGCACAGCAGAAGTACTTGAAAATGACCAAATGACCAGCAGTACGTTGAAACGTACTTCCACAGTAGCTGAAAGGTTCCATTGAGAAACTTTTACATTGTGCGTGTATTTTGACAGATTTATCACGGGTTTGTACTCGCGCCCAGTTCACGGGAAATTAGGCGGTAAATGAGTCTGCAGATGCCGCACGGTTCACGGGCTTCTGTCTGTAACATCGCGCCCCTCAGTGAAGGAAGCCGCCATGACAGCTTTGTACAGAGGGGTCCAGGTCAGGGCCTCATGGGGTGAAAAACTCTCACCCTCAAAAAGAGCAAATCTTTTGTGAGTTTGTTCGGGGCAGGAAGTTGGACTCGCTGAGCGGCTGACAGACGGATGATCTCTGTTTCTCTCTAATCGCCCGTGAAGTTTTCCCAGATGTATGGTCGGTGCGGCTGTTCCTCGTTGGGGAAAAAACACTTGAGTCAAAGGTGTGGTGTCCAGATTATGTAACACTGACAAGGAAAAAATGTTCTTTGCTCAACCCAATTTGCAAAGAGAGAGATTCACTTTGAATGATTTTGCGAATGTGGCACACCAGTATCTGGCCCAATGATACGCAGGACAGTGGTTCTCAAGTCGGTCTTGGACGCTGTTGTAAAACACCAGTATGTGGCCCAAGAATATACTGTGTTTGCACACGAGTCAGTATCTGCCATGGCCAACATGTATATATATGTTGTAGCACACCAGTGTGCGGCCGAAAAGCGCCACACCAGACTCCAGCGCGCCAGTGGCTTCTGCATGCTGTTTGTTTCTTTGTCTCTTTGAGGAGCAAGAACATTCACTTGGGGGCTCTTCGTGGAAATGCGCGATTTTTGTTTCGTGGAGTCAAATTCGCTCGATTGTCCACCAAAACAGACACGAACAATGGAACTCGAATGATGCTGCACTTTGCAGACCATCAAAAAACACGCGAACTTTGTTTTTCCTGACCTGACGATCAGCTGCTTCTGTTTTTGGCTTCTGACGAGTGATGCAACGCACCCGGGACGTTATCAACGGTGTAAAAAACATCACTGGGAGGATGTATTGACGGGCAACAGACGACTCAATCCTTCAGTGAGGCTGCAGCTCACTTGAGGCTCTTATGTAGCGAAGTGGCCCGCATGTTCCCCTGATACTCGATCTGTTCGCGTCGCCCAGTGTCAATGGAGCCACTTGATCCAGAGACGCGAAACGTAAATTTCAGCTTCAAGTTGCGTGGCGGGAGGAAACAGTGTTTTTGTATTGTGAGTGTGTGCGTGTGTCAAGTCCCACGTGCCCAGCAGTGTTTGTTGTGATTGTGCCTTGGGGCGTGGTGCCCCCTGGTGCCCCAACGGGAGCTGGGCTGCGCAGGGCAGGGCACCCTCCCGGAAAAGGCTGATGTTGCAAACTAATCCACTC
>JAAUXT010071396.1_pt1 | contig 27454 bp, 38 predicted proteins | sample 7278171 | NCBI WGS metagenome assembly JAAUXT01 (sample SAMN14350112, study PRJNA611818) | marine sediment metagenome | isolation source: surface marine sediment (1.8m) | place: French Polynesia: Moorea | collected 2018-08
GTTCAGTTGACATTTTTGCCCCCTTTTTTGGGCGTGTTCTGTTTCACTTTTGTGGTCTTTTTGGCTGTTTTAGCATGAATTGCATTGTTCATTGTTCATATTAAAAGTTTCGAAATTTTTATTGCGCGTTGAACCGTTTTTTCCGGGACAGGAACCGCATATTTGAGGACATCCCTCGTATACATTTATCAGTTAATGGAAGCCTGTTCAGTGTAATTTCAGAAGCGACATGTTTTCCGCGACACGTGAAGCCCTGAGACAGGCAGCTTGTTTCTGTACCGGGGACAGATAATGAAGATGAAAGACTCTTCTCTCGCAATTGAAGTGTTTCACTTTAAACTTTCAGAAGCGATGAAGCCATTTCTGTCAAAGTGAAGCGGTGCTGGGAACAAAAAGTTATTGTTGGTTGAAAGTGTTTGAAAACGTGCAATAAAATTTAATTTCCACCTTGTTAACTGCCGTCAGGGTTTCACGTCACTTGAAATTTGTCTCCCAAATGACTGCACGGGGGACTTAACCACATTGTGCACAGCTTCAAATGTGGATCAAATATGTGCGTGGTTCAGTCTTGCGTTTGATGTAATCCGACTCAAAATTTATTAGAATCTACCTGCTGTCCGTGGTTTGCAACGCGCGCTGCGACAAAACCAACAGCGTGCACTCTAATGCAGACAACAATGCTGACAAGCATCACCATCTGCGTCTGCGTCTGATGGCAGAAGTCTCTGTCTTTGGAGCCATCTTCAGTGGGCTTGATCGTAGGTTTGAAGAGAAAAGCGCTGTCGGTGCGGAAGACATGAGAGAGGGAAGAGTGAGAGACCGGCGGCTGCTGTGGGAGGATGTGAAGAGCTGCGTAAAGCCGGGTGCCTGACACGGATTACCTTATCCAAAGCAGTATTCACTCAGTGACAGATGGGTTATGCCTACAAGAGATCAGCGCCGCAGGTCTCGCTGGGTTCATCTTGGGAAGTGCCAAGTGCATCTCCATTTATAGTAAATTCGTTGATGGGAACCACGAACACTGCTCGTGCACAACTGGATGGAAAGCCTGCAGTGAAAGCTTTGCCACAGAGTGACTCGCTGATCTTTGCTCCGTGAAAGACATTTTCAGATTTGCAGTTCAAAAAAGACTGAATGTCCCTTGCAGAGGAGGAATTTTCCCTGTGTCGCTCGCAGGGAACGCTGCAGCTCTGTTCTTCACGCGCGCGTCACTGCGACAGCCCACGTGTTCCTCTCGAGAGGCTGCAGACCCGCTGCTTCAAGTCTCGCTGTTGGGGGGTTGTTCAGCAGGGAAGTTCAGAGGTTCCGCGAATAACGAGCGCGACTCCTGGGGGAGGCATCAGGCACGGATCCCGAGGAGCCCTGCAGGTTGCATCACCTGGTTTGAGACACACAGACTGTCGTTCCGATTTGTGCCGATTTAGTCTTAAATTTTTCCTTCATGGTGTCACAGTTGATGTACGTGGAGGTCTGACTTGAGCTTCTTGCAGTTGACCTCATCATGTATCGATCAGTAAGTCCTGAAGAATGCAGCCGCGATGAATGAACGTTGATGGCTTGTTCGTAACGTTCATTGTGATCGCTTCAGTTCTCATTTTTGCGACTTCTTGCAGTCCAGTCACTTGAGTCGAACAGCATGACATGGGAATGCAGACCCTACTGTTGTGTCCACAGCTCCATTTCAAAATTCTTGAACAAGACTCGACAGTTTTTCAGAACCTGTGGTTGGTCACAACTCCAACATTTGTTCTCATTGAACGATGAGCGTCTCTGCAGTTGGTGTTGTCGGGGCTCGGGCCGCGCCCGCCGCGCGCATCTATCAGCCGCTTCCTGCAGGAGGATTATCCTGCAGCGCCCTGCTGCAGGAGGAAGGCCTGCAGGGCCGGGGCGGGGGGACAGAAGGGAAATGGGCCCCATTAAGCCTGTGTCTCCGCGGACCCAACCGACTCTTCTCGTCGCCAGAGTGATTGGTGTGTTTGAGGAAAGAAAGAAGTTGAGAAGAACCCGTACATGTATTTGCAGACATGAAGAACCTTCCCAAGAACACAGGCAGAAAGTGTTCGTCTTCGGCTCTGAAAGAAACCAACCCGGCCCGAAAATCATTCAAACATACAACTGGACTCATATTTCATATTTATATTTCCAATTTTCGTTGCAACCCAGAAAATGTCAGCGAACCTGAAAACTGGATTGCGCAGCCGATTTGACAGTCGTCATGTTCGCTCCGCAGCCAGACAAATGGTGGAGCACTCGAGTGTCACCTTCTTCACAATCAGTTTATCACTGCTTCAGCGCAGATCACTTGTCTGCTCCAGTAGCAATAAATTCACATCGCAATGAATAAAGAATCCGCGCCGCTGGGACCCGCGAGGAGCCGTTATTGACTCGAGATGTGATCATAATGCAAATTCCGTGTTCTAATCAGCGGTTCATTGTCACGGCCACAAGACGTGGAAACATCAAATTCGCCTCAGCTCGGCGCGCCTCGGACGCCTGATTGTCACGAGCGCTTGTGTGCAGAGGTGGTAAGTGCGGGCTGCACTGAATTTGCCCTTTAACGACTCACGGGAGAACATTTTCCCGCTGAGTGTTGGGAATTTGCTCGCTTCAGCTCATTCTTGCGCACACAAAGTGCTCAATTGCGCTGGAACATTTTCCAGCCTCATGCGCTGCATCTTTGAAGACTGCACTCCCCTGTGACCATTCTGTGCACCTCCCTGCGACCGTTAAATTGTGGCTCTCACGAAGTTTTTCACAAATATGCTCCTCGTTCTGTTCATTTTGCGACCAAACCTGGTCGCTCGAGTCACAGAAGACTCACGATTGTTGTAACAAGCCTCCCCTGGAGCTGAGGAGCTGGTGACATCGTACATTCCGATTTCTGCAAGTTTCCTCCAGGCAATTTGACAGGAAACGCGTTGCTTGATGGCAGAAACTCACACAGTTCCAGAAAAGTTCGTTTTTCCCCGCAGAGAGCTGTGCATCCTTCATTCCTCATCTTCTCTTTTTTCGGGTTCAGAATTGGTTCGTCGGGGTTGGAGGTGGGGCAAAGAACGAACTTGACACAAGTTTTCAGCACCCTGATTCTCACGATGATTTCTCATGCTGAACCAACGAAATTGATTTGTTGCTTCTTCGTGGTCAATTCCAGGAGTGCGTTCAGGAATGCAGGGGGTTCAGCCAGGTTCGATAAAGCGCACTGCCGCGCTCGTGTGTCCCAAACCCCTGGCAACGGACGGAAAGCAGTGAGTTCTGAGCGCACCGGTGCGCCGACAGGGCTCGAACACGGCCCATTGTCGCGCTGAGCCCGCTTCATGAATGTTGCATGCCGGGCGCTGCGGGGCTCTTCACGACGCGACGGCGCGACCGGCCCGGACGACACTTTAATCCCCGCGCATCTATCACTCCGGATAAAAACGTCAAGCCGTCCACGGGCAAACGCAACGATCAGTGGCATCAGTTTCTTATTTATCTTAATAAACATCCTCGGCGGGGAGAGTTCATGCCGCGAGGGCCGCTGAGAATTCGGGCCTTATGAATAGGGCCATGTACGAGGAGTCAATTCATCATTTGTCACCACCGAGAAGTTTGTTTGATTTTCCACTGAGTGGGAAGAAGATCCGTTGGGAATGGACGGATCTGTGACGGATAAGGATAAATCTGCTCGAATTGCTTGAGATAATTCAGGGAAATCACTTTTTGCTGAGGTTTGCGTGTTTGAGAAGAATTCGTTCTTCGTGAATGTGTTGAGGAAAGCGTTTTGCAAGAAGGAAGAAGGGCGAGCAAGACTTCTTTCCTGAATTGGCAAGCAAACCTTTCTGGTCTTCTCCTTCTTGCACCACCATGCCTCCTGCGCAGAATGCTCAAGAGACCACTTGGATATGCGTTCAGGGAATACATGTGCTCAGTGTTGCAGGACTTGGTCACCATTCTGCGCGGACATTCAGGCCAACTGCATTCGATGACGTTTTGGGCGGAACACATCGTTGCACGGGCAAAGACTCCAGTGGCGTGGAAACGCGAGTGTCAGTTACGGTGCACACACGGACTCAGTCATGGTTCCCCTCTGAGCTGCCTGCAAAATGCTCACTGGGTCCGAAAAGGCAAATGAAGCCAAAGGAGTAATTCACCGCCCACCACAGGGTACTTGAGATTCCAGTTCACACTGCATGAATGAGGCTTTTGTGAGGAACCTGTTACAAGTGGGAAATTTGGGAGAATGTCCTCCTGACTGGAGCTCAACACCAAAAAAAAGTGAAATGAAGTGGACTGTGTGTGTGTGTGTGTGTGTGTGTGTGTGTGTGTGTGTGTGTGTGTGTGTAGTGTTTGTGTGTTTTACTGTCTAGACCCGAGGTAAAGCACAGTTTGACTCACTGACGGGCCACGAGGCCAAGTTCCCTCCGTGGGACTCAAGACTGAGGTCTTGTTGCAGAAGACCAAAAACGTTTGGGAGTCGCATCCTCTGTTGTTTCACTTCGTGCAGCCGGAAGGGAAACAAACCCGATGCTGATTTTCAACATTTCCTTGTCCTCGTGAATTCCAATGACAGTTCTGAACAAAGATACTGTCAGCTCCATTGGCAACGTTTGACTGATTCGAGTTTCACCTGAATCGAAGCCATCTGCGCTTTTTTTTTGTGACAGAAACTTGAGTCGCTCGGAAAGTTGAGACGAGCCACGTCTAGCAGGGCGGGAGGGCGATCTCCGGGCCGCCGGGCAGCTTCTGGATCCACCGGTCCCCTTGACACTGCAGCAGCACGAACTCCTCCGTTTTGTCGCAGCTCACAATCAGTATTTCGCCTCCAAAGGGCTCGATGGTCCACCCCTCCATGTCTTCCCACAAGGGGCAACCTGTGAGGCACAAGCACATGTGAAGCGCGTGTGTGTGGACTTTGTGGGAACTTTGTGGACACTCACAGAAATGCTGTATTTGACATTGTTTTGTGTCCCTTTGCAAAGATTTGGCCCCTCATGCACCTCATGCACTGCGCAAACCTGTGGAAGTCGCACGAACTTCGTATTCGCAGGCCAAGCGTTATGTCAGACCCACGGGTCTCATGCAACAGAGGATTGTCGTTCCTACCTTCCTCGCAGTCGGGGACTGTCCCGATCCAGGCCCGCTCCTCACGGCGGCACGTGAGGTACGCCGTCGTCCCGGTGCGGACACACGTGAGCAGCGCCCGGTCCCCGTCCCGCTTCATCGCGAGGCCGGGCGCGAGCTCCGGGTCCGCGCACCCTACCACTGCGGGAGAACCAACGCTCAGGGGCGGGAGCGGTCTCTCGCTGTGATGTTTCAGTTCACGTTCCTGCTTGATTTCACTGAGGCGCATGTCAACGGATTTGTGCTGCATGAAATTTGTTGCAAAAGCAACGGAAGCACGTCCCTCGGGTTCGATGGTTGTTGAGACTGACCCTTGTATGTGATGACGTAGTTGTGGTGGATGAACTGCTGCACCAGGGTGAGCTGCGCGGTGGAGCTGAGCACGACGATCGGCTCGTCGCCGCCGGCGGCGTCGCCCAGCCCGCCCACCAGCGCGCGCTCCTCGTAGCCGTCGTCCAGCCACGCGTACGGGCTCTCGACCCCGCTCTGCGCCAACCAATCAGCCCGTTCATTCGTCAATTCCGTTTTGAGCCGACACGAATGTCTCAAACTGCAGGCGGTTTGAAATGATGATGTCAGTGTTGACCCGAAACAGTTGTGCTTTTGGAGAGGAAGGAGCCAAGTTTTTCGAGGTTCAAATTCGAAAGGAACGCGACAGGAGAAAAGCGGCGCGCACGCAGACCTCGGCGGCGGGTGAGTAATCGTGGAAGGAGAGCTCGAAGGTTTGTCCGGGGGCGGCGCGCAGCAGGAACGGGCACGTCTCGGTGCCGACGCCGCCGCTCTCCCGCGCCGCGACGCTCGCGACGTGCCCCTCCGCCGACTCGAGCGCGAAGTGGCCCGAGACCGGACACTGCCCCGACTGCGGCATGTCAACTGCGACAAGCACCGTACCGTCTCGTGTACAGGACGTACCCCAAGTTTTGAGTGAACAAATTTGTGTTTTCAACCAACTCGTGAATGAAACTCACCCCAAGTTTAGCTTTCATGATTTATTTTTCAAATCCATCAACTTGACTCAAAGTCCCTCAAATTCAGAATTATCATTTCAATCTCCAAACAATTCTTCCTGTTCTTCTTCAGTCAGTCTTTCATCTGTATCCTAGTTTGTGGGTCTCAGTGGAAGTTCCTCTTCTTCTTCTGGTTCACTCCACCAAAAAGTTATTTCTGTCACTGTATCTGAAGAATCTCACCATACTTATGTATGAGGTGCACCCCTTCTTTTGATGTCTGATTTTGGGGCAAAAAAGTGCGTCTTGTACACGAGACTGTACGGCAGATATAACACGGGTATGACCAGAAGAACGGTGCTCTGTATCGAATGGGACAATTTCAACCCAATCCCCAGAGCAAGTAAGGCACTGGTTACCGTGTTCTTCTGGAGTTCTAGTCGACTCCACTGATGTCCAACAACACACAGGTCCCGTGCAAACAGAGACATGCATCTCTCAGCTCTGGTAATTGAAGCGAATGGTTCGGTCATGACTTCCGCAATTTTCCGTTTCAAATGGGTGCTGTTCACATGTATGCAGGATTGTTGTTCTCTGAAGGCCACTCTGACCAGACCCAAGATTCAGATTTTCATTCTGAGATACCTGTGTCAATTGGCCTGTGTCTCACGACCCGAATTGTGTCCCCGAGGAATGTGAATTCACTCACTGGGCAGACACGTGTAGCTCGCCTCCAGGTAGGACGTGAGCTCTGGACACGGCGTGAAGTCTTGACTCAGATCTGTCACCCTCAGGGAGCACTGCCGCTCTCCAGAACACCTCAATAAAAAGAACAACATCCTTCATGTGGTTGTACTGTATCATTGGTGGCCCCAACAGTTGGTTTGGTGGATTGGGCCAACCAGTCGGTGTGGTGGATCTGGTCCAGTTGGTGTGGTGGATCTGTCCCACCAGTTGGTGTGGTGAATCTGGCCCCCACCAGTCTGGCTCCACGGCCCCACCAGTCGGTGTGGTGAATCTGGCCCCCACCAGTCTGGCTCCACGGCCCCACCAGTCGGTGTGGTGAGGTGTCAGATGTTCTCTCACTGATGAGTGACAGCACCTCATGAAACGGAACCGACAAAGTGGATGAAACTGGGACGCTGAATTCAGCTTTGCAGACTTTGTCGTGCAAAAGGTGTTGGAAGGGAGCAACTTGCGCGGAACTTCTGTCGGTCTTGTGTGTCGGAATGGTTTGTTTCGAGGTCAGGAGGTCGTGGACTCCTGAGTTCGCAGTTCGCTGCAGATGATACCTTTCGTGAAGGAAGTTCAGGACGTCTTCGTAGCATCCCAGAAACCCGAAGTCTCGCTTGACGCATCTGCCGAGCCTCATGCGGCCGAACCGGGCCTCCGTCATCTGGACGACGTAGTCTTCTCCACAGTCAGCCTCAAACGTCTCGGATGAGCAGTACTCCCTCAGAAGTCCGTCTTGGCCGAGAAAAGACGCAAAACTGTTTTTCATCACAAGTGGTCAGGAGAAACCAACTTCACTGGCCGACGCAACTTTCCGCATGTCTGACCAATGAAACCCAAGGTGAAGACGTGTTTCCTTTTCGGACATGGGTGACAGAAGTTGTAAAAACAAGCAAACAAGTTTTCACTCACCTGAGACAGCATTGCTGCGCACATTCACCACGAGACACAGGAGAGAAGAAAACCAGAGGAATCGCGAAGCCATATCTGACGAGAACGTTCCCAGTGGCCTTGTGACAGGATGTCGTCCACGGAGAGCTGTACAGTGTTCTCACATGTGGGGCAGCTTCTGCGAGTGCCACGTGTACGAGTACGCTCGTATATACGAGCGAGCAATTTTCATCAAGCTAATCATACGCAAACTGTGTAAATGTTTCAAATGTCGGTCCCAACACCAATGATTGGCTAAATTCTCTCACTGACTTTGGATCCGCACAGCAAGATGCAACTTCAAGAAACTCGACGCAACTTGGACTCTACGCAAAGTAACTTTGAACTTGGACGCTGCAAAATATGTGGGCGCCAATTCCTGCAGAGCAGCTTGGGATCCAGTGCCCTCGAGACCCCTGGACTCATCAGAGGCAACTGCGCTGATCGGAAACTTTTGCAAAAGCAGCCACGGTGGAACACAATAACTGCGTCACAATGCATTTTGAATGAAAATAACAGCTTTATTTTTTTTTTACTGTTTCCACTGAAAAGAAGAGGACAGTGACTCGTTACAGAAGAAGCGTCAGGCAGGATCAGAGGCGAAATACACTTGCGACAAGTTGACGTGTTGTCAGAAGGAAACGATGAGCTCAGGTCCAATTCTGACTCTGGATTCCAACGGCCTGTTCAAGCAACAACAAACTCCAGCTTATTTCAGAAGTCTGGGGCTCAGTGAGACCTCTGATCCTCCATTCCCAAATGCAACAAATCTTGTTCAAATGAAACCTGTAGAACACCTGGTTGGAACAAGGGACATTGAACGGCTGAGCCAGGGCTGGGCTGGTTCAACCAGAGGGTGGGTCCAGTGCATAAAGCGGATCAAAGGACCAAGAGGCAGGGCCTCCTCACCCTTCAATGAATTTTTCCGCTTGGTTTTTGTGTTGTTGGGCAAATTTGAAACCAATACAATTTTCAGAGTTGAAATTTGCGGGCCCCCTATGATGCAACCAGGGTTGGACTCCAAGCACTCAAGTAGTAGAATAACAGGAACAGAGAATCACTTGAGTCTTTCACACATGTTCACTTGACTAAGTACTCGTCCATTGACTGTTCCGTCGGGCCTCTGGGCTCCACGGACGCACAACATGTTTCGGATTCACTGGTTGACAAGAAAAGCAGAGGCGACAGTGCTTCACAAGGCAGGCGAGAAGTTGGACACGAGCGCACGTAATCCGACAGTGTTCTGCTCAACACATCCGCGTGTTCAGTGGTCATTTTGAGGCTCCTACTGTTGAGAGTGAGAGCCTCGTACGTCGCACTCCTGACTGGTCCAGGGGTGGTTCGCGCCCAGCGTCATTGGGCAGTCTCAGTCACACTGGTATGAGATCGCAGGTCACAGAACCCAGTCTGTACTTATCTCCAAATGTTGTTCTCCATTGAAAAGGCGAGAAGTTCTTTCTACACAGGGCATCATTGTGGAAAATTCTGAATTGCAAAGTTTTTCCTTCCGAATTTTGGACTTTCGTAAATGTGTCCGCTTTGGCCCGGAATGCGGAACGACTGCGGGACCTCGGTCGGCATGTAGGACCCGTACTGTGGGAACTGCACCGCCACGGCGTCGGGGCACGTGAACTCCTTGGGCTCCAGGGTGCCGCCGCCGCCGCCGCCGCCGCCGCCGCCGCCGCCGCAGGGGTCCGTGACGGGGGACCTGGGGTCCCTGGGGTCGTACGGGAACTGGGCGGAGGCGGGGTCGAGGCGCTTGTCTCCCTCTGGTGGGAAGTTGTAGACGCGCTCGCCGCGGCTGAGCTCCGCCTCCTCGCTCTCCCGCCGCTTCCTGCGGGAGGAACACAGAGAGCGACGTAAACAACAACTCACTCGAAGCGCAGGGGCAAAACTGCCAAAAACACGTCTCGTGTCCATTTGCTTTGCTTTTCTGTTTGCAGATCAGAGGATATTTTCGCGCGTATTGGTTCAGGGAAAAACGGCTTGAAAACCAGAATGACAAACAATAAGTTTAACTTTCAATGTCAATGTCGTCACACTTCACAGCAAAAATGCAGCGACACTCACTTCTTCATGTAAATGGACGCCAGGGTGAGGAGAATGCCGCCGAAGAACACGCCGAGCGCGACGCCGATCGCCACCACGATGAGAATTCCTGCAGGCGAGACAAACAGAACAAATCAAAAACTCGCTTCTTTTTGCACGAAACTTCTCGACATCACCAAAGCCTCAGGTTCTGCCTGAGTCTGATGGCTGACCGCAGCCAAAGTCTAAGATTAGAATTCACAAATTTCTTCGTGCAGACAAATTGACGTCAAATGGTCTGCGGCCCTACCGTAGGGGAAGTCTTCGCCCACGGGGAAGAAGTTGGCTGCCTTCTTCGTCTCTTCCTCCACTGCAAGCAAAGTCACATTCAAATCTGTTGCAACTTTTCCCCGCCTTCCGAGTAAGGTCATTTCGAATTCAGTTGAAGCACAAACGAGTGCAAATGGTTTCGTGTGAATCCCCCCCCCACCCCGCTTTCCCCAGTCGGTGGCGTGTCAACATCCTGTCAACAGGTCATCGTGCTCTGTTTGAGACTAAATTGTACAATTTTTCTGGACACACAGGGTGTGCGCCTTATTTTTCTCAGAACAACCAAGAAATCCTCGCATTTCTTGAACTGATGTTGCAATTTGTATCAGAGAGTGAAGTTTCGTGGATTCCGTACTTTTATAGCGTCCATAAAAGTGAAAAGCGAAGACGTTGGACGGGACTACAGGCCCCCGGGGTGCCCTCGCAGACGCCCGTGAGGAGGCCCTCAATGCTGCCGGGGTGCATTATCGTTAGAGGAGTCGGAGGCAGAGGCTCATTTCGCGTAATGAAATTGCAGGTACCTTTGCTGCAGTTCCCCAGCGCTCCGGACCACTTGTGCCCGTTGCAGCGGATGGTCCACTGCTCGTCGGTGAGGTTGCACTTGACGGTGAGGCTGTCCCCGTCTCGCTTCTTCCAGGCGCCGCGCGGCAGGGGCGGGTCCGCGCACCCGACGACTGCAACGACGAGACGGCGGGGCGGCGTGAGTCAAGAGACGGGCAAGTGCAGACAGACAGAATGTTCGCTCGCGAACAGGCAACGCTGAAGGGTTGCACGTAACATGGTGGCGTCGAGCAGGGCTTTCACACTGTACGAGTACGTACAAAAATGGTTCCTGTAAAATCACACGATGACTTTTCGAGACTTTTGGTTGAGAAAGGAGGTGTGTGATTGAACAGGAACCATGTCAGCAAGGTGAGAAACCATTTCTACAATGATGCAAGCCTGTCACAGTGCGCGGTAGTGCGTGGTCGCATCATTCATTTGTGGGAATATTGTGTATGTGAACGACGCAATGACCCTGGCCCCACCAGATGGTGTGGCAGATCTGGTGCCACTGCTGGTGTGGTAGGTCTGGCCCCAACAGTTGGTGTGGTGAGCTTTTGGAGATTCTCACGAATGAATGATAGCACCTCGTATTGGAGACTTTTGCGCCAAACTGGCAACAAGACAATTCAAGACATTTCTTTGTGAATGTGTGTTCATTGACAGCCAGTTGGGCAATTGTCAAGTGTATAACTCTGTGTGTGTGTGTGTGTGTGTGTGTGTGTGTGTTTGTGTGTGTGTGTGCGTGTGTGCACGAGTCTGTGTGTGCGTATGTGTGTGCGTGTCCTCCATGAAAAGTGTGCATGTGCGACAGAAATTGTGGTCCAGCTTTGAGCATTCGCCCCATTGTCGTGATATGCAAATCTGCAGTTTGAGTCCGTGACGCTGATCACTGAAGAAGAAGTCCCGCAGCCGGGTAATTAATTGCGGGGCTTCCTTAACGAGAAACCAAATAATTCCTTCGAGGCAATCAGCGCGGCGCAGGCTCAGAGTCACGGACCTGTCAGCGTGTAAAGGATGAGAGGAGAACCTCCCACGGATCCGGGGGGCTGGATAAGGGTCCAGTGGATCCAGGGCGTGGGGCGAGGGACATGTCTCCAGGAGATCTGGGGGGCGGGGGCTGTGAGAGGCAGGGTCCGACGGGTACAGGTGGCTGTGAAGGACAAAGGTCCAACAGGTGCATGAGGAGGGTGAGGGGCAGACAGGTGTCCAGCAGATCTTGGGGTGGGTGAGGGGGCGGCGTCTGGCGGCCCTGTATAGCCGCGAAGGGCAGGTGTCCGGCGGATACAGGACGTCGAGCAACCTTGAATCCAAAGCAAAACAGCACCAAGGACAGATTTTGGCTTGAAGCGCAATGCTCAGAACAAACTAATCCCGCTTTGCACCTTGCGACCCTGCTCCACGGATCCTCTCGTTTGTTCGCTCCACTTCCAAGTCAATTTGTCTTCTTGTTCAGAGTTGACAAGCTTCAGCATCACAGCACAATGCAGGTGGAGTGGCCAATTTGTTCGGCTTTTGACCTCCTTTCATCACCGGACAATGGTCACCTGGCGTTTTCTATCTCTGAATCAGCGCTTACTGTCATTCAGCCATCGGGTGTGTCAGCTGAACAAAGTGGGGATATTAAATCAATTAATTCCTCTTGTTTGAGGCTTCTTTGCATGTTTTGTCGCTTTCAGCAGCGTGTCACATCACTGCCACGTTTTCGTCTTCCCGCTTTTGCTGAGCAGTGCTTCCTGGAGTCCATGCACACGTCTGAGGAAGTCTTTGAGGGAAACAGAAGCAGCTTAATCCGCGCGTTGTTTTGAGAGGCACGCACTGAGTCCACCTGGAATCCCAGCGACGCGGCGCTTGGGCGCGCGCCCGGCTCCCAGATCCAGGGCCGAGACGACGAGGCTTCTTCCGCCCGCCCCACCGCGCCTCACCCCACCGCGCCCCGCCCCGCCCCGCCTCGCCTCGCCCAGCCCAGCCCAGCCCAGCCCAGCCCAGCCCAGCCCAGCGGGTGGAGCCGCCCAGTTCTCACACCTCCAGATTAAATTACTCTGCTGGATCCATGCGTGATCTGTGAGTGATAATTGGAGCCGATGTGATTCATCAAACCCGTTGATCTTATTACTGAGGCATGATCTTAGCTTGTGATCACCAAGGCTTCGCTCGCTGCCGCTGCTTTTGTTGTTCATTATCGGTGCGCAGTACACAGGGTATTGTGAAATGAATTGTGTGCCTGGTAACGACGTGTGTGATTAATGCCTGATTGATATTTGGAAACGACACTTTGTGTGCAAAGAAAGAAAAGATATGGGGCTTTTGAGACACATCACACTGCCCTGGGGATTGAAAATGTTGTCACATGTTTGTGTTCGGCAACACATTATGCCACTCATTTTTTCTCGATTCGTGTGGATGGATTTTTTGTTCAGTCGAGATGTCAGTGACAACTCTATCATGGACACAAGAACATCCGCGTCAAACTCCAGCTTGCGTGCGTGTGCGTTCGTGTGCGCACAAGTGTGCGTGCGCGTGGTGGGGCGAACGTGCGGAGGTCGAATCCATGGCAGTCCATTCCACGCATCTCAGAAACCTATTCTTGGAGAATTGCTGCTTTACCCCGGCATTATCACTTCAGCACCGCATCGCCGACGAGCGCGGCGGGGCCAGCGCCGGGGCCCGGAGCCCGCGAGATAGCGCGCAATTAGACCGCCCGGATCAAAGCACAAACATTTTAGGTTCAACTGCGAGATTAGATAAATTGTCTGAAATGAAAGAAAAATGGCAGTTGGTTGGTTGGTTTCAGAATTATCGGTCGCTTGATATGGCTTTGATGAAGCGGTCTGCGCATCATGGACACGGCTGTTTTCAGACACCCACGGGAGAAAATTGTGAAAAACGATCCTCGTTTGTCCGCGTCTTTGAGTACAAAAGCTTTGTGGTTGGCAAAGGGAAAACGAGAGCGAACGAGTTTGACCTGTGATTGTGTGTGTTTTGATCCAGGCTGCAGTGGAGGGTAATTTTGCAAACATGCGAGACGAGAGTAATTGTCTCTGTGCAGAGGAAGTTCGTGTCAACGTTCAGCTGCGAATTAATGAAAACAACGTCCGACTTCGTGAGGCCAGCACTGCCTGCGTCCGGGCCGAGACTCGTTTTGCAGAAAATTCTTGCAATTGGATGTTTTTCGTGGTCTTTCAGATGCAAAAAAACACTGATGACCTCACGAAACAAATCAAACCGAGCAAACCCAGACGCGCAACGACAAAAAGTTCGTTTGGTCGCTTCTGCTCGAAACAGTCGGGGCTTCAATTTCTTTCTTTCTGCGACTGGAAATCAAAACTTGTTTCTTCAAGAAAACGAAACAGCGAGTGGAAGATATATCCTTTCCTGCGAGTGTGCCCACGTCATCCATGTTGATGTTGCGAAAAATGTCTGATGACAAAGGCTGTGAAGACTCATAAAGGTCAAAACGTTTCCTTCGCCCAGGGGGTCAGAAACTTGATTCTTGCCTTTTGTCGCATTTGGACAAAGGTGCACAGCGCAGTTGGTCCACCCCGGGGGACGGACGCTCCTCTGCTCCACATTTCCATCTTTGGCCTTTTCGGGGCTGAGGTTGCAGCGTTGTCCTTCGTTGAATGAAATGTGTCTGTCCATCCTTTGGCATTTGGTAGAGGAAAATGCAAATCTAAGGCAGATGGGTTGTTTTTCGAAGGACTCTGCCTCTTGGCCTCGTTTGCAGGATTGGAAAGTTGCAGCGCAGAGAGCACAGGACAGACAAGGCCGGAGAGCGCAAACTGTTCAGCAAATGACACCACTTTGCAGGGTTTGACTGTTGGAGCGCAATCTGATTGTGGGAAACACAATCTAATTGGCTGAGAGGAAAGAAACGCGAAGAATAACTTCCCTCTTTTTTTCTCGATCTGTCCCCTAATGGCCTGGCGCCTTCAGAGCGGCTGCACCGAGGCTGCGAGGTTGATTCGGCCTGGAGCGAGCGGTGTCCTGGAGGGGGAGTGCGGGGGTGATCACCGCGCCGCCGCCCGCAGCCGCCTGGGTGGGCCGCGCTGATCAAAAGGCCTCGCCTCACGAGTCGCCCAAATTTGACATTGAGGATCAAAAGCGGTTCAGTTGCGGAGCAGAAGGCGGTGGCTCGGGTAATTGTCTTTGGAGATGAAAGCCGAGCGGGCGTCAATAGGGGTGATCTGTACTCGTAAGACGTGCCAAACCAAACCGATTGAAAAACCATCACAACGCTTATCTGCAATTTGGAATGATGGGAGCAGATCTGCGCTCGGTGATTTGGAGGATCATGGATCTGGTGCTGCCCTACTTGCACTTATCACTGGTGTCACTGCACCTTGAGACCAACTTGTGGACCAGCTGGTTAAAATGGCCAATTTGACGCGAATACGGAAAAGGTGGAACAGATCCTCGACCAGGAGAAAATGAATCTGAAACATCTGAAAACAGATCACACTCGGGTTACGATAAATCTCGACCAACCACAAAGCTGCGCCAAGCAGACCTTCGGAAGGTTGCGACAACATACAATTACGAGCGAAAATAAGTCACGAAGAAACTGTTGGAGTCAGACAGTAATAAATGGCTGCATCATTTGTCTTGGAGCAAGATAATGGACAACGCCGAGTCCGCAGATCAAAGCGGACTTTTCGGGGTTTGATGCGATGGACATGGATCCGAGATTCGTCAAAGGGTCCGTCGATCCAGACAGGAGTCCGGTGGGTAGCGTCTCTCGTGTCGTGCAGCAGGACTTCTGTGACTGGGTCGCGGCCAAGGCAGTGTTCTGCTCGCGACCGGTGGATTGAGTCAGAGACTCGAGGTGCCTTCCCTCCCGGTGCGAGGTTCCTGGGTGCGCCACGGAAATATGAGGGACTCTAATTCTAATAACAGGAGCAAGAACACTCTCTCAATTCAAGCAGAGACAATATTTAAGAAGCATTGGGGGAGTTTGATTGCTCCAGTCCGTCTCAATAACCTCCTAATGAGAATTTATGGGCCGAGGTTGCGCTCGTAAAGAATCTCGTGCACTCTAATGTTTGAGTAATGACAAATTAGGAGTTACATTTGCTTTCCTCCGGCTCGGCGCACCACGCAATCTTTCTGCTGCTGGAAGCAGCAGCTTTGGACTGAGAACCCTCCCTGACTCTCGTGTTTCAACACACGCGAGCAGCGAAGGTCCAATTTCATTCTCGTCCGAGAAACGTTCTCTTGGCCACTTCGAGGGTGCGTCTGCAGTGTGCTGATGTTCACCCCAAACAAACTACCATGCCCGTTCCAGATGACTGAACGATTTTTACTCAAAGGAGTTATCAAAGCTGGACCCAGACCCGACAAGGTCAGCGCGTCTGCCGCGCGGATCAGCGCCACTTCTCCTCGGCTCGAGCCCCCGAGCCACACCGCCGCTGCGCTGCTAAAGAATGGAGCTATTCGGCCCTGCAATAAAACGGATGTTGTTTTAGCCTTCCTTACCCTCGAAGCCCCCGAGGGGCGCATCAGGCCAGCGAAGCATTCCGCGCTGCTTCAGCCGGGGCGGCAACAATGGCGGCGAGGTTTAACCTGCAGTCAAAGGCGCCGATCAAAGGGACGAACCCCGACAGCAGAGCTGTCAGATTAGATCATTTGATTTGAGATGAGCGCAATGGAATGATGGCTTTTTCTCCATCTCTCCCTCCCGCTTCTTCTGACAAATTTGCTTGTATCACAGCAGATTTTTTGCCTCATCTGTTGTTGTACCTTGCAGCGCGGAGTGCAAGTGTTTTGCAAAAGGGATTTTTGCTCGTTGGTTCAGAAACTTTGTCCAGGGTTGTTGGCCAAAAGCACTGGAAAGAAACGAACACATTTTTGTTTCATCTGAAGGACAAAACGTTTCTTCGATGCACACACCACGCAACACACCCATCCACCTGCAGGGTGCGGGAGCGGATCCGTGCAGGACCAGGGCAGGGAACCCTACCTGATACACACTGTGCTCTGACCACTCGTGAAGGTGGCTGAACGGATAGCTCGCTGTACACGAAGATCAGGTGAACTTTGTCTGCCTCATTCCAGATCAGATGGTGTCCCAAGACACAGCTTGATCTTCGTGCCAAATCAAGCTGTGTCCAAAAATACCGAAGAATAAACCAACACGAAAAATGGTCAAATTACATAAGGATTGTGGAGTTCACCCAGAAACGTTTCAAAGCTGCCAAGACTTGTTTATCTTCTCGAGGAAATGCACAGGCAGGCAGTGTCTGTTTCATACGAACAGAAGTGCAGGAAAAATAGTGATGCTAAAATTCATGTCAACTTGTGATTTTTCAATGCAGAGATCAATCACCATAGAGGAGCGACACGCTCAGAAAGTGCGATCCCTCAATTTCACTGAATCCAAACTGAAGTGCTACTCTCCGAGCCAAGCGAGGGGTGGGGGCTGGAAAACAAATTACCAGCCGTAATGAGTTGGTAGATTTGATTTAGCGTTACCCAGTTAAGTGGGTACAAAGCCTTTAATTTTGCGTGGGAGATGCCAGTGATGAATGTTTGTTCTCATTAGGCCCATGATGGGGTAAAGATCCATGATATGTGCAGGTGAAGTTTCCTCTAATTGAATCAAAGCTGTCATCCAGTGCTGCGATCCCTTGTTGTCCCTGGAATTTTATTTCTCAATGGAGCATGTAGAAGCCCTGGAATGTGTGTGCACATGCACCACCGCTGTGCAAAGGCGACATGTGCCCCAACTTCATGTTGTCGAAAGTTCTCAAACGAGCAAAAATTTCTGCCGTAGGCAGCCACACTTCCACATAGAACATGACTGCACCTATGGCCTGCTCTTCTTGCCCCCAATTTCAGTGCCTGCAGTGAGCCCTTCCTGCAGGCCACGGCTACTGCTGCTGCAGGAGAGGGAAGGGAAGAAGAGGCCGTCCTCCTCCACTGCGGACCCTCCTTCCCGGCCTCCCTCGCCGTGTCCCATTCAACTCGCGTGTCGCCCCCGTCTCGATCTATTGATCAGATTCTCTTTTTCCGTAATTACCTCCCTTATGGAGCAGCGATGCACTCGCGAGGGAATGCCTTTCATGTCGCCGCCGACCTTGAGCGACTCGCCTCGTCCCGGGCACAACACTGTAACGTGCTGTCAGCCACCTGCACCTTCTCCTTTCTCCAGCCAAAAGTTAATCCAGTGCACAGCTTTTTGTCAATACCCATATTTTGCAGCTATTTCATAGGTGGGGGGCCGGAACATGCATTACCAGGCATCGTGGGATCACTTTTTGTGAAAACGAGTCTTGGGACTGCGTCGATAGTCTCGGTGGGTGGAAAGGTTGTCTCGGGCAGCGCACCGGAGCCGTCGTGAACCGGATGCATCTTCCCGGATTGTGCCTTTGGTTGCACTGGTACAGGCAGTGCAGAATCTCCTGTCTCGATGGGAAAGTTCTGAGGAGATTTCTATCCTTCAAAAGCTGGCGAAAAAACTCGCTTGGTGCTCAGTGTAACTGTAGGTTCTTGGGTGGCCCTTTATGGAATGATTCGCAGGTTGCGCCAGCAGCCGAGAAGAAGACTGTTCATGCAGAGCCCAGAGAAACCGAGCGGGTATCAGGTGAACTGCTGTTGAGTGGAAAACGAGAGGACTGCGGCGCGACATCCAGCTCGAGGCCATTTGTCAAAGTGTCCGGCGCTGTGGATCAGCTTCTGTCGCGTTTGATCGGGCCGCGTCCAACATGGCAACTGTAACTTTGAAATCCAACCCCTGACGGGAGTTGTTTGGCACGCGGACCCATCGTCGTGTGACGCATGTGCGAACACATGCTGCATGCCATAGCCGCAGGGTCCCTGCCCCTGCCACCAACCACACGTCCGACGGCGGATCAGAAACATGGACACAATGGAGCAAGAGTTTAGGATGTTTGTGGAGCCAGACACCTGGCCTGGGCAGTTCGTCAAGCAAGAGACGCCAAGTTGCTCTTTGCGTGACTGAGACGGACTTGTCAGACCGGTGATTTTGGGCTTTGGTGGAGCAGGGTTGTCTGCCAACCTGGCGCTGTCCCTGATTCGAGCCCGCCCCACCTGACTGGACTCCGCCCCTGATCGGAGCGGCCTCCACCTCCCCGTGTTGTCTGAGCCTTTGATTGTTGTTGACCTTCCGGTGGGGCGCGCTGAGGATCGCATGTCTCGGCATTCATCTCGTGTCTCATTGAGGCTTCGTGGTTCCAATTGTGCTCATCATTCATTGTGTGGCGCTAAAGACCCGGAATGCAGCAGCGACCATCCGTGAGGATATTTGAGTTTTTCTCCAACAGCTGTTTCCCTTCCTCTGGGAATATTTTAACGATTCAATTCACATTTCACTGAGCGCAGTGCTTCGTTCGAAGGTTGTCAGAAACAGACTGCAATGCCATTGTATTCGTGCAGAAACTGAATCAGGGAAATTTGATTCCCATTGGAAATGTTTTTTGCGGGTCAAAATGACATGACCGTGGCCTGACATCTGCGCAAATCGAGTAAATGAGTGAGTCAGTGTGAGGAACCTTGGGGCTGTCGCGGCGGCTGCTCTACCCTCAGCGAAGCCTCCGCTACCTCGGGGGCTGAGGCCATGGAGAGAAGTTGGTCAACCTTCATCGCTTGCTGCACCGAATCATCACACTTGACCTAATTCCGCGGGGAAACAATGCGCTTGCTTGAGTGACAGCATCTCCCTCTTCATATCTGTGTCACCAGAGACTGATCCAACGTACCCAGGAAGCCCTCAGTCTTTGAAGATGCGGCGCAATGCAACTCAGATTTCTGCTGTGTGCAGGTACTGCTGTTGCGCTGTTACTCGGAGGGTGTTTTCCGGTGCTTGGTTCCCTGGCCGCCCTGAGCTCCGGCCAACTCGTGAGGTGTGTGCACGGTACTCACTTTTATACTGGAAGAGGAAGTAGGTGTCGGCCGACTTCCTGCTGTGGATGGCTATTTCCACGTGGTGGGAGGTGGACAGGAAGGCCTTGCTCTCCCGCGGTCCTCCTTCGCACTCAGTGATCGTTCTCGTTATGCCCGGCTCCCTGCAATGACACACACACACAGACCGGATCAGCACCACAAAGACAACGACGTGGAATTACCATCAGAGACAATGAAACAAAGACGGAGAGGCAGTGAGTGGAGCTGCCACTTCCCTGTCTGCGCTCGTACTCCTTGCCTTCGATGTTCTTTTTGTTCAGACTGAGAAAGGCAGAAGAACTCCTTCAGTTCATCAAGTGGATGCGTCTCTCCAGGACGCAAGTGCGGGTTCAAACCTCGCGGTGTCTTTGAACGCGGTGCATCAGTGTGATTAACCGAACAAGAGGAACGCGTCCAACGTCAAGCAGGCGAGCCAGGACGTGGGAGGAGTTAGAACTTTTCTCAGTGAGATCAATTTGCGTGCAACATGTATAAAACAAGAGCGCAGGACGATGTGGTCACCAATGCAGTGGTCGCCATCGTGCGTCTCTCCGTACCTGATGGTGGCGTACTGATAGCAGATCCTGGGCCTGGGCGGCTGGTAGTCGATGTCGTTGTTCTGGATGCTCGGGGTGCGCGCGAAGTTGATGAGCGTGACGTTGACGCGCTGGCCCTCGCGCGCCTCGATGCTCCACGGACACTCGTCGGCGCCGAAGCCGAGCTCCTCCGTCACCAGGTTGGCGATGAGCCCCTCGGGCTGAGACACGCGGATCGCCTCGCCCGGCGCGCACAGCCGGTCCTCGGGCTGCAGAACTGCGAGGAGACAAAAGGCATGTGCGACGTGAGAGAGACGTGTGACGTGGGTCACGTGGTGCGAGACGCGCTGACAGCTCCGGATGGATTGACACGTCAGCTCGAGGGAATCCACCACAACGAAGCGCAGGGGATGTGAGGGAGGGGTTCACTCTTTGCCATGTTTGCACTTTGTAGGCCACAGATGAAGATTGGTGAGGCGCAACGATGAGGTGCGCGAGGAAAAGAACACCTGTCTGCGGTGTACGCTTCACACAGACACACACACAGACACACAGACACACAGACAGACAGACAGACAGACAGACACACAGACACACAGACACACAGACACACAGACAGACAGACAGACAGACAGACACACACACACACACACACACACATGAATTGACCCCACGATTTGGTGCTAGAAGCGCAGCACTGAACTGAGGAGGATTTGTCACTGAACACTTTTTGTGACACAGATCTACGACGTGACGTGTTCAGTGGGGACTCAATTGATTGCGTCCGCCTGAACGTTGAACAAGAGTCAGAATCGAGAAGCATAGGGCCAGAAAGCATCGCAAAAACGATTCAACTTTCATGTTTTGTTGAAAGTAATCTCCGAAGACGAAGCAGGCAGCCATTCTGTGTTCTTGAAAAGCAGACACAATTGCCATGAAAGCGCCTCGAGCGGAGTCCGTTTTTTATCCGAACCTTTTCTTTCGCGGTTGTTTATGTGCCCTTCAGGTAGGAATCATTCTGTTGATACGATGTTTTTTACACGGAGGAATCAAATCCATTGTGTCTCGAGGGGAGCTTGACCCCGCCGCATTACTTGGTGGAGAATTACAATGGTTCTATCAGGAATGTTCATTTTGCCTTATTACTGCGGGGAATACGCGTGCGCATCGCACACGAAATGAAAGGCGCTTTTTGCTTCCCAGACACTTTAATCCCAAACGTAGAAACGGGTCCCCGAGGCGGCCGCAGAAAACTCTGAATCGCCTAAATTTTGTTAAGAATTTGCAGCTGCGGTGGATACATTGAGGCAAATGTGATGAGACAAGGGAAATAAAATTTGAATTCAGATGCGGCGTTTTGTGGCACAAATTTCTCACGGATAGCTTCCAGGCTGAGTGAGCTTCACAGGGCGGCTTCACACAGGACGCATCGCGCGTTGCGTCCGGCACAACACAAGGGGTTGTAACGTGAAGTGCCATGAAACTTGCATTGTGATGTGAGCGACTGAAAACGTTGTCCTTCTTCCTGCCCTCCAAAGCGTTTGAGGGGAGCGAACAATGGACGAGTCTTACTCTCTGAGGAACCAATTGGGCTGAAGGTTGCGTCCTCTGATCCGAGCTCAGCCACCGCGGTGGAAGCGAACCCCTCTTCACACGCTTTGTGTTCTTTCCGAGTCGCTTCGCCTTCTCCCCAACAGACACAGTGTCTTCAATGCCGTTCGGCTACCGAAGCAAACTTCAATGAACTTCCCTCCCATCTCCTGTCCTTGCGACTTCGCTGCTGCATGTTATCCACACGTTTCCAAGCCAGAGATCTGAAGAAGTTTTATGGTAAATGGTGAAACACCTTGATGGAAACTGCATCCTTTCACGGGCAGCCAACAGCAGTTTTTACTGTTACGGTCAAATGTTGACAAAGACATGAAAGCGCAGTTGCCCGACGGGAGTAGCGTGCAATCCCCACTCCATATGAAAGGCGTTATGTTTCTGGAGCGCTTTCGACAAGTGGTCCCTGGCCGTGTTCGTGGCAGAGCCGATCGAAATGGACTCAAGTCATGCGATTCGCCGTTTCACTGGAAACGCACTGACAGTTCAACCTTTCGAGGCGATTTCGCAGGCGGCCGGGCGCATACGGCATTGTCGGGCTGGAGCGGGAGGGGTTAAAAGCTTTGTGTGGCCGCCTCGCAAGGAAATCTGCTCTGCGCCGCCCGGGCTTCTGGACAGGATCAAGTGTCGTGATTTGTGCAGATATGATGTGTAATGCGGTTGAATACAGACGGCGCGGGACGGAGACGGAGACCGGGAGGGAGACGATCTGGGAGTGGGGGGGGGGGGCAGGACCGGAGCTCACCGCTTCATTCGGCACCAAGAATCGCAAGGTCGTGTTCATCGTATGGATCGCTCAATTTTGTCAGTGAATAAAACAACAAAACAAACAAATTCCATTCTCGAGGGACGCGTGTGTTGTCCACTGATGCGCCATGCTGTCCCTTTCCCAAGGTAACAACGTTTCCTGTGCGTGGGAAGCCGCCATTCCCCAGGTCCCGCACCCTGCCTGCCTTAATTGCTGACATCTTCCTGTCCGACCGGCCCACCTTGCGCGGCGTCACCTGAGAACGTTTTCGCTGGAGGCGGCGACAGCGGCTCCGACGGTCTCTGTTTCCGTCGCCGCCATGACAGGTGTCGCGTTCCGAGCGGCGCTTTGTCGTCCAGTCAGATTCGCCATTTAGCGGCTCGTAATGAGGTTATCATGTTTCTTCACACCTCCCCATCAACCCGCTGCGATCGCAGATGCGCGTCTTCCCAGTTTCCATAATTGAATTTTTATCCCGCAAGAAGCTTCGAAGGAGACAGTGTATCCAAAGCTCCCTTTATTTACACCCATTTGCAAAGCAAATGAATCATGTTGTTGGTGATTCTATAAATTTCCCCCAGCTTTGCATTTGACACCCGCAAATGGAGGTGAGGGCAGGGTTTCCATGTGTCTGGCATATCAAAAATTGCATCTGGAATTCTTGTCCAGGCCCACAGGTTGACTGGCAAATTGAATTGATAAAAGTCATGCAATTGGATGTTTTACGGCAAACACAGAGCCAGTTTAACCTCTGCAGGCAGGCGCTTTTCCCCGTGTTTGTTGATGCAGGGTTTGTTTGATGGAGCAGCTGGGGTTAAAAGCTTGTTATGCCCGCTCACGAGAGAGATCGTTCAAATCCGCCGAGTGGGTTATGACAAGCGAGACACTCCAACACTGCATCCGCCAAAGGGAAAACGCGGGTTCCATTGACAATTTACACCTTGTTGGGAATTCTGCGGGAATGACTCGGTTTGATGCATTCGGCAACATGAACCGCTAAAAGGGTCGGATACACCTGGGTGCGTGTGGATTTGGAGGCAGCCCGAAAAGAAATGGATTGCTGACAGCAGTCTGCTGCTGCTCTGTTCACTGGCACAAAGAAAGCAAGAAAAGGCAAGCACCCTTGCACCAGATTTCCTTCAACTTTCGTCCCTGAGCGGTGCGCCGCACTGCAGGCGAGCGTTTTGTCTCATTCAGGAAAGAGCCGCGCTGTCAATCAATGTCAGCAGTGGCGGCTCTGCGGATATCCCGAGCACGGACGGCGGGTCAGGACACGAGGGAGAGTCTTAGAACTGAGTGCACGACCACAAAGCACAGCACGTTCACACACACACGCACACACACACACGCATTCACACACATGTTCACACACACACATTCACATACACTCACTCCACAGCGTCTTGGTGTGCAATGTGGAGAATTCGGTTTAGCATGGCACCGCACCGCACACTGCGGAGGTTCAGCACGCCTAAAACTTCATACGTGCGGTACCCCAATTGCCAGATCGGTGACAGATACCAAAACCAGGTGTCCAAATGTACTCTGAGAGCTAATGACAAGTGACCCAATGGTGTCTGTGTCACCGATCTGGCACATGGGGCACGTCGGAAAAGGAGCGGACGCATTTGCTCGACCTCCGTACTGATGCACTCGTATTTTAATGCCCTCACAGATCAAAACCACTCGGAGACCCAACCACAGAGACCGGCCTCCAGCAATGAGTTCATGTTCTTGAGGCAGTGCTTCACCTCAACCTGCATAACTGGTACATCCACCCACCTACCTACGCTCTCTCCCACGCACACACACACACGCATGAACACACTCACCCTGGATGCAGTCGTAGCTGGCCTCGAGGTACGGGGTAAGGTCTCCGGGGCACGGCTGCCTCCCGTGCAGGTTGTCCACGTCGAACCTGCACTCGTGACGCCCGGAGCACATCCGGTCGAGTTCTGCGAGCACGTCCGTGTAGCAGCCGATCGAGCCGTAGTCCGTCTTGACGCAGTCGCCGAGGCGCATGCGTCCGTACTGCGCTGACGTCATGACGAGCACGTCGTGCGGCCCGCAGCTCGCGCTGAACTCCCCGGGCTGACAGTACTCCGTCGTCTCTGGGAAAACAAAGCGAAATGCAGGTCAGATGTGTCTCCGCGCGTGCGTGGCTGCGCGCAGCGGACAAATGGTCCCCGCGATGTACGGGCGACTGGCGGAGTCCGGGGTGTCCAGTCAGGAACCTGCATCGAATCTCAATCGGTCACGCTGCCAACGACGAACCCTCAAAATTCAAACACGTGCGAAGGCCCAAAAGAAATTAGTCACAGCAAGTTTGTGTTGGACATCAGAAAAAAAACCCGGAGACAAGATTCCAGGTCCCAACCCAGTGCATGACGAACAAAAACGCACGCACCCCACCCGGGAACACGAGTCAGAACAAACTCTGCAGTTGGAAGTTTTCCTGTTTGAATCTTCCTCGCTGTGAAACAATAATTAATGTGCAGAGAACAACTGGATTTCCATTTCATTGTTTTCACTTCAAAAGGTGAAAACCATGACAATTAAAACTTGAGCCTGTGTGGAAGCCGAGCTTTGTTCGTCGCGCAGTGCCGCCGCCTCTGTGAGCCGAGCCAACTCAGTAATTGTCTGGATTCTCATTTCGCTCTGTGGAAATGTGTTCGTGTATCCTTCTCTGCGACAAACGCATGTTTGCACAGCTGGCCTTTGAATGGAAAAGAAGCCTGTTTGCTCGTTCTGCCTTTGAACAAAGGTGAATCCATTTTTTTCTCCTGTTGTCTCCCACCAGAACACAGCTTTTTGCCGTTCCCTTGTGAACTGGCAATTGCGACTTGCGGAGTCTGCGCACACCCCGACCCCCCGTGCTGACAGTCGGACTCTCCAGAATAGTGATTTCAATATTTATAAGTGAGTAGTGGAAGCGCACAATGCGCATCCATCAGTCTTGGCAAGAACCGAGGCTTCTGTTGCCGTCGTTTTGCATTAGCAAATGGAGGGAGTGGGGCGCGCCGATCGGCGGTGACAGGGGCCGTCGGAGACAAGGTGTGGTCCTGCATCAACCCGCGCTTCATCTGAGGCTCCGCGCTCTCATCTCCTAAATGGCTGCAGTTTCTCCTGCCATTCTGATCGCATAACATCACTTGGAAGAGGAAATTCAATTTGGTAAATAAGCGGAAGATACATTTGGTGGAGAGGTCGTCTGGATGGAGCGGCATGATTTAGTTGACACGAGCACACTTCGGAGGAGCAGGAGGAGCAGCAGCAGGCAAATTAATTTGGATGGGTTACGGAACTGACTTTCACCTTATGATCCAGCCAATTAGCCGATGGAATACTGCAAAGCCTTCTGGAAATAGAACTCCTGGTGTGACATGTTGAGGAGTGCACCTTTGCTTCGCATCAGTAAATGTGCCCGACTTCACGTGAACCTCACACTCACAGTTGTGCGCACGCCATGGGAAGCCACAAGCGCGTGCGGTTGTTCGTCCACCCAATTTGACCACCTGATCCCATGGCTTGTCTTGCGTCGCGGTCACGAATTGTTCCAGTTTCACAAGGCTTCATTTGGAACAGGAGGCGCGTGTTTCTGCCGTTTCTCGGCTTCGGTGCCTCAAGCCGAGAACCCGCGTCTAATCAAAGGAACGCGTGTCCGCGCTGAGATCAGTTTGACATCACGTCGTGACGTGCGCGACGTGACGTGACGTGCCAGACGTGACGCGGACCTGTCCCAAACGCAGCGCGCACGCCACTGAGCAGGGCGACACGAGATGGAAGGACACGATGAGAAGATGCACATTTGGTTCAAAAAACCGCAGAACATGTGGTTCCTCGCGGTTCTGAGGGAATGTACAGTACAGTACAGTACGGACGTAAATCTCAAATGAATCTTCCTTCTGTTGCGGGAAAAAGTGAAACAGGGGATTAAGAAACCGGATTCCGCCGCGCCCGCCGTATCCATTAGCAACGACGCGTTTCTCGTCGATACGTTTGTTCACAAGGCAGCATTTCCCGTTCCGCTGGTAACGGACATGGCTAAGCAGCTTGGAGTAACTCATTACTCAGAATTAGTGCGTTCTGTCTTCAGTTTTAAGCTCTCGTCGTCTATGCAGAGGCACATTGGCGGAAAAAGTAAATGGCGGTTTTCAAATGACGTTACATGCCACACAGCGGGTTCCACGACTTGTTCTGCGGCACCAGCGCTTTCTTTCTCCACGTCCAAAGATCCGATTTCGCTTAAACTGTTGCACGTGAGATACCTGCACCTCACGTTCTGTTGGATTTCGATTTTTTGTTACATGCTTCATTCCTGTGCATAAAATCTGCGATGTTTTATTTTCACTGTGAACGCAGGCATGCGTACCAGCCATTCAGCGCGGAACGATGCTGCACCTCTTGTGCGGTGTCAGGAGCCAAACATGAAACAAAAGGTGAAGTTGGAATCGATTCCAAGTCAATGCTCTCGCATCCAAATACGGCCCGCGCTGGCATCTGATCCCAAACATTGTGCACGCAGTTCAACGATTTTTCTGTTCAAACTCAACGACAGCTTCTGACACACAAAAGCACACTCGTGAACGCGTTCGGTGTCTTCAGATGCTGCGGGTCAAACTGTCTGTCGCCGCTTCAAAGGAAACCGAGACACATTCGCGACAACCTGCAAAAACTGTCGAGGGATGCGCGACTTTGGCAAAAAGCAGAAACTGGACCTGATGTCTGTTTGAGTCTAATTTGGAGTAATGGGCAGATGTCGTCGGGGGAATGATGTGGTTAAGCAATGACAGCTTGATGCATTAAGACGCATGGCGGATAATAAACATAATTGCGGACGGGACCGTCGCCGACCCGCCGCACGCAACTCACTTTGTTTCCACCCAGCGGGACGCGCAGCAGCTGCACTGATTTTAACCCCGTTTTCTGAAACTTTGTCAACGTGCACTTTTTAGGTGATTTGAGGAGCTTGGTCCGATTTGTGAGCTTTTGGAAAAAGCGAGCGAAATCGGAGTGAGCGAAATCAAATCACCTATAGGCAGCCTCTTCCAAAA
>JAAUXT010110242.1_pt1 | contig 27441 bp, 23 predicted proteins | sample 7278171 | NCBI WGS metagenome assembly JAAUXT01 (sample SAMN14350112, study PRJNA611818) | marine sediment metagenome | isolation source: surface marine sediment (1.8m) | place: French Polynesia: Moorea | collected 2018-08
ATGCCTGCTGACTCCAAGTAGCAAAAGACATTGAAAACTGTGTCAAATGGCTTCGTTATGATCGTCTCTGAAAGCATGCTAAATCCCAAGAACAAGTGATTCATCCTCGTACATTTGTCAACAAACACAAGCAGATACATCCAATGTGAAATCAGCCTTGGTGCGCTTGACGCTGAAGATGGAAGAACTGCAACGCAAAAAGCTGAATAGTGCACGAGCTTTACTCGCAGTTGACTTCAGAAACGGATTTTTTTGGCATCCCCAGCTTGGTGTTTACCACACACCCCCCTCCCCCGGCGTTTTGGGGTTGGGTCCTTTCTTGGCCTCAAGCCGGCGTCCACTGGATGTCCCCACGATGCATCCGGGCGCGCCTCGCTTCAAGCCGCGTGTTGCTGCCCGCGTGAAAACTGCTTTGACTTTGGAGCAGAAAATTGAGAAAGAAAAACAAATGTTTGCCAGCATACATAAATTTGTTCGGGAAAACACTGATATTTTTGTCTGGACGCCCAACGCTGGTTTTGGTTCTGAGAAGAAACGCACCCAGAACGTGCGCCGGATTCAGTAGGGAGGGCAACTTGAGATTGCGATATTTTCTTGAATATCAGCTGGGCATGTAGATCCAAATTTTCTCTTCAGATGTGTTGGGCAAATGTTGTTGGTGCTTGCGTTGCGTGCCGCAGAAAGGAATGGTGCAAAAATGAAACAGAAAATCGAACGAAAACGAAGGGGCTGTTTTCCAAAGAAAGCTCTCGCCTTTCTTGTCCACGAGTCCGTTGTTTGTTTCAACAGTTTTCTTAGTCACAAAACCTGACACTGGCAAAAACATATCCCCGTGCAAATCTGTATGCTTGACAAGGATTTAACTGTGAAACACGAAACAAAAATAATTTCAGTCTCGAGATTGTTTTGTTTTGAAGTTTGTCTGAAAACCAGTGCAGCTGTAGTTTCCCTGACCTCCCACGAAAACTGTGTGAACAAGCAGTTTCTCGTTTCCGCCACTTCCCGAAGTAAGAAAATGAGCCGCAGATTCTATGACGTCAAGGTTAATTTTCGGGGAGTGCAGTGAGAACAAATTTACCAAAATTTGCGTCTTGTGTCAGCAGCGACGCTGAAAGACAGACGGATCTAATTCTGCCTCAATATCGCAGTAAAGCTATTGACGAATTTCAGTGGAAAGTAACTTCCTGCGGTTTTTTGTTCTCAACTTTTATCAACATCCAATGTTTTCGTAATGTTCTCCCGGAAGAGAGGTTTCTTGTTGCACGTCCAGGTTGCTATCAACAAACTTTCCCGCCAAAATTTTGACGTCACATTTGTGAAAATGGGCATTGCGCAAAATTTCCCAAATGCACACACAATTGTGGCCGGCCACTTGCGCAAAACATTATTCGCTTGGTTTTCTGCAGCTTTCTCTGTCCCAAGTTGCAGGAACTTTTTGCTGCACCGTTTTTTATGTTTTCGGAACGTCGTATTATGACGTCACGCCTGCGTGAAATGACGTCACATTCCCAGATCGTTTCCTTGACAGTTTTGTCTTAGACTTTGCTCTGGACGGACACGTTTTGCATTTCGCGAATTTTGCGGCAAGTTCTGCTTTCGACTGTGACTGAGTTGATTCGTCATGCCTTCTTTGATCAAAAGTAAGGCATTTCAGCGCCTGCTTGAGTCAGGGGTAAGTCATCTCAAGTGATAAATTGATCTGCCATGCTTCCTCTGGGAAACAGCAATTGGATTTTTTTATTTTTTGGAATTTGTGCAAGAAGACGCCGATGTTTTTGCTTCCATTTAAGAAACAAATACTTTGGGAAGCTCATGGAATCTTTTTTCCTTTTTAAATTTGTGCCAAAATGACTTTCACCAGTGGAGGGGTGAGCTCAGGTGCAGAGGGGTCAAATAAGTTTTTCGCCGCTTTTTCTTCTTCCCGTCAAGAAATTGTGCTGAATAATTATCTAATTTCAGCAAAAACGCACTTTGGATCTCAAAAGAATTGAAAAAAATGTTTTAATTTTTGGCGCAGTTGATACAAAATTTTCCCGGCAGAGGGCCGCGCGTAGCAACGCCAACCGGCGGCAACGACCCCAAACAAATTTCTCCACTTTGAAACTTTAGTTTTCTCGCCATTGGCGACATGAATAATAAAATTGAGCTGAACTTACTTTCAAGAACTCACATTGTTGAACTATTGCAGTGGAAAAGTCTCAGGTTGAAACAAAATTTGAATTGATTATCCTCGTCAAGTTGACAGTTTTGTGTTTTCGCTTTTGTTCTCGTTCGTGTTTGACTTGCTCTGCGTGTGTCAGTTTCACCGTCAAAAAATCTCGTTTTTGTCTAATTAGATGAACGCAACGTTGTGATGTTGTCTTCGTTCAAGTATTTCTGACGTGATGCTGAACGCACTTTTTCGTGTCTTTGTAGCATTTGTTCGGTCTCGGTTTCAAGTCGAGACTGGTTGCGCAACGCAACGGCATCGCGAAGGCCGAGAGGGAGGCGGAGGAGCGCTCGCGGCGTTTCCCTCACGCCGAGATCCAGGAATTCACGAGGCGCAACCGCGCGATCCTGCGTAGATCGGCCGACCAGCTGCGGAGGTCGAACGCCGCCAAGTTGGAGGCCGTGAAGGAGGTCGCCGCTGTCAGCACCGCGGCTGTCGAAGAGAGCGCGGCGGCGACGCAGGAGCTGCTCGTGGAGGAGGAGGCCGTCGAGGCGATCGAGGCGCTGGAGAGCGAGGCAGCTGCCTCTGAAGTTGTCGTCGTGAGTGAGGCGAAGGCGGACGTCTTCGTCGTCGAGACTGCGGCGGCAGTCGAGGTCGCGGAAGGGCTGAAAGCGGAAGAGGTCGTAGTGTTGGAGAATATCGAGACCGTCGTGGCAGAAGAGGTGGAGGTGGAGCCCATCACCCTCGAGGAAGCCGAAGTGACCGCGGTGATCCTGAACGAGTGCGTCGTCGCGACACAGAAAGATCCTGAGCTCTCTTCGATCGAAGAAGAAGAGGTGGAGTTGGCGAAAGAGGAAGAGGTGGAGGTGATGGAGTGTGTGGAGGCCGTCGTGGCGGAAGTGGCGGAGGCGCAGCCGACGATGCTCGAGGACGCCGAGGTGGCCGCGGTGAGTTTGCACCAAGGCGTGGTAGCGAAGCAGGAAGATCCTGTCGTCTTTTCGATCGACGAGCTGGACCTCGAGCCGCTGATGCTGAAGCCGGCGCCGCTCGCTGAGGAACTCGATTTCTCTATTGGCGACGAGGTAGAAGAGGTGGTGGTGCCAGCAGTCAAGCGCAAGTCAGTGATTCACCGCTTCGCTAAGAGTATGCGCTCGGCGTTCGGCCGCGCGCGCAGGGCTCTGATGTCCCGCGCGCGCAACGCCTAAACTTTTTTTTCTACCGCTGGCGGACGACGAGGCCGAACTTTGACCTGGGAGGGTCCCCTCATTTCGGTGCGATCCTTTTTTTTCTGTCTATCAACGCAAAGCAATATCCGCAAATCGTGCCGCAATGTCTGGGGGCTCTCCCACTTTATGATTCTTATTTATTTTACTCATTTCTACCTGCAATAGTAGCTAGTTTTGTTTTGGATAGAACTTTTTTTGTACGGAAAGATGAACCAAACCATTTTCTTCGGGTTTCTGGGAGATATTGGGGCGTTGGGGGATCTGTGGAGCTCCTTTTGGGAGAAGCTGATACGCTCTGTACCAACGTGACCTACACACACGGCTAACGCACCCAAAGGACACTGCTCTGATTGGTCAGCCGGCTCTGTCGAGGACTCTTTACATCTTCCGGGGTCGGTTGATTGCAGCGCCAAGATCTCTAGTGCCAGCGGCAAGAGGTACCTTGACCTGAATTCGTGGGGGGTTCAATAGGTCAAGGACCCACGCCGAGGGACGGTGAGATGGCGCTGCGGGTGACGAGCAGTGTCCGCTGGCGCGCCCGTTCCCAATCATCACGTGGTATAGTGACTGACGCCTCAACCAATCGGAGCGAAGCAGCGATCCTGGCGGCCCTTTGGACCCTGGAGCTTGAGGCGAATGGCTTCCCCCTTTTGATCCACAGAAATTCTTACTGCTGGCCGACTTTTCGTAATCACTTCGACCAGCAGAGAAACAATTGCCAACTGTCCGCCTTGGCATCTTCCAAATTTCTTTTGTTCCGGAACTCCAAAAGTTCTCCCATACTTCTTGGTTGGTCTCAAACAGATCACGTTAATGTCAAAGGCAAAGTTCGGTCTCAACTTCCAAATTCCCCTTTTTCCAAACTTTGGCAAACTATCTTCCTCCCACAACCAATTCTTTCGGCCATACTCGTACTTCAAAATTTAGAACCATTCCAGCGGTAGTCTATTCGAAACGTTAAGAAAGTGAGAACAACCGGTTGAGAAAGAAGTGCACAACATCAGTGAAAAAAGCGAAAATTGTAACAACAAATCAAAAAAATACAAAAAAAAACAAAAAAAACACGGAAGAGCACGAATGGCACAGACAGAGATGGTTTGAGATCAGGTTGGGCGGAGTCATAGAGTGGTGAAACATCTGGTCAGCAGGAGCCATTCCAGACCGGTCAGCACCTCGAAGGGGCGTCGCCCTTGACAGGAGCTTCTGGTCGGCGTGGTCCGACCTCGGCCCGCAGCCAAAGGGTGCCTTAGTCGCCTGGAGGGGGCGGAGTTGGGGTTGGGTGGTTCGGAACAAAAAAGTTCGAAGGATTGTGGCCCTGACCCGCCTGGTTCTCAGGAAAGAATGAGTGTCTTTTCGTTGTTCTTGTGAAATATTGTGAACTTGCGATATCGTATCAATATTGCAAGGGGTTACAAAGTGTCACTTGTTTGAAGTGTCACAACTGTTGTTCTGTTGTTACATTGTACTCGCCTCGCTCACACATGAACCTCACACTTTCGGTTGACTGATAATTTTCATTGTGCACAAAATTTTGAAGTTCTCACGAATAAACGAATAAAATAGTTTGTTGAATTGAAAACGAACGCAGTTTGTTGTTGTGTCGCTGCCGCGGTGCAATTGAAGCGAAAAGTAACGAAGTGAAGCAAGTCGAACTGAAAGTTAGGCGAATCAAATAAAAGCCGAACTGACCGAAATCCAGCGAACACAGATCGAACCGAAATCAACAACAATTTGTCCTCTGTACGAAACACGCGAACCAATTTTCGCCGAAAAAAAACACAAACAGGCGGAAACATCTTGCGAAAAAAGACAACACACGAAAGTTGGATCACATTTCTGCGGACCGAATTGCGTAGAAACAAGAAGGATGCACACACACGTGCATTCAGAAAAAAAACTCCAAGAACTCACACGAGCCTGCATGCTTGACCAAGACAAGGAAAACCTCTGCGAAACTGCGATTCCAACCGATGAGGAGCGGATCCAGTGTTGCTCTCAAGGGCGGATCGAGCAGCTGCGGTGCCAACCCACTTAGGCACACTTTCAACGTTGAAAACGAGAGAGAGAGAGAGAGAGAGAGAGAGAGAGAGAATTTTGCGCCAGTGATGGACACCAAGGTGTGTTGGGGGGAAGAACACTGGACCTCCCTTCTCCCCCCCCCCCACCTCCAAGGGCTCGCACATTGCATGGTCTGATCCCAGCGTTTGGCAAAGGCAGCGTTCGATTTACCGAATCTGAGCGTGAATCCGAACCCAATTGTCATGGTTTGGCTTCAGATTTACGCAAATGGAACACCATTTCACCAAGCTACCTATCCAAGCCAAAAATGAAACCAACTCACAAGGTAGTTTGGGTGAAACCAAACTGGGATTTCGGAGTCGCGCTCAGATTTGGTGAATCGAACGCTGCCAAAGACTTCGTGCCTGGGGAGTGGGCGCGAATTGAAAATTTTCCGGGAAACAGGAACGGTGACTGTGTGGAGGGATGCGTGCGGCCCTCTGCTTCGCCAAAGGGACACACACACACACACACACACACACACACACACACACACACACACACACACACACCAAAATATCAATTCCAGCCGTTTCAAACTTTTGCGCTGTCAACGATCTCAATCTCCACCCACACCCTCCCACCACCCGCGCAGAATTTTTTTCCGCGCCAAAAGACAAAACCACTGGTTTCATGATGCGCAAAAGTATCCCGCGTGACCGAAAATGGAGTGTACAATTTGCTTGAACAAGAAGTGCAAAATATTTATCGGTTTCATGCTGCTCATAGAAGGACATATTCAGCGGTAAGAAAGCCATGAAATATATGTGCCCAGAGAAAAGCACTTAACTTTCACTGAGTCGCCCAGCACGGTCAGGGTTGGAGATTTGGGTCCCAACCATGAGCGATAATTCGCTCAAGCACCCTCAGAAACAAGGTTCCCAAAAACAAACACGGTCCAGACCAGATTCTATTGATTTGTCACACTGTCGGCACAAGTTATGGACTCAGTCTTTGACCTGCTCGAATTCACGAATGAACTGAACTGTGCTTCTCCCTGCACATGCGCATCCTCTGTGCTCTGCGTGCGAGGTGGGGGGGGGGGTGCGTCTGATTCGGTGTGGGGTGACATGAACTCAGAACCACGTACTCACCTACTGGTGCTGCTGGCTGAGGTGCGCGTTGAGGGCACACCACACAAACCACGGTGTGAAAACATTGGTTAGAACTTGGTGCAAGCGCAGCAAATGACTGGATCACCACATTGATCATGACTTGGCTCAAGGGACTGACCCCTCTGATGTGTGCTTCAGCAATCAACCTTCATGTTATCTCTTGTTTGATGTAGGACCATGCCTCCAATTCAACTAGGTCCTCCATGTTGGTTTTTCAAAAGATCATGTGACACCCCTGTGGGGGGAGGAATGCAGGCCAAAGCCAGCAAAACAGTGATATTGTGCTATTATGTATCTATTTTCTATCCAATTAATTATTATAAAAATATTCAGAATATTAAAAATTGTAGCTGAACCCCTCCACCCCCTGGTGGGGGAGGAGTGTGGTGTGACACACCAGTCCCAAACTTAGAACTACACCACCAGATGTCGCTTCTGTACATAATAAATATGGAGTTTCCCGCCCTTGGGGACAGTCTCTCCTGAGATACCAACCTGTGTGTTTGTGATATCACAACACGGAATCACACCCCGTGTCTCTGGTTTCGCTTTTCGCGCGCTTGATCACAGCTCACTTCGTTGGATATAATGCTTGTTGACAGCTTCCAACACACGACAAGTCTGATTGGGTTTTAGTGCATCCCAAGACACCCAGAAGGTCTGCAGGAACCTGTGCTCTGCGCTGCGCATGCAGCCAATAGATGTGACCATTGTCTTGAGTCCAGCTGACATCAAACCGTGTGGTCCTCCGCTCTTCTGGTCTGTTGTCGTGCGACAGATACACTCTCACGCCTTCACTTCCGTTTCAGTGCGGAGACAGACGCCGATCACCAAGTCATCTTCTGAACAAGCCAAACTGAAAACAGTCAAAGTGTGACGAAGTTTGGTGCACAAAGTGAAACAATGTTGCAGGAAGAACTGAGAACACTCCACTGCAGTCCAGTTTGATCCGGAGCCGAGTGCATCACGCTCCATACCCCATTAACCGTCACTGCAGATAGAAAACAATGGAAACAGCCACGCCTGCGCAGAAGGACTCGCAGCAGCAGCAGCAGCCAGTCCACTGCGTCGTCTGCGGCGTCCTGTTCCAAAACGAGACTCTGATGCGGCAGCACGTGGTCACCCACGTGGAGAACCTGTCCGAGCCCCAGCCGACCGAGTCGAGGCCCTACAAGTGCAGCGCGTGCGGCCAAACGTACGTGCAGCCCAACCACCTCGAAATGCACCTCTCCGTGCATGACACGGGTGACAAGAACAAGTTCAAGCACAACGCCAACCGGCCCTACAAATGTAGTGACTGCGGCCAAACCTTCACCAGTCGCGCCATCATGGAGCAACACGTCAAGGGCCACCTGAATGACAGGAAGGTGTACAAGTGCCCGTTGTGTGACAAGGAGTTGTACATGAAATACAATGTCAAGAAACACGTGATGAGTTGCAAGGGTCGGACTGGGTACAAATGTCGTCAGTGTGGTAAGAATTGTTCGAGCGTGAGCCGCTTGAAGCAGCACGAGTTGACGCATGCGCAGGAGAAGCCGTTTCAGTGCGAGGTCTGCTTCAAGAGCTACGCGCAGGAGAGCCACCTCAAACAGCATCTCAAGTACCACCCAAAAAGCGAGGGCGGGACCGGCCAAGAGTGCTGACACCTCGAGGCAGATGCTGCAGGGTTTGATCAAGATGGGTCACCTGTCAAGGGGACCCAATTTTGAAGACTTGACACTCGAGGAGAAAGACAATTTTGTGAGGGTCAGAGTGGGGTCATGCTCGTTGTCTCCCTTGGATCCGCCCCTGATTCAGCCCCACCCCGCAGACCTGGACGTCCAGCGATAGACCCAAGGTCTCTGGATTCCCACCATGCATTTTTTTCGCAGCTCCAGTTGGATTCCCTGGGCTCGGAGTACAGATGACAGGGTTTTGGGTGCGCATTTCGCGGGTGGGCATTGTCGGCTTGAAACAATGCCCCGCGGCAATGTGCCTTTCCCTGCAGAACTAATCGACGGTCGTTGAGGCAGTGGTTGGTACCTTGCTGAAATGAAGGTACAGAATATCCCGTTGCAACGCCAGACGTGTTGTTGTTTCTGTCCATGTATTGTGTGTGACACCTGTAGTTTCTTGTTGTCGTTGTTCGTCCCCCCAGCTCGGCTCATAAGCGCTCGGAACATTCATTCACTTTCTCAGACAAAACTAAGATTTCGATGTTTATGAACTGTTTCCTTCTCACAATTCACGTGGGATTGTGCTTGGCTTGCCTCATTCAATGAAATTGGTTCCTGTAGATGACAAAAACAGTTCGACCCTGTCGTGCGGCGTCGAGCTGGTCATTTTGTGACACTGCGATGCAAATGGACATCGGTGTTTGGTTTTCCTCTGTGAAATGGATTGTCGGATGCAGTGTTGCTGGAAACGCATCAGCGTTTGCACCAATGGATCCAGGCGGCACACGAATGAAAAGGACTCAGGAAAGCTTTTCTCTGTGTTGTGGCTGTTTGCTTTTCCTTGAAAAGGGCTGACTGCTGACTGCGCGCTCACAACTTTGAGGAAAACAGCTGAAAAGTGCACGATTTTCAACATTTTCGGAAAGGGACGGCGATCACGCGCAGCGCCGTCTCCGATCTCTCCTTTTGATTCCTGTTCCCCTTGCCACTGAAAGGTACATTTTTGTTGTGAAAAAAAAAGTCACACGAGTGAAAAAATTGGTTGGGTGCCGTTCGTGTGAAGTTTCTTCTTGCAGATTCATTCCAAACAACGTCATTAAATGTTTTCTTTGTTCGTTTTGTTAAGTTTTTTGGGGGGAAATCGAGTCTCGTTGAGTGATGGTGTTTCGGTATTTCCCACCTCGCGTTCAAGTTGCGGGATAAAATACCTCATTTGTCATATTGGGCCAGAAATTTTTGAAAATTGAAACCACACCGTGCCACTTTGACGACGAAATAAACAGGGACTGAACAAAATCTTGATTGTCGTCATTTAATAATAAAACCCCCAAAATCCCCAAACCCGTGATGTACTGTTGAGAAATATTTGGAGTGTCAGCGCGGAAATTAATTTTTCTTTCCACACCAAAGGTGTCAAAATCGTCACATCGTGGTGAGCGAACACGTCATGAAGCCTTTTTTTGGACAGGGCTTGCGCGAAAAATTTACCAACGTGCGTTCAAGATTTTCGTTTTGCTCAGAGGATCGACTTCGAAAAGGCTGGTGTTTGATGATGTTGCCAATGTCAGTTTTGAAAAAGTTACTTTTCATATGAATCTAGTTGAGATTATCAGTCTAGCTGGCAGGCAGACAATTGTCCCTCTGTTGTTGTTCCCAGTTACCTGTCCGTTCTTTGAAACGTTCGCACCTTGACAACGCTGCCGCTGTTCCTTTGAGCCCCGTTTACACGGCGCAGAAACCGGCCAACAGCTTCTCGTTAACGTCCGTGATCGGGTCAAGCGGTCAGCACGCCGATTGCAATTGGAGCCTCTCGCTCCTGAACGAGAAAAGCTAATTGCGACTGAAGAATCTTCAAAGGTTTGAACGCTGGGCAGCGGTGGTCAGCGTCACTCAGCCATGAGCGTCGCGTCCAAGGCAAGAAAAACGGAGAGGAGACTGACCCACGCTCAGACCACTCATTGTACACGAGACGGACAAGTTCTCGCTTCAACAACGAGACCAAGTCAAAACCTACCAAGTTTGGATTCGCCAACACTGCTGCCTTCAACCAACGGCCATCCCGTCTCGGCGACAGGCGACAAAACCAAATCCGAAAGGGATTTGAAGTTCAGCACAACATCTGTGGTGCCCCAGTATCAACCAAACAGCCGTCATGGACAAGGAGCGACTTCGGGAGAAGTTGGCGCAGGTTCGGGCGCAGCGCAAGGCGAGCCGGGCAGCGACTGTCCGCAGCAGCCGCCGCAGCCCTCGCGCCCAGTCACCACTGCACCAGCACGGTAAGAAAGTTCGGTTCTTTTCCGCCTTTATTTCAGCAGTTCTGGGTTGCACGCAAATTCTTTTATGGTTTCTTGTTTGCAAAGACTACACTCTCAAAATTGATGAAAACTGCACAAACAATTTCGTGGGATCATTCTTGCAAATATATTTTGCCAATGAAGTGGTGATTAAATTTCTGCGATGTGTGATTCACCCCCCTCGTTTGTTGATCTGACAATTTCTTTGAATCTGCAGACGACCCAGCTGAGGGAGAGTGGGCCCGATGCACCCCTCGACAGAAGACGCCGGCGGCAGAGCTCACACCGCCCGGGACCCGCACCCCCCGGCGCAGCGTCCGGGGACGCCGCCGCGAAGCAGAGGAGACGCGCCTCGCTGCTGAGCGACTCATACGTCATCCAACTCAGCGCACGATCGCCACTCCAGTAGACGCCGCCACCCTCAGAGCTCGCGTGCCGGCGCCGGGAACACCGACGATCAGCAACCTGATGAAGATGCCATCCACTCGCACGCCGTCCACGCACAACGCCATCGGATCTTACAGTTGCTCGACGCCAGCCAACGATAACAAGGGCATCGGAACCCCAGCCCCCGTGTTTTTCTGGGTTCCGATGCCCAAGACCCCGTCTAGTAAGAAGGTTCTGCGGACTAAGCGACTTCAGGAGGAAGTAGAGGAACAAAGACGTCGTGTTATGGAGGAGCAAGCACTCAACGCCAAGTTGACTGGACTTGCGTTCGGCGGCGTCATAAACGGGTGCGTGCCGGCGTGGGCCAAATTCAACGTCGAGCTCTGACCTGACCAGGGGCGGGGTGAGTGTTTTGTCCCAAAACTGAAAGGTTTGACTGGTGCTTGTGTTCACGAACATTACGAGGATTCTTGTTGCAGTGAAATCGCACAGAAAATGAAAAAAAAAAATGAGTAAAGAACAACGGGAAGCCGCCTTTCGTGATTTCTGCAGTTGTAAAAATTATGTATGTTCTCCCCATGTTTCCTATGTTTGTCTCTTTGAACGAAAATGACTCAACAAGTGATCAGTTTCTTTTTTCTTGTAAAATTTGTAAATAAATTGCACCTTGTCGCAGCTTGAGTTAGACGTCTATCGCGTGCACAGTGGAGCACAATCGTACGAAAGCGACGCGCTCTCGAAAGATCCGCTTGCATGAATTTTCACGAATGATGGCTGACCACGAACATTCAACCAAGCTTCAGACTCAGGGCGCATAGAAACCTCAACTGACTCTTGAGCGGGGGTGGGGGTGATACCGGTCCTGCCTCCCATGGAAACTCTCGGACAAAATTGGTGGTGCGTGGCTCACAAACGGTCATAACAGAACAATTTTAACTCAGATTGGAAAAGTTTATTGCGAGTAAAGTATAAAATAGTTCACAAAGAGCTTATCACGGGAGCTCTTTTCTCACATGCATTCAGGGGCGACATGTGTTACTGACCGGTGAAGCCAAATTTAGCTCCATGCGACGATGACCGTGCACATGCAGATGCGTCTGTTTGCACTTGACATTCAAGCCGAAAAATAGCCATCTCAATGTCCCCAAAAGTAGAATTGCCTAAATTTTGACGAGAAAAATTGCATACATGTCTCCCAGTGTCAGCACGTGGAAGACGATTGTTGACGTTCCTGCGACGTTGCGTCGTCGTCCTTCCCACGCGTCGCGTCGTTACCACGGGAGGTGGACGCAGAAGCACGTTTTCCCTCTTCGTCGTTCGCGAGTCTGTAAAAGCACAAAGAACGAAAGGGCACGTTGAAACACAAAATGCCTGAAACACACCAAAAGTGACCTCACTTGCTGGGTCCGACCTCAGCAGGAGCTGCAGGGTGGGTTCAGTCGGGAAAACATACATGTTCAACCGATCTTGTGCCATCTCTTCCTCATTTCTTGTGTCGTCAGTTTCACTTGTTGTTTCCATTTTGACATTTTTCCCAAGGCCTCCTTGGGGCCCGTGAACCGTCGGCTCCGACTACAGTGCACACATACCGAGCACAGACGGAACACGATTTTGACCTGTGGTGCATGCATGACATCACTTGGGGTTGCAAGTGCTTGCATGGAAACAGTACTCTAACAGGACCCATCGAGGGAAAACCAAGCGGAACAAAGGGGTTCGGGGGTGGGGGTCTCTTTCATACCGTGCTCTTTCTTCTCCTGCTCCACCAATTCCGCTCATCCAACCGCATCGTCCAGTTGTCCCCCGACATACCCCTTCCACTGACCCAGAGTCCGACTCCACCTGCTCCCTCCCTCCCCCTCTTATGCACTCACTTTGCCTCCACTCGCTGCCTGAATCGCCACACGTGCTCCCGCAGCTTCGCCCTGTCGTCCAGCATGTCCCGGTAACTAAAGGCGTAGTATCGCAGCGCCGCGCGGTCGCTCCTGTGGGAGACGCACATGCGCAGGTTTTCACATTAGCAAAGTTCTGCACGGGCAGAAAGTGTTCATTCCACAAGGCTTGCTTGGATTCTGCAGTTCTTCAACTTCGCGCAACACGGTACACGAAGACGAGTGGGAAGCATCTGTTTTTTCACAACAGAATTTTGAAATTCCATGCCTCGATGCAGATTGTGTTGGAAACTTTCTCCAGGACTGTCAATTTAATTGTCGCATCGTGGTGAGCACGTGGCGCTTCTCTTCACACTACGATTTTCACGGAGATGCAACGTGCGTAGCGCAATACGACAAGAAATATGCCTGACGCAGCAGCCTTTTTGAAGAATCTTCACATGCAAGAGCGGATCTGATCTCCAAAAGAACCCCCCACCCTCACCCCTTTGTCGTGGTTTCTCTCAATCACACCATGAAGACGCGGTTCGCTTACTTGCTTGAGTCGCGGAAGTCCTGGATGTCCATCTCGTACCCAGTCTTGAGATTGTCGAGCTCTTCGCGTTTCTCGTGGCTCAGGCCGGGCGCAGTCAGCTTCTGGTCCACCTCCTCGATCAGCTTCAGAGCTATCTGCTCCTCTTCGCGCTTCGTCTCAAGTCCCTGCTCCAGACGCTTCATAATTTGGGGCACAACCTCCTGCATCTGTACCAGCCGCTTGAGTTTAGCCTCCTCCCTTTCGACCTGCTCCATTTCTGTTTTTGCAGGGTTTTCCTGGAGAATAAAGTACGAGTTTCTAGCAGGAAAGTTTTCTTGCAGCACGCGTGTTCGTTTGAGGGTCTCTAATTTCGCAAGCTCGCTTTTATCAATTTCTTGCTGCACGTGACACGCGCGTAATCTGCACCTTGCGTCACGCGCACGCGCGCTGCATTCACGCGGGTATGTTGAGTTCGCCAAGTAGCGAATCAAGGGTCGAAGGGGCTTGAGATTCATGATCCCCGCAAAATAAACCCTCCCGTCCCTCATTTTGCGCCACAGAGAAGAAAATTATGTTGTTTGCAATTCGAAGTTGAAATCGGCCCTTCGGGGCTGCTCCCCCTGATCAGATCCTGAATTGGACTCTGGAAGAAGCAAACATCGTCCCGCCACAAACTGGAATCCACAAACGAATTTGACCCCAACGTTCCAATCGGAATCTCGAATTGGCAAGAAGGAGCTGAAAACAAATCCGGCATGGATCTGAACCATCGGTCTTACCATATCGCAAAACATCTCTAAAATTCTTGGAAAATGGTGTTGAAAATTGCGAGTCACAGCTGAACTTTATCCTTCCGTCCTACTACAGATGATTTCAGCGAAAATGCGATTGTGTCGACGTTGACCCAGAGGGACAGAGTTTAAATGTGGGTCACCAAGTGCAGGTGCCTCGGGAACAGACGCAGCCGCGAACTGCATGCACCGACCTTGTCGCCATGGGGACCATTGAAATTCAACGGAAAAGTTTCCTGTCAAATTTTCCATTTGTTGTCTGTGAGAAATAACTGGAGGCACAACAGTATCATTCGAGTTTGGTGGAGTGGACACAGGGTGGGGGAGCGGTCTGGATCTTGTGCGTACGGCAGTGCAAGGTGAGTCTTCTTTTTCTCGGGTCTGTCTCTTCCTCTCTCTGAATCTGACCTGTTTCGTTTGTTTATATTGTCAATTTGCTTATTCATGACATAGATAAAAACCTGAACTTCTGACTGGTTCAACTGTTCAAAAAGGTAATCTTCTCCGGCTGGCTCGAGTTGGTTGTGTGATGACATGTTTGGTTGCGGGCACAGGAATGATGAAGCAAGGCCGTCGCAATCTACGAGTGAGTTGCGTTTGGTTTTCGTTGTCCCCCATGATTCTGTCAGGAGGGTACCCAATCTCCAGCTTCTCAATGCCAGGATGACAATGCAACACAATAGAGACACGGACCTCCAATCGTGAACATGATCCCTTCTGATCTTTGACCCACAGGAACACAAAAAGGCTGACTTTGTTCTCGGCAAGTCGGATTCTTCCGAAGGCGGAGACAGAAATTTTCGCTACACGTGGGACCTTTTGCCTCTTTTGTATGTCAGCACAGAGCTGAAGTCAGCCAAGATGGTTACCGCGTCCCGGACCAGATCCTGGTTCTGCGCCTGCAAAGTCTAAGCTCAATACGAGCTTTTGGATCCACCTCTGGTTCCTTGGCTGCAATCTCGTCCACAACTGTCGTGTCGCAAACGAAAGGTGACACAGAAAGAAGCGAGAAATCCGACTTGGTAAATAAACTCTGATCGCTTGTCAGATAAACGCTCCTTGCCTCCGTCGAGACTCCAATCCGATTCGAGGCGGGTTCCTCCCGGGTGCGTCACGCACGGCGGCCCTGTTCTGGTCAAGCTGGGTTCACTGGCTGCACGAGCAGTGGCGTCCTTACACAAAAATGTTGGGGTTACAAAATTGATGCTTCATGTGCGTTGCATTCTTGTTGCAGTCAGATTGACTTGACGCCGTGTGTTACGGGGGGAACCCAACCTCCAAAATCTTTTTTTGTGGAAGGGGGGCTTGTGGTCCATACATATGAGTTTTTAAGCGTGTGGTCCCAAAGGGTGTTACCTACTACACGCTTGGTGTAATCACCATCAGTCTGTATGTGGATATGTTGAGTTAGGGGGGGGTAACCCAACATGGCAAAAATCAACCAGAGTCATTTTCAGGCCATTTTGAGCATTTTTGGTTTTTTGGGTATGTTGAGTTCAGGGGGGGGGGGCTGCCCTCCCCCCCGAACTCAACATGGGTCATCACAAATAAAAATATTTTTTCTTAAAATGGGCTGAAAATGATTCTGGCAAAACAACTGTGAACGTTTCTATGGACCACACACTTTTTAAGTGTAGCCTTCTTGTTTTAGGGAGGTCCTGCGTCCGTTTCTGACGATGGAGAGCTGTTGTTTGCGTGATAAGTCGCACCATCTTCGCGAAGTCACCCAGCCAGTCTGTCCAGCTTCGCTGCAAGGACTGTGCTTCAGTGGTTGTGTCTGAGATGCAGCGACGGCGCTGCAGGTCTAATGGGAACCTGATCGAAGCGGGACTGGCTGTACGTACCAGTTGTAATGGTCGATGCGCAGTGAGCAGTTGTCACTCACGGCGTTTTCACATTGGGTGATGCGCAGTCATTTTCTGGGCTGACGTCAAAAATTTCACCATTGGGTTTAATGTTAAATTTTGACGCCGACGTCAAAAAGATGACCGCGCATCACCAATGTGAAAACCGCTTCAGTCACCACCTAAGCCGCTTAGTTTCCTCAATTCCACTGCAGGGACATTACACTTTCTCTGCGCGGATGCGTCGTGCTTCGTCCCCTGTTCTGTTTGTACCACGGGCGTTGCGTCGCTCAGGTACACAGGGCCCATGAACGCATTGACTTACGCAGGGACGCAATGCGTTGCCCAACCTGCTCAAAAGTTGCATTTTGCCCTTCATTTGACTGCGGACTGTTTCACACCAGTCTGGATGCACGTTGTGTTGCGTACGTGTTTGCGTCCCAGACTCTGGTTTTTGATGGGAAGCAGGCCTTTGGTGAGTCTTGTTTCTGACAAGCAACACCGATATATCTTGCGTCAGCCATTTCCGGACCCAAGAGCTTTTCACACGGACAAGTCCCAAAGTCTGTCCAGGCGCAGGTCCAAGGGCAGGGTTTCTGGATCTGGTGCAATCGATGATTGAACAATGCTCTGTCTCTCACAAAACTGGAGAACAGAAAAGCTATTGCAGGGGTGAGGGGGCCGAGTCACTGGGATCAGAAACTGAGATTCTTTAATGACAGTCCGGGGTGTTTCCTTCACAAATTGCAAGTCGAGCCCTCAAAGGGAATCGGCCCCTCTTGACCAGATCCTGGATGCGCCTCCCTTGCAGGTGTCCCTCCCGGAAAGGTCACCGCTGCACACACAGTGCCGAGGGGGGGAGCTGCAACGGTGCGGGCGGTGAAATCGAGGGGAAAGATAGTGAGGGGGAGGCAGTGAGGGGGAAACTCTCAGCGGGGGTGCTCCGGCACGGTTCACACTGCATGAGTGGAACCAACGTTGTGTCCGTGTCTCAGGCGGAATTCACTCTGCAGGGTGGATGTGTTGTGGCCGCGTCGGCCAAGTCAGGTGGGCAAGGCCAGAAGTCTCACAGAACTGGTCTGCCAGCAGCTCTGCAAGGCCTCATGTCTCACAAAACTGCTGGTGGACCCAGTTCTGTCAGAACTCACTACGGGGCCTCAAAGAACTTCAGCTGGCTTTAACAAAAATGCGACACAAGACTCCAAAAAGCAGTGAGTTATCGCAATTCTTCATCTTCCACGTTTTCAAAGAAGAAAATGTTTGGATAGGGGTGTCCCTGAACTGTGTGACCCGAATCCGACAGAAATGACCCACCAATTGTAGAATGGTGCATCGGTTCCACAGTGCCCTGCACCAACCCCGCAGTCCACATAAAATGCATCGGATCCAGAGGATATTCTCCTGCATGGATAAGATGCAACTGGTTTGCCATGGATCAGACCTCACAGATCTGTTGTGTGTCAGGTCCCACAAACCTGCTCCTGGATCAGATCGTATGGATCCGCCCCTGGAAATGTCGAGCTCTTCCACTGTCAACATGGATGTCTGAAGCCGCAGTTTTTCCGCAGTGTCGCCTCGAGTGGAACAAATGTTCCGTTTCGAACGCATAATGAGGCGACTCCCTTCCTCCGCAGGCAGGGAGGGGACGGAGCGGGAGGGAGGATGCCTCCACTGCAGTGCCGTCCTGGTGTGGGGGAGACTGAGACTGCAGCGCCGTCCTGGTGGGGAGGAGACTGAGACTGCAGCGCCGTCCTGGTGTGGGGGAGACTGAGACTGCAGCGCCGTCCTGGTGTGGGGGAGACTGAGCTGCTACCCTGTGCTCCTCAAAGCTTCTCCCGGGTGTGTGTGTATGTGGGGAGAGGCTCCACAATTGGTACGCAAAAAACACGGGTGTGAAAGTTTTCCTGTATTTTCCATGTAGAGACAAGAGCCTCCACATGAAAGCCCTTTTGTCGTGCCATGTTACATATTTTAGTGTGGAGCCTGTTTCCGCACCAGAATAGAAACCTCTTCCGTCGGCAGCGTCTTTCCTGCAGCGTCCAACATGAGCTGCTGCTGCACCAGAACCAGCCACGCCTCGGAGCAGAGAATTGTGTGTGTGCGTGTGTGTGCGTGTGTGTGATGTGTGTGTATGTGTGAGTTCTCTTCAAGAATGACGACAGAGCTCCATCAACGCAGTGTGAACATCTCCCGACCTTGTCTCTCGCACAACTCTGCAAGAGCGGAAACCTGAATTTTGTTTTACGGATATATCAACGTGGACACTTTTCTTCCAGGACGGGGCGACCAATTTCTATTCAAGTCTTTCAATTGTTTACACTGCATTCAATTGTTTCACACTGCAGGTCTGCTTTCTCGCGCCGCAGACTGTACGGTGCAAGGACGGCGCTTTGGGATCCATGTATCATGAAGCATAACATACGGATCTCCACAGATATAAATCCAGGGCCCGAACATCGATTCCCGCACCGCTGTTGTGTTTCCGTCGCCCACAGGGAGCTTCATTCGGATCAGCTCACACCCCACCACACTCTCTGGAGTGGGGGGGGGGGGCGGAAGGGGTGGGCAGGTCCAGGGTCTGGGAGCGCTGCTGAACCCCATCGAGATGCCCAATTATTTCTGAAAACGGTGCAAGATAAGAAGAATACCTCTCGCTAGGGACAGACCCAGAATGAGTGACCTCAAACCGCACCACCCACTAAAAGGCAGATCCACGATCCTGTTCTTGGTTGTGCTTTCGGAAAAGATCTGGCGAGTTTTGCGTGACGCGTCCAGTGTGATGCCGGCTGAGGCTGCCAAATGACTTTTCGTCACTTGTGGCGCTTTATTGACGCAGCTGAGGAATCGGGCAGAAGGTGCTTGTGGCCTCAAGAGTTTGAAACGCGGCCGCGTGCGTATGAAGAAAAGTACTTTCGCTGGTGGATCCTGGATCGGGTCCGAAATGCCCCAAATGTCCGCGAGAGATGGACTTTGAGAGCCGTTCCCAGCCGGAAGTCGTGTGGGGACCTGATCATATTGTGCGCCCCCTGTTGACATCGGGCGACGCTTCCGCCCGGGCACTTCCTCCCCACAGCGGAAGTGGTTCCTCCCTACAGCGGAAGTGGTTCCTCCCTACAGCGGAAGTGGTTCCTCCACAGAAGCGCAGGGGTGAATCCAGCGTGGGCCGCCCAAGCCCTGACCACCCAACAAACAGATGACCTTCACGCACAAACTTTGACCTGTTCAAACATGGTGTCGAGCGCCCCTGAGATGCGTGGCGGTTGGTCTCTCTGACCCAATCGTGGATAGATCTACGTTGTGCAGCTGGTCTTGGTTCCGTCGAGAGGGACAAGAATTCGCAACATGAACCGTCAGAGAAAGTGACGGGTCACCTGTGAATCACAGAAGACGGGAGGAGAAGAATCGGATGATTCTCGAGGATTTCAAGCCCACGCTTGAACTCACTCGAAGGCCCAAGGCGTCCTTCAGAATCCCGGTCCCCGAGCTTTCCTCCCTCCAGGGGCAAATTCAGGTGGCCCCCATTGCCACACTCTGACCCCTGGTCAAATTACTTTTCGCCCAGAGTGTTTTCCATTTCAGTATGTTGAAAATGTACCAAAGTAGAAAAGCCCTCCGTCGAGATTCGGCCCTCCCTGATCAGACCCTGGATCCACCCCAGCCTCAGGCCCTCAAACCTCCTGAGCTTCCTGCAGTGCTGGATGCCCCCATATGTTGACCCAGTTCTCAGTGTTGTACTCTGATCCTCCTGTGCTTCCTTGTGAAAAGACCCGCGAAAGACCCAACTCACCATGGACCATCTGGCCCTCGATGCATCCGGCTCTGCATGGGCTCTTGATCAGGATCCAGGTTTGGATTCGGGCCTCACACACAAACCGAAAAAATAGATTTACGCTCTCCATGAAATTCTGAGGCCTTGGGGTCGGAAACCTGTCTGGACCAAGGTCACCCCTCACCGAAAGTTTCGTTGACATTGAACAGTTGTGTTCGGGTGACGTGGAGTGAGTCTCGCACACACATGTGCCTGTTCTGCATCACCTCCGGGGTCGTTGTTGAGGCCTCAGCGCTGAGAACACACGGGTCGCCAGATGGCGCTGCGGAGCAGCTGTCTCCCTCAGGTTCGTCTGGCTCCGTTCACAGCGGAAGCATAACGTGCTGCATCTCATCAAAAATCAACACGGACTGCAACATCAGGGGTGCACCCTTTTGTGGTTTGGCGCACCGGTCGCGAAATTGCTAGACACCCCATATGAGGAGGCATGAGTGATATCGTAGGGTGAACAGTTTCTGAGTGGCAGTGTCAACTGATATCTCAATGTGTAAGCTGAAATGAGGAGGCATGAAGTGATAGGCAAGAACCCTGTGGTCAGATCTGCCTGACCCTTGACAGAGACCCTTCACCCTGTGTCTTTGGGGTGTCTCCCCAGTTCATTCCACCGGGCCGCAGAATTGTAGTCGTGAAGCCTCCCTGCAGGTGTTGGCCAGACCGCTTCAACTAGACTGCGCAACAGCCGACGGACCTGCTCGTTCGCACTCCTCGCGCTGCTCGTTTCGGTTGCACGGAGCCTGCGTCCCTGTACACACGCCTCAGGAGTTGTGCCATCCCGCGGACGAATCCAGGTTTTGGCGAAGAAGGCGAGTTCAACTTTGAAATCTTCAGTCACCTGTGAAACAACAATGTTCTGTAGTGCAGGCACAAAATTCATGGTGGGGGTGGGGTCAAAGCCAGGGGAGGCTCCAGGGTCTGGTCCGAGCCGTTGGAACCACTGGTTGGTCCCGGGTCTCCCTGGATCCACCCCTGGTAACACAGACGCAATTCATCATACCGGAGCAGAAGGAGCGCGCTGCGGCGGGAGACGATGATTCTTTCAACAATCCGGAGGGAAGAATAAATTTTGCTTCTCTATGGCTCCCGAGGGTCGGGTTCTGAGCGGAAGGATTCCACTGGGTCCCGTCCGGGGGCGTCACGCTCCGGCGGCACCAGATGCGGGGAGGGTCCCAGGGGCGCAGCACGATTTGGCCGAAGGGGTCGACCTGTCTGGGAGGGGCGGTTTCAACTTCAACAAAGAGGAATAAAACCTGTGAACGTGCATCTCGCAACAAAGTTTTGACTGGGGTGCCATTTTGGTGCGTCTGAGCTCAACGTGCAATGTTTCCCATTCTTCCAGATCTGAAGTCGGGTTCCGACCAAATCCTCCAACGTCTGCCCCGAGCCCTCCAGAATGCCTCGGAGGCTTTTCGGCGCAAAAGAGGAATGCATGCTTGGGCGTGAAGTTTGAGGCCCTTGCCTGTTCCTGGACTCAGACTATATGACTTCAGAAAGACGATTTCACGCGATTCTGGTGCTGCAACCCCCTCAGCCCCATGCTGCGAGGACGGCGCTGCATCGTCCGTCTCCAGCTTCACCACGGCAGCATGTGAAGCGATACCCCACATTTCACTGTCAACTTCGCCACGAGAATCCGATTAAAATACGCGCAGTCTGCCCCCAATTACGCGTCTTCCGTCATAACTCAGTCCGCGTCTGCGCCAATCCTGCGCAGACGAAGGTCAAATCTTGTCACTCAAAAAAGTTTTTGTCAAGCTTGATGGAGAGGAACTTGAAGTGAGTGCAACTTGGTAGGTACGAGTAGAGACAGGATCTGGACGTGTAACGGGACTGAGCTTGGCAGAGTCCTGGGGTCGGGCACCCTGGAGATAAAGAACAGGTCAAGGGGCGCCTCAGGGCTCAGGGTCTGGTGGGGGGGGGCAAGACCAGGGGATTGTTGAGGCAATTGGGTGCTGCACAAAAGGAAGGCGACACTTGTGACCATGAACAAGTCAAGGGGACACACCCCTGGACACACCCCTGGACCCGCCCCTGGACCCGCCCCTGGACCCGCCCCTGGACCCGCCCCTGGACCCACCCCTGGCAGCAGGACGTGACGCACGCAGTGGATCCCGCCCTCGGCGCCCCGCCCTCCTCGACTCCCTGCAGTGTTTTTCTGCTTCGCCTCCCTCCGATTCAGATTTATCCCTCCGAGGTGACCGGAGCCCCGGCGCTGAGCCCGCGACCTCTGTGCACCGCGCTATCCGTCACAGGATCGGGAGTAAAGAAGCCTCGGAGCGAAATAAAGCATGAGATCATCCACATGCGTGGCCTAGACGTACCAACGCACCAACAGGCGCGAAGTACAGGTTCACACACGCGAAGTGAAGTCTGACTGGGAGATCGCATCACGAGAGGCAAAGCTTCGAGTGATGTGATCTGGCAGTCTCACTTCACTTCAAGTGTGTGAATAGACTTCAATAACAGTTGACCTCATTGCTTTCACAAGACTAGTGTCTGTTGTGACTGAAAATTCACAACACGAACAATAGAAGCGTGAAAGTAATGAGGTCAACTGTTGTTGAACAATCAGGAGTGGAATCAACGTAGCCGAGAGACCAGGAGTAGAAGCACATAAAAGTTTGATGAACCGGGGGACTCGGTCCGGCCCTTGACATGGAACTCAGGCTCCTGGACCCGTGACTGGGCCCCTGGATCTATGGGTGTAAGTAGGTTGGTCCCTGGGTCCCTGCATCCCTGCGCCCACGGGTCCTTGATGCCTGGGTCTCTGGGTCCTCCCCACTGTCTCTCTCGTGGACGTCTTCCAGTGCGCACGCAGCATCGTTACGAGTCTGACTGGAGCTGTCGAATGGGAAGAGGCGTTTTCGCACGAGTTGCCTAACGAACGCTGACATGTCTTTATCTCCGCTGCGCACACTGTACTCAAGTTGCCCACAATTCCATTTCCGCTGGGGCGGATTCAAATGGAGGCACCTGAGAATTGTTCGAGACACCCAGAAGGCCCTGTCACACTTGCAGAGAACATCGTTTTTGCATCTGCAGCATGCTGACAATAGGGCGCCACCTGTTTTGTGCCACTTCCACCTGTTTCCTTTTCCATTCTTCCAAGAAACGTTTTTCTGAGTTCAGGTCAGCTACTGGACTGACCCCTCTCAATCTAACGTGGACCTCTTTCACAGGGCAGATCAGGAATTTGGTCAGTAGAAAGGCCCTACGGCAGGCTGGATCCGCCTCTTCTTGTGATTGCCCGGTACGGTTTGAGTTCTTCATATTGTGTGTTTCAGAGACAATGGCGTTCCGAGTGTTGCGGATCCAGGGGATGGGCGCCCTGACACGAAGAAATTCATTCTGGATCTTGCAGTGAGTGAGTTCATGTTCACAGCCAGGTGGGGCAACCAAGGACAGAACCGCACACATCACAAAACTAACCGTGCCAAACCCGTTTGGAATCGTCAATAGGTGTCAGAAACCCCGTGCAAAACAGCCGTATTTCTTTGTCAGTTATGTCACTGGCAAAGAGTCCGAATCTCAGTGTCTGGCGCCTGTGGGGCATAAAGAATCTGGGTCCGCACGTCGCGTTCTCTTTGTCCTATTGTGCGGCGGAGGCAGAGTTATGTGTCGGGGAATGCAGTTGTATTGTTCAGGCGCCACAGGTGGGTCATACATCCTGCGTCCCCCTGAGCGGCCCCGGGGTCCTGGGGCAGGTGGACCATACTTCTAAACATTCTGCCTCGCCTCTCCCCTCTGAAAGCGGACTCGGGGTCCTGTGGGCGCCACACACCTGCAGTGGTCCCAGGGTCCTGGGCGTCTGGAGTTCCTGCACGAGGAAAGTTGCAGGCTTCATTGCTCAGTCTCCATAGACAGACATTTCATCCGTCTGTCTCGCCCGGAGCTGATCCAGTGAACAGTGATCCAGAACGCTGCTAGCGGATCCTCTGTGAGGTCTCGGGTTCTCGTATCGTTCGTGAGAAGTCATTTTAGGGCAAGTGCCTGGTGGTAGTGCGGTACAAGCAGCCTGGGCCAGATGTCCCCACTCCCCCTGACTTTGTCCCCCCTGCAGACTTTGTCCCCCCCCCTACAAACTTTATCCCCTCACAGTATAAGAATGGTATCTGTATAGGGTAGAGCACCAAGAGCCTGGCAGGCTAGTTTGCTGTCATAGTTACAGTTATAAGAGGCAACATACGCTACTCGGGACTTCGCACTGCAGTTGCCTTGAGTGCTGCTTCTCTTGTTCGTGAGAAGTGTTCACGTGTGCGTCAAAAACTGCAGCCGTCAAAGGCACCCCCAGCCAGTGTTTGCGTTGTCCAGGGGCCTCAGCTCGGTGTTGGGGTGACTCCGGGCCTCCTGAGCAGGCAGGCTGCGGACCAGGATTTCCTCAACCACATCGTGCGAAATCACAGGCTGTCCAGGCGGAACCAAAGTTCGTTCGTCCCTCCAGCAGAGGAAAAGATTCCTGGTCGGGTGCAAGATCCCAGGCATGAATCTGGAATCTTGTCAGAGTGGGGATGACTCACTGGCAAGCGTGAATTCAACTTTGAAAAAAAGAAGAAAAAAGCAAACGGAGTGGCTGCGGCACACAACTGGGAAGGTTACAAGGGATTTTCGAGTGCAAGACAGGGCCCGAGATTGTGGCCCTGTGGGTCCGACCCTGACTCCTGCCCATTGTGCAGAATCGTCCGTTTGGCAGCCTCTGCAGGGGGCAATACATCCCACTGTCCGTGGGGAAATGACGCTCGCTCGAGTGGAGACAGAGTCCCCAACGTCTCGAGTCTCCTGGTGAATCCGACCCCCCCCCCCGACCCCACTTGATTTTTGCCTCTGAATGTGTTGGGAGCTGGGTGAGACCGAAGTCTCTCTTGGACCTCAACCCTGCACCCACCAGAGAACGCCACTTGAGCGATGTGATGACTTGTGCGCAGCCGCAGCGCGTGACGCAGCCTCTGTGACAAAGAAGCCTCAAAATTTCAAGGAGACGAGGAAGAAAGCCACTTTGAGATTTTCGCTGTCTTTTAGGCCCACAGGAAATCGACTCAAACGCATCGAACACTGGCATTTCCAACCTGCCTCCCACTGTCGACGTCACGTCACGATCTGCGTCCCTGAACCAAACAAGTCCTTAGTTTGGGGAGAGAGACAACGCGACGTGAAAAATGACTCAAACGTATGGGCTCTGGCGTGAGGTCTCTCTCGTCTCTCGGACTCCGTCAAACTGTGTTTCTCACTTCATGTTGCGCCTTTCAGCTGGAAATATTTATTTTTCACACAACGAAAGTCGCTCACAAAGTTCTGAGTGTTGGGCCCAAGGTGATCAAGTCCTGGATCCACTGCCGCAGGCATCGACATGGAAACAGCTCTTGAGTGAAACAAGCCCGACGCAACAAAGTCCTCGAAACAACCTCCTCGATCGATTTTTGAATCGAAGTCTTGTGTTTCCTCTTCCCCTCCCCACCCCGACCCAACCCCTTTCACAACAGAGATGGATCCAGGTGACAAAGAGTCAGACATCACTGTCATACTGAGGAATCCAGAAACACTGTCAATTTTTTGCTCCTTCTGCTCTTTTCATGCCGCTCGTAGGTCTGGTGGTGGAGCAGCTTGTGGGAACAGGAGAAATAGAGAACTGTTGGCTGGTCTTGTCTGTCACATGTTGCTCTTCTCTGATTGATCTGTATCTTACAACCAATCATTGAAGAAGAGACTTCTTACAAAGAAGGCGATCCCTTTTGAAAAAAATCAGAAAACAAAGTAACTGGAGCTTCGAACTGCTTGCTCTTCAACACACCAATGCAAGAGCGCACACAGGGGCGGTCTTTCGCCGCAGATATGGGTCTGTCTCACGAGAACATGCAAACTGGTTTTGTTGTCATAGCAACCAGAAAACTCATCAGTGTCCTTTCTTTCCACAATGACAGACTGCAGCGGTGCCACCCCCATTTACTACAATAGATTCATTTCCCTCTCTCATTGCATACCCTCTCAGCATCCAATTATGTGTGTCACTGATAGTTGTATGGTTGGGTGGGTTTTTATGTTTCATGACTTTTTTGCACTCATCAAAGTCACCCAGAAGTACAATGAGGTATGTATAGATACATCATACTGTTGTCACCTCATAATGACACATACATTTTCAATGGACCATCTATCATAATGAACACACTGACACCATCTCTATCATTTACAATGAGGGTTCAACAACGACACAACCGAAAACAAGTTTGCAATTTTCGTGAGACAGCCCCATATATGAATTGTCCTCCTTGCTCTGCAGTTGTTCTTGTGGGATTCATCTCTCTGGGTTTGATACGGAATCTTCCCGCGCGGTGAGAATCTCCCGAACCTCGTGAGGCTTGCTCCTCTCCCCACCCCGTGGATCCGCCGCTGTCACCCTTGTTCCAAGAAGAACTTTCTTCTGCTCTGTCCTGCGATTTCATCTTGTCTAGATTTGGGACCTGTCCCTGTTACAGCTGTGCGCCCTCGCAGGACCCTTGCTGCACCAACTCAGGATCATTCAAGTCCATGGCTTCTCCAAAATCTACTCCTCTGCGGGTGGTTCCCTGACCTTGAATATCCAAGTCGGTGGTCCCAGAGCACTCTGGATCTGCTGCTGAGTGGGCGGTCAGCCCCCACCACAAGAAGGTGGTTCCCCAGGACTTTGAATTCTGCCCCTGAGCGGGTATTTTCCTTGGCTCCTGGACTCTGGATCCGCCCCTGCCCACACATACCGGAAGTCCCGATGAGTCTCGCTCACATGATCTCTCGCGCATGTCCCGAAATCCCGTAACTCAATTAACACGCCTCGCTCTGCGCATGCGCAAATATTTCCACGCCGCGCTGTGTTTTCACACACAATATTTGCCTGCCGCTGTTGGCTTTGTTTTCCACGTTCATGGGCTGGAAGAAGACGGTTGCAATCCGCGTGTTTCACACTGCGCACGTCGTGCACTGTGCGCTGTGGGGTTCGTGTGTTGCAACAGACCTGTCGTCGTGGGCCTGAGACTGGGAGACGGGGACCACTGCCACGTGAAGCAGGCCAGAGAGGGCTCGCGACGAAGTCTGTTAATGTGACGCCTGCAGTTGGGGTTTCCGGGGGCATTTGGGACCCAAAGGCCTTGTTCTGCATGTTTTCCCTCAGCAAATTCAACCTGGAGGACTTCAGATCTGTAAAACGGAAGGACGGAAACAACATTTTGCGACTGAAAGCACAAAAGTGGGCAAAGATTTCGTGGTCAGAGTTCTCGTGGATCTTGGCTTGAGGTTGGAGGGCCCCAGATCCTAGATCTATGCCTGAGACCTCCCTCGTCTACTGAAAAGAGCGCCCTTGATCTGCTGGGACAGAACCTCCCTGGATCCTTCCTTCTTTCCCTGTATCCAGTAGAGGCAGCGGAATCATCCGTCATTTCCCTTTGTTTTCAGCTCTGAAGAGAAAATTAACTCTGCTCTCTTTTTTCAGCTTCACAGGGAATCTGAAGCGTGTTGAAATGGAAAAAGCGTTTACGAGTAGGGGAGGCTCAGAGAGAGAGAGAGACAGAGAGAGAGAGAGAGAGAGGGAGAGAGAGAGAGAGCGAGAGAGAGAGGGGGAGAGAGAGAGTGAGTGAGAGAGAGAGGGTGAGTGAGTGAGTGAGAGAGAAGGCGAGACGTGAAGTAGAACACGCGACGGGGACGCGAATAAACTACCTCGAGTGAG
>JAAUXT010137220.1_pt1 | contig 27441 bp, 26 predicted proteins | sample 7278171 | NCBI WGS metagenome assembly JAAUXT01 (sample SAMN14350112, study PRJNA611818) | marine sediment metagenome | isolation source: surface marine sediment (1.8m) | place: French Polynesia: Moorea | collected 2018-08
TCATGCATGAGTAACACTTGCTTGAGGGCTCTGTGATCGCCACTTGACTCTCCACAACCAAAGTTGGCATGAATTTTGTGGCATGTTTTGACACTGTTGGCATGGTTTTTCAGTGCTGTTGGCTTCATTGGCATGTGTTCTTGTTCACATTAAAGTTTGGCAAAAAAACCCAGACATTTCTTCATTCTATCGGCAAAACAACGGGAAGATAAAAAACATGCCTCGTATATATGTGTGTGTGTGTGTGTGTGTGTGTGTGTGTGTGTGTGTGCGTGTGTGTGGTACGCGTGCGCCTCACCTTGTCCCGCTGTGCCTCCTCCTCCAGTCGCTGCTTCGCCTCCTTCTCCTCCCTCAGTTCTTCCTGCAGCGCCGCTACACGATCCCTGCAACAACCACCACCAACGCCTCATGTCATGGCTACGTTCCTTTTACGGGGAACCAGCTCAGTGGTGTTCCCACTCAGGCCCAAACCACAATACCATGGCAGTCTCTGTGAGAATAGATAAGTAGGCGCTACAGTGCAGGTGCATTTTGTTCACAGGTCTCGTGCACTGCGGAGCCTTGCACAATTCTATACGTGCTCCAGGAACAAGCAGTCCGGGTGCGCTCAGGAAAACAGCCTGTGAAGCACGTTGCGAGGAACCCGCAGGAAAAGCTTTGCGTCCAAAACCCCACAAACTCAATGCAAAATGCGTCTCACGTCACACTGAGGCCTCTTCCCTGAAGAGAAGATCCCACCAGTCCCGCTCTCACCTGACTCCGTTCAGTTGGGTGCTGGCGTCGGTGAGCTGCGCCTGCGCCGCGCTCTTCTCATTGGTCAACTCCTGGAGCTGCGCGCGCAGACGAGACGCCGCCTCCTCGGACGCTGCGCGCGCCTCCGACAACTCGCGACGCAGCGTCTCTCGAATCTTCTCCGTCTCCCGAGTCTTCTCCTGAAAACGAGGCTCATTTCAGTGTGAATAGGTCACCACCTGAAAGCGAGGTTGCCTTTACGGTGGCGCAATTTGATTCTGGCTGTGTACGTGTTCAAGTGTCATGTGGTTCCTGGTGATGGAGCCATTGTAGACAGAAAATTCTTGACATATGATGTCATTCACGCGTCTGCGCGCGTCTTTGCGTTTGTTTGGCAGGTGGTTTGAGTCAAAATTTAGATTCTATTCTGATATCGGTGACTCTTTTGTCCCAGAGCGCTGCAGCAACAGAGATGTGTCCAAACGACCAGACCGGCTCCGGCGGGATTTTCAGTTCTCACCTTGATGACGTCACAGTTCCGGATGTCCCTCTGCTCGAGCTGACTCAGCTGTTTCCGGTCCTCGTCTCGCTGCGCGCGCATCTCGTCCACCATGCTCTGCCGACTCTCCAACTCCTGCAGGAGCAGAGATCTTCATTCCAATTCACATTTCAAAATGACTTGTAGCTTTTCAGCGAAGAATCAAGTGTGTCCCACGGCAGTAAATTCCTGAGAACCTGATCCTTGATCGCTGTGACGTCTCGGGCCGTGGAAGGCACCAGAGACGGAGAATCAATTGAAGTTTGAGTGACTAAGGAAGTTCGAGTGACAGAGAGAAAGGAGAAGAGAAGAGTCGACGAGAGAACAGAAAGAGAGACGACAGAGAAGAGAAGAGAAGAGAAGAGAAGAGAAGAGAAGAGAAGAGAAGAGAAGAGAAGAGAAGAGAAGAGAAGAGAAGAGAAGAGCACGCCCTCCTGCCCGACCCGACTCACCTCTTGCAGCGTTTCGACGCGCTCCCTGCTCTGCTTCTGCTCGGAGAAGAGGTTGTCCTTGGCTGCCTCCAGCTGCCTCTCGAGCTCCTCCCTCTCCCTGCGCACAGCCTCCAGCTCCCGCTGCTCCTCCTTCAGCTGCGCCACCTCCGCCGTCAGTGTCGCCACCTGCACAACGAGCCAAAGAAAGGCTCATCTGATTGGTGACTGGTAGTGCGGCCAAGTTGGGACACCAAGCATACTGACACTTCTCCCAGGTGTGCTTGGTTTGATACTCGTGCACCAACGGACGAGTCCCGCTGCGTTGACTTGTCAAATCGAACACGGCCCAAAGACGTGCAACGTTCCTGCAATGCACTGCGTGGGAAAAGCTGGGACGCTTCTTCTGTGGTGTGGGCCTCAACGAAGCCACAGCGTTGTCAGGATGCTGCAGGCGAGGTGGATCAAGGATAAGTGCACAGAGACCCCCCCCCCCCAAAGATGCATGGTCCTCACTCCAAATATTGTTCATGATGTGTGGAACACTCTGCCACTGATCAATTGTGTCTTTCTGAGGTGACCCTGTGCCCCGTGCCTGGATCCACACCTCGTTGCGGCTGGGCGCCACACACCTCACAGAACCGGATACGTTACGTATTGTCAGAGCCTGTTACAAGCAAATTGCGCTGTTAACACTGTGTTTCACACTGGGTGGTGGTTTGACATTTGCAGCAGCGTGAAGAAAGACCCAGCAAAAAATGGAAGAGAGTGGGCTCTGTTTTGTTCGCTCAAAGAGAAGATTGTTTACAATGAGAGCAATTATCTGCGTTTTTGCAACAAGGTTTCTGCCAGCGTGTCTGAGTTTTCTTCCCTGAAGACATTTTCTTCATTCACTTCTCCTTTCGGTCTGAGGGAGCGAGGAAACGTTCCAGAAAATCACATCCTGTGGTCACACGCACGCACGCACACACACACGCACACACACATACACACATACACACACACCTGCTGTTTGTGTAGCACGGTGACCCTGTGCACGTCTCTCTGCTGCTCCTCCTGCTCGGTGAGGCGCTGCAGCCCCCTCCGCTGCTCGGCGACTCTCGCCTCCGTCTCCCGCAGCTCTGTTCGAGCCGAGTCGCGCTTGAACTCGACCAGCATCAGCTCCGTCCTGCGTAACACACAAAACACCGGGTTGGGTGCGGTGGATGTTTCGCGTGCGGCCTGTAACCCCCAATTCATACCAAGCGCATCCACTCATACTCACACCAAGGTCACAGCACACCAAAAATAGGCATCATGCATGAGAAGTAAATGGGCAGTGAGTAGTTGTGTTCACACCAATAGTTCCATACGTGACTGTGATTGCAAATGGGTTTCAACTCCATTCGTACGCAGAATGTTGTAAAAGTGGGTGTGTCGTGCGCTGGTGCACGCGGTGTGGATTGGGGGTTACCCCTCGGCCACACCGCGTGCGCCAGCACACATGCACACCAAGGTCACAGCGCACCACATCAAGTTTCGACGCAGTGTATGCATAGATGTCTTCATACTGAAGTTCATGTGCACCACCATGATTGCAGATGGGTTTCAACCCCAAACATGTACTGGCGTGTGTGTGTGGTACAGAATGTTGTAAAAGCCGTGCGTGATGCGCTGGCGCACGCGGTGTGGCCTGGGGGTTTAACCTCATTTTCATCCGTTGTCGCGTCTTTCGAAGTAGGGCGTCGCACGCACCAAAAGCACCAACGCTTCTTGTTCCTGTCTGGTATTTGGCTTGTCTCCCAACCTTTGCCAGAGAATCAACTCCACTCGGGCCCTCGTTTGGGTGTGTCGTCGCGCGAGGGGCATCTCGGGGACGGAAGGGGGTTTGACTGGGCCTGAGGGTCACACCCCTGTGGACCTGTCCACAGTCATCTTGTTTCCACAGAGAGAAACAAAGCACCCCGGCAAAAACGTCAACGGACTTCCATACGCTCACAACTCCCGGGAACTACATGGCTCTGTGTTCATTTGGGTTTCATCAAACCAGAAGCCAAAGAACTGAACTGTTTCCACGGAGATTGCCACAAAATTCGGGTGTCCTTGATCTGATGAGTTTGCGTGACATTTCCAAGGCAGCCAAATTGGACGACAATCTTGAGAAGCACACCCACACCCAGACGGGAACTCTTTGAAGACGCTCTTCGCTCAAAGCGTGAAACGAACCCGACTTCAGCCGTATCCGCACAAAGTCGCGTCTGATGCGGAAGCTCGAGGGCCTTTTGTGTGGGTGCGAACAAACCCGCGGACAAACGTTGACTGGCCTGCGGTGCGTTCTGTTTCTCTTCAGGCGCATCGACTTTACTTGACCCTTCATCCCCATTCAACCTGTGCGCAACTGGCTTCACTCCGACAGCAGCCGTCCTGCCTGGGGACACGTGCCTTCAATCCGAGTTTGCTGTCGCACCTGACGTGGCGTCTTCCTCGTGCGCGCGCGTAACTCACCTGGCGTCCTCAGCCCACGCGCGCGTGACTCACCTGGCGTCCTCAGCCTGCGCGCGCGTGACTCACCTGGCATCCTCGGCCTGCGCGCGCGCGTAACTCACCTGGCATCCTCAGCCTGCGCGCGCGTAACTCACCTGGCGTCCTCTGCCTTCGCGCGCGTGACTCACCTGGCGTCTTCAGCCTGCGCGCGCGTTACTCACCTGGCGTCCTCGGCCTGCGCGCGCGTCTGTTTCAGTTGCCGCTCGGCGGTGCGCACGTCGCCCCGGTTCTGCTTCACCAGGTCGTGCAGTCGGCCCAGCTCCTCCGTCAACAGCTGAAGGGACAAACAAACTGTGCGTGTGTGGTGTGAGGTATGCGCGCAGTGTCTTTGGTATTCACCCGCGGATTCAGTCCACGTGGATTGCAACTCAAATCGCCAAGAGGTGAACGCACACACACACGTACACACACACACACACACACACACACACACACACACACACACACACACACCTGATTGTTGTTCATGGCCTTGTTGATTTTTCGATGTGTGAGGAGCAGGGGACCCTTTCCCTTCACACGCCCACGCACACACACGCACGCACACACGCACGCACCTGCTTCTCGTTCCTGGCCTTGTTGACCCCGCTGTTCAGCAGATGCAGGTCTCTCTGCAGCTCCAGCAGCGCCTCCGTCTGCATCTGCGCAACACAGCGGACTGTCTCACAACCGGGAACAAATATAGTTTGTCTTCAGACCCCGAAGGACTTTTCCCTGACGCACGGGCTCACCCGACGGAGGGGAGGGAGGGGGCGACAACTTTCAGTTGGAAAGATTGGTGTTGAGGAAAACGTGCAAGACACAGTAGATCTGTGTGGCAACTACAAATTTCTTGGAGACTGGGAGCCCAGCCTCTTGGGTACCCCTGGACCTACTTCTCATGCTCGTTCGTGGCTTTTGAATATTTTGTCCGTGTCCACTTGCAACGAGACTTGACGCAAACAAAATTCAAATCAAACTTAATTCTGAGCTGGCTTGCGCGAAGAGTGCACGCAAGTTGATTTTGAGTGGAATCCGTGTGGAGCCCAAGAGAAAAGGAAACAAAAATTTTTCAATCGCGGCGCACGCACCTGTGACGCCCCCTGGTGCACATGGTTCACAGCGTCGCCGCCCGGCTGCAGCGGCGCCCCCTTGCCGTGATACTCGGGCGCCCCACAGGGGGCGACACCGTCGGAGAGGTTCGGGGTGGAGACCGAGGCGGCGCGGAACGCCCCGAGAGAGGGCGCCCCTGTCCCGGGGGAGGGCGGCGGGTACAACGCCGCGTGGTACGCGCGGTCCGCCAGCGCCACCGCGGCCGCCGCCGGGGAGACGCCGTTGACGGCGTGAGGCAGCGAGTGCGCATGCGTCGCTTTCAACGGCGTCGCAACGCCGCCGCCGCTGACGCGCTGTTTAGACTGGAAAAGAAGGAGAGTCGTGCAGGAAATAGTTGTGATAGGTCAGCAGAAGCAGAAAACATGCTGATTTGCGCGTGACAGACAGAGAATCTCAGAATTACATTTCACTTTGACAGGCGTCCAGCAGAAGTCTTCAGAAAAGTGGTCAGACCGTGAACGTACGAATTTGGTGTGCACAACAGCCGGGGGATGAATTAAAGCAAGTTTCTCACACATGCATTTGATTGTCCCACAGTGTGTTCAAATAAATCTGCGTCCTGAGGAGTTGGTTCGGCTGCTTCACAGTGGATGCGTCACACTCGTGCACGGTAAAACAGACCCCGGACGGGTGTGTCCCCCTGTGGACAGTGCAGGTACCACCCTGGGTACCAATGCCTGAGGGTTCACCAGTGCTGCCCTTGACGCATCTCCACACGATCCGGCGTGCTGAGCGCGCATGCGCGGCGTCGCTCACCTTCTGCCGTCTCTCCCGCTCCATCTCGCGGCGGATGCGTCGCGCCTGGCGGCGGATCTCGTCCTCCGTGTCGGCGGCCCTGCCGTCCCCGTCCGTCGTCGTCTCCCCGCCGCCGCCGCCGCCGCCCGGCTCCTCGTCCTCGTCCCCCGGGGCCTCGCCCTCCTCCTCCCCGGGCGGGAGCGCCGCCCTCCCCGGGGAACCTGCGACCCCGCCGCCCGGACCCGGCGCTACCGCACCTGCGCTCCTTCTGCAAAAGAACAAAGGAAGAGATGAACTGCGCGTCTTCGCTGTTCTGCAAGGCAAGACCCAGAATGACCTGGGGTTTGCATTTGTCCACAAAAGAAACTTTGAGTTCTGCATTTATTTTGAAGCATTTCAACAGGTTTGTCGCCAACGCTCACTGCTCGCAGGCAGAATTTGCTCGGACAATGAGACTCTGTATCAAAGAGCCTGCAGGTGCAGTTTCCCTCCAGTACCATTCAAAACGACAATGGACAGTGAAATCGACACCAACACCAATTGTGAACAACACCCGATCCACACATCGTGCAAACCTGAAACACGGAAGAACATGTGACTCAAGCTGCTGCTGCTTCCCTGTGGGCGCGTTTCATTTGACACCACGAACGCATCGCCCACGTCCTGTACATACGTACTCGCAGTACGCTGGTGCGAGTCGTGAGATGGCGCTGCGTTGGAGCGTCAAATCGCACGTGACAAGTTTTGTGCTGAGGTTCTCTCTGAGAATCATGTGCAAAAATCACTCACAACAGAACAGAAGCATCAGTGTGAACAATCCACTGAATAGCAGGGTTGGACCCAGGGGAGGGCCCCCTGCCGTGCAGCAATTTTTTGAACCCTCCTCATTTGATGCATCTGGTTCACGCTCCACACGTGCTGTTGCGTAGAGTCTGTCATGCAGATGTTGTGGACATGCGCATGCAGGAACGCAACGTAACTGTGCATGCATTCGGCCCAGCCTGGTCGGGTCCGCACCGCTGTGTGGAAAATGGAACAAACAACGGAAAGCAGCACTCAGCGACCGGGCATCAACCTTCGCAGAACTAAACGCGGAACCATGCCAGTCACGACACTGTCACAACGTGCAGGAAGAAGTATGCATTGTTCAACGACGACGTGAATGTCCATGTGTCCTGCAGAAACGACACCCGATACGACAAAATTCACAACGAGCGAACAATTCACAACTCAAGGTCAGTGACACAAGTCAGACTTCACACTTTTCCACAGATTCAGTTGAGGTAAACCAGCAAGAAAGAACATGCCTCTCTCCGTCAGACAAAAAGAAAATCTTGCGTGTTTGTGCAAGTTGTAGCAAACAAGACAGGCTTTGCAGTGAGACAACGCACAAGGACAAGGAACGCTTTTGTGCATCGCACGATCCCACAACGCGACCATGTCACCACAATTTCAACATCGCAGAGAACAACAACAGGTGAACGACACGAAGAGAAACGTGCTGTAACAACACAACAGCTGCCGCCAGCTTCAGCTTTTCAAACAACAACTGACGAACACGGACAAACCCAGCTTTTCCTGCACGCGCGAGTCCGTTGTTTCGCACTGGATCAGTGACACGTCCATGCACAAGGGAATTGACGCTGAATTCACTTGGGCATGGGCTCACCCCAAATTCACACCGCGTGCGCCAGCGCATCACGCACGCCAAGGTCACAGCGCACCAAAATGGGTCTCATATGTCTACGAGTATGGTTGTGTTTACACTGAAGTGTGTGTGCGCCACCATGATGGCGGATGGGTTCCAACCCCAAACGCATGGCGCATGGTGCGTGATGCGCTGGCACACGCGGTGTGGCTGAGGGGTCATTGGTTTGTGCAGGGTGCAACGCAGTCCCATGCAGTGTGAAGGACTCAATGTACAACCGGCGTCACAACACAACACAAACGCCCGGCCCCGCGCCGCCTCACCGTCGACGGAGGACGTCGATGACGTCTGTTTGCTCGCCGTGTCCCTCGTGCTGCTGTCCGGGGACTTATTCTTACGCGAGTCGCTGCCCACGGCCCCGTCCTCGGGCCACTCGAGCCCCGGGGCGGCGGGGCGCTTCCCCCGGGGGGCGGCCGGGCCTCCCCCGCCGCCGGGGTCCGGGGGCCCCGGGTCGGGGAGGAAGTTGATCGGGGCGGAGAAGCTCGGGAGGAGGGCGGTGCGGGAGTACTGCTCGTCCTCCCAGGTCGCGAGGCGGGAGAAGGCCTCGCCCACTTCCGGTGCAGATTTGAGGAAGGCGTCACGCCCGCGGTGGCTGAGCTCGCTACTGGCGTCGCTGCTGTCTGCTGACGTCATGCGGAAGTCTGACCGGTCCGACGCCGCCGAGATCTTCCGAGGAGGAGGCGGAGACGGGGAGATGCTCGCCTGCTGGGTCTGCTGCAGTTTGGCTGGTCTCTGGAACGCAGAGGCTGCAGAAGCTCCAGCGTCCAGGGACTCCCCGGAACTGAACAGCTGATCCAGGGTCCGGTTCACAGCCTTCATAACCAGGTAGTCCATTGCGATTTCGTCGAGGATCTGCCTCTTGCTGAGGCCCGGCCGCACGCCTATGGTCTGGAAGAGGTTCGTTGCGATGCTCTGGGCCATGTGCTCCCGTTCCACCGAGTCCCGACTGGCGGAACTGCCGACGCTACTGCTGCCCAGGGTCGAGGTACTGCGAGACGAGAGGTGTGGGTACGAGTACTTGGTTTTCAGTTTGGATTTCTTCTGGACGCGCACGCGCTGCTTCTGAAAGCGACTCGGCATTCGGTCCAGGTCAACGAGGTACGGGTCCTGGTGGTGGAACCCTCGGGTATAGGCCGCCATCTTGTGTTGGGTCTTCTGGGTCTGGTGGGTTGGACCCTCCTGGGAGGGGAGGAGTGGGTGGGGCTGGGACTCTCTCACCCTCGGAGACTCCGCGCGCTCCTGTTTGAGGCTCTCCACGTAGCTCCTGGGACCGGAAGTGGTCCCGACGCCATTAGAGTTGAAACCGGAAGTCGCTTCGCGGGAAGCGGAAGTGAGGAAGACGTCCTCGTCCTCGTCCGACTCGAGGTCGCGGCTGTGGATGTCCTGCATGTTGAGCAGCACGGTGGACAGCTCGATGCAGTGCTGCCGGACGAGGGAGCCTCGCCGGGACCCAGAGTTGCCGGCGCCGGTTGAGGAACGCCGGCTGTCCGTGCTCATGTGGCGGGAGATGTTCTGACTCGCCGGCGCAGACGCCGGTCCCGGGCTACTCGAGCGCGAGTCAGACGCCTTCAGAGATGCCACCGCTTTGCTCCGCAGCCGGTCTTCGAAGTTGTCGGACGTGCTGCGTTGGTAAAACGTGTGCGGTCTCGGAGGGTTGCGAGCTGTTCCGTTGCCTTTGGACTCGGGGTTCTTTGTACTTTCATTGGCTGTTCCATCCTTGTCTCTGTCGCTATTCTCCCTCCGCTGTTCCCCCTGAGGCAGGAAGCTGATCCCCCTGAAGGATTCCACCGATGACGTCGACGTCCTGCTACGCTGACGTATGACGTCAGTCTTCCTGCTCAGCCTCTCGATGATGGTGTCCAGCGCCTTTTTACCAACAGAGGGCGAGTCAACGCTGAAGTTGGCGTCTGAGCTCTCCAGAGACGCCAGCGAGTGTGATTGGTTGTGAGACGACGTGCTGGGCAAGTCACGTGACGTGAATTCTGTGGACGTGCTGCTGTTGCTCATTTTGACCGTTTTCCCGCAGTTCTTGCAGAGGAGCTGAAAATGCGGTGAACTCTGAAACTTTACTGTGATTGGGTCCGGAGAGTTGACCTCTACTTTGCTGTGGACTTCTCCAGTGATGTCCGTTTGACTGGACGAGTTGAGATAGTATGTGGGGTCGAAACTGTCCTCCTTGCTGAAGCGACTCTGAAAACTGAGACTCCTCTCGTGTGCGTCGAGAAACTGGAACGTCGTTTGAGACGCGGCGCTCACGAGCGTCGTGACGTCACTGCCGTGCTGCGTCCCTTTGTCGCAGGCGTAATACACGTCGTCGCTGGGACGATAGTCGGCGTCGTACAGCGCCGGGTTGAACATGATCGGGGAGAGCGCGCCGTCGTCGCCCTGCACGGCGGCGTCGCGCGTCTCCCGCGGGCTCGGTGGCGCCCCCCACGGCTCGTCCAGCTCCACGCGCCGCTTGTCGTCGCTCGACGCCGTCTCGACGCTGAGCTGACGCCGTCGCTCGTCGCTTGACCCGGTCGACTCCTGCGCCGACTGGAACGAGTCGCTACGCGAGTTCATCGCTTCCTTGAGGGTGTCGGCGTCCAGCTGCGAGGTGAAGGTCACAGCGCCGCCGCCGCCAGAGGGGGCGCCACCGCTCGGGAACAGCGCGATCGGCGACAGCTTCCCGTCGTCCGCCACGATCCCAGAATCCTTCAGAGACGGCGACTGCTCGTCGAAGCTGTTTTTGGCGGAGGAATACAGGCTGAAGGCCGTGTCACTCAGGTAACTCGTCACCTCATCGAAGCTGGTGCTCCTTGATTGGTCCGACGAGTGGATCTCCTCCTCTGCGATTGGATGCAGCGAGTCGGGCATTTCCGGCGACAGCAACAGCTGCGATGGCGTCGAATCGCCGTGCAGCGAATGAGGAGCGCTGTCGCCCGAGTCCATGGAGTCCTGGTTGTCAAGGTGCTCCATCTCTATGACGGTTACCGGGGAAACCGGGATGGGTGACGTCAGCATGCTGTGGGACGGGGACGGGGCCAGGAGCATGGAGAGCGAGGACCGCCGCTCCCCACTAGGGGGCTCCTCCGTATCCAGTGACACCACGTTCAGAGACAGCATGGCAGGCTCGACTTTCAGCCCGGGAGTCTTGAGCTTGGGGCTCCCTCTATCGCTGGCGGCGCTCCCTCTCCTGCTGCCCCCTCCCGGCACAGGCTCGTCCTCGGACAAACTCTCGTCCCCCTGGCTGCTCCTCCTGTCAAATATGTCCGCGATCTCCAGACTGGACGAAGACTGCGCCTCGAGGAACCTATGCGAACTCACAACGATGGCGGGCACAGTTCTCGCGGGAACTGAATGAGATTTGGTCACTTCCGGTTTGGTCAGCATCGGGGTCTGGTACACTGGTAGATCCGGGGCTTCACTGATCATGGACAGAGGCGGCGCGCGCAGCTGGGCGGGGTACGAGCCAAGGTGGATGTTGTCCAGGGACGCCTGTCTCTGCAGCAGCGGCATCACGTTGAACACGTTGACCCCAGCACTGTGGAGCGGGGTGGCCGGGAGCGAGCCCCGGTCCAGGTGCAGGGTCTGCGTGATGTCTGCTCGGGGCCTCTCGCTGCTGAACGCGCCCAGCTTGGAGAGGTCGGGTTTGCTGTCGGATGTTTCCGCCTCGGAGTCGTCTGCGCTCGTCGCTGCCGAGCTGAGGCTGTTGGGGAAGGCGGAGCTGTCCGATCCGATACTCCCTCTCTGCTTCTCTTTATTCTCGCTCTCTTTGCTCGATGACCTTGAGGATTTCCCATCCTCCTGGCTCTTCTTCCTGCTTTTCTCGAAGCTCGCGCCCTTCGACAGCCTCCCTTCCTCTTCCTCGCTCAGCGTCTCCAGCGCGAGCGGAAGTGACTTTTGACGACTTCCGGCGAACTGTTTCCGCTTCCGCTCCCTGGTTCCCTGGTCGATGCCCAGATTCAGGATGCTCGCCTGACGCTCCAGGATGGACTTGAGCTGGTCGATGCTGTCCTGCCTCTGCACGTTGTCGTCAGGGTCATCGTCAAACGACGCCTGTGACGACAACGCCTGCGCAACGTTCCTCCCATCGCCGTGATATGTCATGATGGTTGCCGCGCGACGAAACTTATTGCGTCGGATGCTGGAGTTCCTGCTATTGATATCGAGTCTGTGGAGGAAGTCGGATTTGTTGGTTTGGTGGCGGGAGGGTGAGGCTTTCCCTGAGTGGCCCCTGGATGGGGAGTCGAGCCCCTCGAGCATGTCAGCGATCTCCTGCTGCTGCAGCACCTCCATCTGGCGGTGCCGCGCCACCATCACCTTGTCGTACCAGTTCCGCGCAAACCTCTCGGGGATGAAGCTGTCTCCGCCCACGAACCCCAGGTTCATGAGCACGTCCTCCGCAGGAGCGCCCACGTGCCTCATGGCCGCAGCAGGGGGAGCCCCCATCCCCGGGGAAACCCCACTGGGGAATCCCGGGGGGTAGTCCGGGGTCCCCACCTCCCCGAGCGAACTGAAGTTACTGTCGATGGACTCTGTTCTGGAGCCGAGCGCTGACCTGTGACCTCCACTTCCGCTGTGACCGGAAACGCCCGACGCTAGTGACCCCTGGGATACCCTGCGCATGCGTACCATGTACTCGTAATCGTTTTCATACGGGAGCTTGCCCGCCGCTGCCTCACCGCTTCCGTAGGACGCAGGGTACGACGACGCAGTAGAGACGGAATCCGTGGGAGAGTTGCTGTGGTTGCTTGGCAACACTGCCTTGTATCGTAGCAACTGGTCCACAAGTCTCCTGTCCATGCGCCAGGGGCGTCCCGCGCCGCCTGCGCCGCCCCCGCTACGCTCCGATGAACTCGACTCCCGATCCACAGATTTCTCCGGCTTCAGGCTCCGTCCGGAGAAAGAAAACTGGTTCTGATCCTCTTCGTCAGGGACGATGAGGTCACGACCCCTGCGCCGGGGCTTGGGGCTGCCTCCCTCCCGGGAGGGGGAGCCGGGCTCCCGGGGCCTGGGCCCCGCCGCTGCCGCCGCCGCCGCGTCCCCTGACCCCGGAAGCAGCGAGTTGCTATTGGTCCTGGACGCAGCTCTGGACGAAGCCTCCGATCCGTACCCAGGTGACCTCGGGTCGGGCGGAAGGAACCAGAACGGATCCAGGTCCATCTCGTGTGACCCTCCGAAATCAATGCTCTCCACCTCATCCCAGGAGGAATCCGCCCTCGACGCGCGACTCCCTGACCTCGACGAGCGGTCCGACGACTGCCGTCTCCGTAGCAACGCGTACTTGGCGAGCGCATGCGTGATGTAGTCGTGGTGGAGCGCGGCGGCGGCGGCGTCGCCCCCCGCGGCGCGGTGCAGCAGGAGGCGGTCGTACGCGCCCCGCATGATGCTGTAGGGGTCCCGGGGACCCTCGATGCTCATGCCCCGCTGCAGCGCCGCCGCGTCCAGGGACGCGTCGAAGCTCTGCGACACCGACCCACGGCTGCTCAGCGACAGCGACGGACGACTGCTCTTGCTCTCCGTCGACTGTGACCTACATTTGCACAAAAGTTTCCCACAAACCAAGACTTGATTGACCTAAAATTTGCACAAAAGTTTCCCACAACCAAGACTTGATTGACCTAAAATTTGCACAAAAGTTCACACAACCAATACTTGACTGGCCTAAATTTGCGGAAAAGTTGCCACAAACATGACTTGAGGGCAATGAGGGACCATCCCTGAGGGTCAACAAATTGTGCAGATTCTGATTGTCTAGATTCAACCTGGACGCGTCAGGCAATGCGATCCTTGCAAGAAAACAACTTCCGTGAATAATAAAACACACAAAATTGCAAAGTTCATTGACCTAAATTTGCAGGAAGGTTCCCATAACCAGATTCAACCAAGACACGACAGGCCCGAGCCCAAAGTTGTGGAAGACTGAAGCAAAAATATTACTCGTTCTCAGTTCAGGAGCAGGCAAAAATTGTCTCTTCAAAACAAGCGTGTACCATTTCAAATGGGAAAGAATCAAAGGCGACGTCGGTTCATTAAAAGTCGGAGATCAAGCTTCTCAAACATCTGCTCGTCGCTTTGAACTTACGGCGCTGCGGGAAAAGTGGAGTAACAAAGGGCTTCAGGTACGACACGAGAGAGGGAAAACATGCCCTTTCTGTCGTTCTCAAAAGTCAAACTTGAAAAACGATTCCCAGTGGCCAAACACTTTGTCCAAAACACTGTTGGATTTCTACGTCAAAGCTCCCATTGTCTGGAAAGCCTCCTCATGTTGGAGTGTGGATGCTGGAGTTCTCATCGAACCTCTCTACACGGAGCTCCAGATGAGCACAGAACCGCCCCCTGGTGCCCAGTTCCTCTCCGGGCGTCGCACAACAAACAGCACAACACCGAGCTCGAGTTCGATTCGACTCCCCGGGGCGCACATCTCCACATTCACCGTATCCACCCGTGTATAAAATGCACCTTTTTTGTCCCAAAATTGAGCATCAAAATTTGCGGTACATCTTGTGTCGAACAAACGTTTGTTTCAATGTGACCTGATACCAGAAAGCCAAGGTCAAAGTTGGGTGCGTCATTTTACTTCGGCAGGTGCGAATTGGGTGAATACGGTTTCGCGCTGAACCAATCAACAGTGCGACCAGACCGTGCATTCTACCACGGTGCCGTCACAGAGCCTCGCGTACGTGACCTCATTGTGGCAGAAGTCAGTTCACCCACTGCAAAATATATTCCTGTTCAATCATACAACTCTTTTCTTGACCAAAGGTCTCAAAAACTCGTACGATATCACAGGAACCACATTTGCAGCGTGGGTGAAACCCTCACGTCATCGGGACCACTGTGTTCGCCCCGGGGTTCGAATCGAACGCGGCCTTGGTCCGGTTCCCGACCTGGAGTTGAGGTCGATGCTCTCGACCTCCTCGAAGGTGGAGCGGCTCGACTGGGACGAGTCTCTGCGGGAGCCGTGCGGAGACTCGCGGCGGCGGCCCTCCCACCCCGCGCCGGGCCTGCAACAGCACCACCCGACCTGCTCAGCACTGCCGTCCAAGTCCGTCTGAACGCGACTCGCACACGCACCACCCAAACAGCACGCTTTCAAACACACGCACTGACCAGTGAACTGAAAGGTCTTCCAAATACACGCCGCACTGCTTGCCATGACTCCAGTCACACGCAGATCACTCCATTTGTCAAAGAAGACAATGGCCATTCACCCCCAACACACACACACACACACACACACACACACACACACACACAAATGAACGCGCTCAGACATCAAGAAAACAAACCGAACACTGAAAACCACAGTACAGGCTACACGACCTCAGATCAATTGGCCGAAGAACTGGTTTCGAAGACGTCGATTTCAATAGGCCAGGGCCACATGCAAAACAAAACGAATCTCCCATTGTAAGCAACGTGGGACCAACTTCATACAAGGCCGTTCGTCCCTGCACGGGTGCGTTGCATCGACCTGGGATACAGCTCCCCTTCTACAGTGACCCAACGTTCAGGACTCCAACCCAATGTGAACCACACCCAACCAACTGCATTCGTTTCGAAGAGGAAATCACGACAAACCGGAAATGGGTTGAGAACTTCCGCTCCTTCTCCGCGCACCGCACACGAGAGGGAGCCTCCAGCGGATCCAGCACACATGGTCCCAGCGGGAGAGTATCCCGGAACTGGTTGAGGGGTTCAACCCCCCTCCCTCCCGCGCGAAGCCACGTCCAGGCATTTTTGCACGTGGAAGGAAAGGTTGTGCAGAATGAGGGAGATGGTTCTCCAATGCGAGGAATTCTACCATGAGGGGGAAATTTTTGAGTAGTGACCCTCAACAAGTGAACCGAAAAGGGTCTGAGTCTGCAACAAAGTTCAAGTGAAATCGAGTAGTTTCGCCATGGTAGGTGGCATACTCGTATGTCAGCAATGACTTTTGCACGCAACCTCAGATCTTTATAATTCCCTGTTAGAACACCTCATCACTTTTACACGAAGCAAAACACGTCTCACAGATCTGTCGCAAATGCACAGGCTTTTAAAAACTGAAGTTTTGCAACAAAACATCAGACCAAAGCGGAAGCTCTGCGGAAGACAGGTGCGCAGAACACGTCCCCGCGCATGCGCGCAGAGAACGACGACGCATCAGGCCGAGTCCTGACTTCCTGATTCACCCTGGATGTGATTGCGTGAGGCACGAAACCCCGTGGGATCGTGCAAAGGAACTCGGGTGGACAAGAGAAAAGCAATCTTGATTTCTGTTGTAATTGCCTGAGAATTTTGAATCAACATGGGGCCAGAGTACGTTTTCAACCAAGACGGGACAGACTGGTCCCCAGGGACGCATGCGCAGACAGCCCTCACCACAGCCCTCACCAGAGGGAGGCTCAAACATCCCTTTGCCAACACTTGGATCCGCCTCTGGTCATAAACTGGAAGCGTCTGCGTTACATCTCTGTGGAGCGTGATCGGGAGAAAGGACACAACAAATGAACGTGGTTCGTCTACAAATTTCCCATTTTCTCAGAATATATACAAACTCGATCAGCAGACTCCTCACACCAACTAGTGGGGCCAGATTCACCACACAATCTGGTGGAGCCAAACCATGTCAACTGGTGGGGTCGGATCCACCACACCAACAGTTGGTGACTTGAACAAAAGGAACCGGTTTTGTTCGTGGACAGACCTCGTATGTGACACGAAACAAACGCAGCACACAGCACGTGCACCCTTGCAGCGTGAATCACACCACGCGCATCCAGCATCGAGAGTGACACGAGTTTTACCTGCGGTATCGGTAGCGCTTCCTGAACTCGGAGCTGTGGAACATCCTGCTCCTGCTCCTCACACTTCACTCACTACGTTCCACAACGTCCACGTCGTGTCCATAGAAGCCAGAGGAAACAGCCCCGTTGAACACATTGTCAGTGAAAGCCCAGGTCGTCCAGTTTGTTACTCTACGCTCGTACCTGTGTCAAGTTGTTTTGCACACGAATGCAGCACACAGTCCCCAATACAGAACCTTTACTTGACGTGTGCGAGTGCGTATCCTGGGAACACACACTCACACACTACATTTCCGAGCATCCTCTCTTGCTCTTGGTCCATCAGACGGTGCATTCTGCATCCCGGCTGCAGGTCTCACACCACGTGCGAGTCTGTATGTGCCTCCAAACACAGGAACCCGTCCCTGCATGCTCCGGATATGACTCGCACGCTGCTCGCTCTGCTGCAGTGTGTCGTGTCCTGGCTGCGGTGTGGTTGGTGTGTTGTGTGTACACAGTGATTTGAGCAGCTCTGCCTGCGCACACGCCCATCTATCCGTCCCTCCATCAGCACAGAACGATGTTGGCGTATTTGGAGCTGCTCACCATCTCGTGACACTGGTTTTCTCACAGGTACGCGTTAACGTTGTGACGTTATCAAACGTCGCTGAATAGTTCATGGTCTGCGGTTTGGGGTGGGGAGCTGGGTGATCAGTTCCATTGGTCTGACCTTGCACTTTGTACAAAATTTCAGATTCTTCAATGCTTTCTCTCTGGAAGAAAACAGCACCGCATTGGACAGCAGATTGGTTTGACTTGCTGCTGCAAACTGTGGTTTGTGCGGTGTTACCTGTGAGTGCATTTCATTGACTTTTTGCACTGAATGCATCAAACGTTGATTGCCAATATATGCCCATGTCCCACTCGTATGCAACACGTGGTGCCTTGTCCAGAGACGCCCTGCATGACGCATCCAGGCCACAGCACGAAACAAGCCTTCAGAACCTCACACTGTGACACACGACTCGACTCTGTCCTTCACACTGCGTGGTTGGAAGAGCCCAACTGATCTCAGGTAGGTTCTCACTTCTTGGGTTCCCAGTGTCCCTGCGCCGCGGAAATTGATGGTTCATTGAACAGTTCCTCATGCCACACCCAATGTCCGCGAAATATCACAGCTTCAGGCCTCGTTCACACTGGCTGCGTCTGCGCGTTGCCTCCCAGAATCCGTCTTGTGCGCCTTGGACTTCAAACTACGATGCACATGTTCCTTGCCTTGCAGGGAGGGACGCAACGCGTCCAGGCAGTGTGGCACAGGGCGCGCCCAAAAGATTTACTGTCCCCGCGACCACAACAGCAGAATCTGGGTGGGTGAAAACACGTCCTATTCTCGTGACAACTGCAGGTAATTACACCTGTGGAAACACCTGTAAACAGCTAATGCTCTGTACCACAAGGTTCACACCAGATGCGTGACACAGATGCGTCTTTCTGAAAGTGTTGGGGTCCATTGCCTCTCCGGGTTCATCATCAGACTGACCGGCTTGACCAGCTGACCACCGGCTTGACCAGCTGACCACCGGCTTGACCAGCTGACCACCGGCTTGACCAGCTGACCACCGGCTTGACCAGCTGACCACCGGCTTGACCAGCTGACTGACCGCAGAACACGACGTATCGACTCTGCACCTCACGCGAGTTTGTCTCTCCACGAGCAACAGGTAGAAAAGCCTTTGATGTCAAGATGACAACAACACAGGGTCGCCGCAGGTGGCAGCGAGGCCGTTTTGTGTTTCAGTCGCGCTGTGTTCTGCCACTGCTGCCATGACGGAAGGAAGCAGAGACAAGGGTGTGGCAATGACACCGGGCGGGGGCGACACAGGGGAGGGACGACACTGTTCAAAGGTGTCCTCAAGGACTCAGCCTCTTGACACCAAACCTGTTGATCTGTGATATATACCCGCACAACGATGCACCACACTCGGGTTCCAGGGGGCGGATCAAGGGGTTTCATGACCCCGACAACAGAACAAACTTCACCCCCCATTTCTGCCACACTTTCTCAAAGGTCTTCTTGACGTAGGACTCCTTTCCGGTCGGTACCTCTCCCTCAGCCGTCCCGGCCAGAAGGCTCGTGTTTGAGTGGATCAATCCGTGCGGAGCTGGCAGCAGACTCCAGTATTTGCCTTCCCACTCCAGGTTATTTGAATCCCCATTGGAGATTTTCCAGGTACATAATGACAAAACCAACATCGCTGTGTGAGCACTGAAGCTGCAGTTTGTTCTGGCATTGAATGCATGAACGATCGCTGCTCATCGGATTCTCGATAATTCTAGTTTTGCTCGCAACGGAGCCAACAGACTCACTATGAGCTGCAGGGAACCTGGTCAGCAACTGGGCTGCACACACACACTCACACACTCACACACACACACTCTCACACACACACTCACTCACACACACTCACGCACACGCACTCACATGTCACACACACTCACACACTCACACACACGGAAAGACACACACACTCACACACACTCACACACACACTCACACACACTCACACACACATTCACACACACACTCACACACAAAGACACACACTCACACACACACTCACACACACTCACACACACTCACACACACATACACCACTGGCACACGCACGCACACACAAAGGAGCACGACTGCATTTCCACGTGACCACCCCCTGTCACACGGGGTGCGTCATCGCAACGATAAATCTGAGTTACATCTGCAGAAACACAAGGCACCACGCATCGCCTGTGAACCCAAGTTAAGGTAAGACTCCTATCTCCACGACAGAAATCTGCTTTTCATGGAAGCAACAAGTTTCACCTGAACAGAGAACGTGAGGATTGGCAGGATTCAGTCAACAATGCAGCTGGAACAGAGAATGCTCAGAGACTTAGGACACGCAAACGCAGCATGACAGGACAAGACTCGCACAGCTGCATATGCGATGTTGCTGAGGATCCAAGGGGTTCGGTCCCCTCGGTCAAGAAAATCCTCTTCATTACCGTGAAGCACCAATTGTTTCACGCTTCAGGGGCGGCCACACAGGACGCGTTTATTTTTGGTTTGACGCGCGTCAAAAATATCTCCCACTATTTTCAATCACCAAAATTCAGTCAAAATTGACGCGCGTCAAAACCCTGTGTGGCCGCCCCTTTTGCGTCCAAAATTTCTTTCAAAAGCCTCATTTTCTCTTCCCCTTAGCTTTGGACCCTGCAGGGGTACCACCGTCCCCCCACCTGAATCCTCCACAGCACCAACTTCCCATAAACATCACAATTGGCCCCAGGAGCCACGGGTACAAATACCGGATTCGCCACCGGATTCAGCACCACATTTTCCCGTCTCAGATTCTGCAGGTTCTCACGCTCCAGGCTCACAGTGCAGAAGGATGGCGCAGCAGTGACAGCTCACCTGTGTTCCATCGCTGAGAAAATACACCTATTAGTATTGGGGCGTGTTCTTCTTTTGATGATGAAACCGCAATGCACAATTTGTTCTGCAATTCTCAATCAACCGCACTCCCTGTACTTTCACTCCAGCGTTGCTGAGTGCATCCACCGCCCTCCTCAGTCGCAGGTCCCAGAATGTCAACTCGATGTACTTTATGTCCAGTGACTCGTAATTGGCCACATGTGACCAGGAGAATTTCACTGCTGCTTCAAATCTCCAATGGGAGGCGTTTTCACAAGCGCGATCCATTGCTGCACAGAAGATCCTGACCTCACGGTGAGCAACACACACACAGTCCTTCTCTTCTCACTCAGGTATACACAAGGCACCAAAATTCCTCCGTTAAACGCAGCCAGCTATAACTGGTCTCCTGCGGTGGTGACACACCTGTCTGTGTTTGGTTCAAAGAGAAGAGCGACTTTGGCTCAGGTTTTCATCGCTATGTAAAGCTGTGGTGGATGGAGCTCCTCGAGTGTTTCATCTTCTCTGCACGACGGCGGTGACACTTTGTCGTCTCCACACAACAACGACGCGCAGGGTGAGTCCGCTTATCCACACCACGTGGCACCGTGCGTCAGGAAATCAAGCAGACGCGAGCTCCACTCCGTGACTCAATTGCGTGTCATGTGTGTGAAACACGGTTTGGGGGTGGGTTGGGGTGAGAACAAGACAACGGAAGCAGGGCACGGCACGTCGCGCGTTTGTCGTCGCACACCGTCGTGAACGGGAAACGACGTCACGCTGGGTAGTGACGTCGTAGCCGACGACGCGGTTCGATGCTCCGCGCGGCCGATAACACACCCAGGGAACTTCAATCCCTTTCCTCGTTCTCTGGGTTGCCCACGGAGACTCAAGCAACAGAGCCCGGGGTTCACACGTGCGTCAAGTCTCGCACGTTGGCACAGACACCTGTTGTCCACTTGAGCGTCGTGTGGCGTAAAACCTTGGTGTGAAATCACCACCAGAGGGAGAACCACCAGCACCAAACAAACATGTCGGACGAAGCGATCGGATAAACCGGAACGTGGATCAGATGAAGAGTCCTGATTGGCAGAACACTGGATGCGATGAAAGTGACACCGCGCTCAACACCCACGGCTCCAGCAGGAAGGTTTAGCATCTCGACGCCGTGGCACGTGGGCAGTCTCCCGCAGCACGTGACAATAAGGGTTTTCACATTGGTGACGCAGCGACAAAAAATTGACACCCACGTCAAAAATTTATGATCGGTCTGGACCAATAATTTGATGCTCTCCATTGGGTGTCATGTTGACTTTGACGCCTGCGTGTCAAAATTTTGATGCATGCGTCAAAAATTCTGACGCCGTCCAGCCAATGTGAAAACCCTTTATGGCCTGTCCGGATACATGTGTCCAATCTGAACGGTTCACGTTTCTCGTCTGACCACGCGCCACGAGGACGACGCTTGTCACGCTGTGTGAAGTGCAAAACGTCGCTATTGCCCGACCTCACTGCTTTGTTCGCTCGCCCACCTTCTCGGCCCGAACACAAAGCGTAGAACTGGAGAGGCGTAGCAACAGATTTGTCAGCAATTGTGTTGAATGGAGCTGAAAACGATGCAGCGAAGTCGTGATTCTTGTGTTGAGCCTCCTGCGTCTTGCTGCACTGATCCAACTTTGGTCTTTCTTGGGAGCACGCGTCAAAGAAGTGTGGGTGCGCTGCGGGATTTTACGTTGTAAGTTTGCACACAAGAACTTTGTCCCATGCAGGAAACATTTCTCAAGGCCATGGCAGCAGTGTTTGGGGCATCAAGTTGTCAATCTGGTAAATCCATGACAAAGTGAAGAAGAACCACAAAGTTACCGAGGGTACGACATCACAAGCGAATCCGGGGGCCTATGGACACACGAGAGAGAACGCGAGGCTTGGCGTGATTCTGCGCCGTAAACACTCGGCTGCTTCGGGCAGATCCTACGGATTCACAACATGGAGACTGAACACGAATCTGCGGTTCGGTTTCCGCAAAAACGAGCTTCGACTTCCAAGGTTCAGGTGCACGTACTCAACATTTGAAATTTTATCCGTGGGTGCATTTCACGTTTTTCCAAAGTTCTTGCACTCAACCCACACCCACGCACACTGACTCGACTTTTTTTTCAGGGAAATCCTTCGCGAACCAAACGTGTGCGTACACCCCCTGAAGAACAGATCCTTGCAGTGTACATGAAGCAGAAAGAGGAACCACTCAGAGTCATGAATCTACGGCACTAAACTTTTGATGGACATCAAAAACAACCCCTGAACCTTCTTCCACGCGTGGACAGCTCATGGAAGCATCAATCATTAGGGACTTTATGCAAAGACGTTTCACTGACCGCCGCATCAACGCCAATGTCGAATAGTGTTTCGTGATTGGCCAGTGCCATGGAAATGGTGCCCTTTTCAACGTTGGTGTTGGTGCGACATGCGCCTCCTGGATCGGCACAGGTCATTGGATGCGCCTCAAACGTCGTGCACAAAGTCCCCACTGCAGTGCAGCGTGCACGTGCCTTTGCTGCTCAGTCTTGTGACAGTGATGAGGTCCCCACTGCTTCAGTCCGAGCTGCGCACTGTCTTTAGGGCGTGGCACTGAGACCACAGCGAAGTCTGCTTCACACTGCATGCGCCATGCGCTGCGTCTCTGCACAAGCTGTGTTCACGCCACGCGTTGCGTCTCTCATCAAGGGCTTGAGAGTTGCGTCGTCAGGCCGTTTTCATATTAGTGCCGTCGACGTCTCAGCTTTGACGTCGACAGCAGAATTTTGACGTCAATGTCAAAATTTAGACTTCCAAAATTTTGGTGAGCATCAAAAAATGGTTCAGACTATTCTATGACGTCGTCAAAAAGGCTGATGCCGTCACTCATGTGAAATTCACTTCATACGTTGACGCAACCATTCAATGCGTGCACAACGTTCGGCGGCCAGCAACGCTGTCGTTTGACGTACACACGGAACGCTGCGCATACACGACGCGCAGGACGCACCCGGCGGAACACGTGCTTCAGAGCGGGCGGTGTCACGTGGGAGCAAAGCTGTGAGTGTGACACCACAGCCTGTCGCACCGTACCGCTCACCTGCAGTCCACCTCCTCCTGATACAGGTCTGCAGAACCTGCAGGGAGTCGCGTCCACTCATTCTGCAGGGAAAATGTCGGTCAAAGTCTCGGACGGTCGGGAGGTACGTTTGTCCAGATTTTGTTTGCATCCGGAAGGGCCATGCAGAACGGAATCACCGGCACTGGACACCCCGCCCCCCGCACTTGCATGGAATGCATCTCTGCACTGTTACGTTGGTGCGTGGGCGTTGCGTCATGAAGTAACTTTGAGTGAAGGACCGTTCTCACGGTTTGCTTTTTTGGCACGACACTCACTCAAGCCATCTATCATTCATGACTCAGAAATCTGTCTGTCAATGTCACAATGCACCACACACAGGTTTGTGTGCCAGAATCAATCACACGAGAGATCCACAGCGGAAACAGACGAAACAACACAAATCCCAACGCCCCACGCCCCCACCAGGTCGAAGACACACACACACACACACACACACACACACACACACACACTGGTCTCACGCAGAACGCACGCAATTCGCCCGTTTCCCTTTGCTTGTGATCGCGGCTCTACGTGTGCACGGACGCGCTGCTGCGCCAGGGTCTCGTTCGCACTACACGCGCATGCGCACCCGCAGCGTCAGGCACAAATCAACCGGAAGCTGCGGACACGATGTCGAACCGGAAGTCCGTGGCCGCAAGTTCCGGGCCTCATCAAAGATGCGCTGCATGCACACATTCAGCCGTTTTCACGTTGGGGCCGTTGTGGTTTAGAGCGACTCAAATGACCGCACTTTGTACCTGGTTCATTTTGTGCTGACAGCTCATTATTGTGGCCATCAGCATGTTTTATTGCAAGCTGCTTCAAAAACAATGGCTGCTCTTTTTTGCGTGGCCATCCTGCTGGATGGGGCTGGCTGTCGCGAGGACCATCAACCCTGTCCCCCACATGAAAATTCTTCACAGAAATCTGCCTTCTTTCTTCTTGGGCCAATCAAAATCAACACGGATGAAGAGACCTGATGACAGGCATCACCATGTTCAACAAGAAGGCTGGTAAGCAGAAACCCTGTGGTCCAAAGCGCTCGCAAACTCTGCAGGGTGAACTCAGTTGCTCAGCACAGTTAAAGTTAGTGAGCAGGTTGGAGGGGGCGGGGTAACTGTGCTGAGCCAGCACAGGTACGAGTAGCATGCTATCTGTGCTGAGCTGCTACAGTTATCCCCCCTGCCAACTGTCCTGAGCAATACACAGACAGACATACGGTGACTGCAATAAGCTCACGGCTATGGACAAGACCGCGGGCTTGAAAACTCCAAACTGACCACAAACCACCCGCTGTTACGGATGTGATCTTCTGAGGACCACGACCCCAATGTGCAACGGCGTCACTCACTGCACGTTGAGGGACACGACACGGACGCGCGCGCGCACGCGGTCACGTGATGAGTTCACCTGGTCGAGGCGAAGGCGACGCGCTTGCGTCGCGTCGCGAGGGTGACGTCACGGGGCGCGCCGTAGACGCGCGGCTCCGGCGGCTTGAGGAACATCGCGCTGCGACCCGTCTCCGGGGCAACCGCGTTGTCAAGAGTAACAATGGACTCACGCCGCGTTCACGTCCGAGCCGTCATGCTCAGCGTCTCCGTTTACGTCGGTACATCCTACTGGAGGACGCGTCGAAAGTTGCGTCCGGCGCAAATCTGTGTCATGTCCATTGCGTCTCAGTGGCCGACGTTCCGCACGTCAACAAACTTGAAAGCTCAAGGAACCACCAATCACACCCAAACTGGACCCTGCAGCCGAGCGCTGTTCCACAAGCACATCCCATGCGCACAAACCACACGTGTCTCTTGACCATTATGATCAGAATCAGATCTGTCTACTCAGGTGTCCAGTCGTGTGTTCTCCCCCGCGGCGCTGCACGTATCCATTCCAAAGCCTGTCTACATAGTGGACGTGTCTTGCGTTCCGTCGGCCGGCGTCGTGCACGTCAACGGACCCCGCGTCGTCGCTCGCAACGTAGTCCTCTTGAAAAAGACACGCGCGTGACCTGAACGCAAGGCACACCCAGCATGAAACTGGCTTCTATTTTCCTGTGGTGCAGCATGTTTTTTTCCGTGTGTGAGTACATCCAGTACTGAATTCCAACGGCAGCTGTAAGTGGTACTGCGTCCGTACCTTTCGTGCGCAAACAGCGAAATGAGCGATCATCGCCCCGCACGATTCCCCAATCGATGGGAATTTAACGTGCTGATCAGTCAAAGCGACGACACAGGCAGGCGCCGCAGTGGCTTATCTATCTGACCGTCACAGGCCTGTTGTACACTGGATGCGTCGTGCGTTACGTCCCTGCATGCACACGTCAATTCGTGCCACGTGCGTTCACACGAGATGTTCTTTCTTGTGGGAGTGCTTGAGGAGTCGCATGGCAATCGTGACCAGGTCAGTTGCCATGACTCGCAGTGACGCATGCAGTGTAAACCAGGCCGCAGTCCGACGACTTCTTGGAGCTGTTGTGAACTTGACACCCCAAGGCGTCACGCGTCGCGTCTTCCACAAGCGACAACGCAGCGTCCTTTGATTTCCACAGTGCGCATGCGCAACGTATCCAGTGTGAAGCAGTCACCGTTGAGCACACGTTAGCAGACCTTACAACCGTCCCTAAATGAATGAGGCTGAGCAGGTAGAATTGCCCCGTTATGTCCTCTTCCCTTTGACGAATCCACGCGTGTGCAGCTTTAGACTTGACAAAGCAGTCGTCGTCTTTTCCACGTCTTCAGGTGTGTCCGGTCTGGTCTCGTTCACACTGGCACGCGTCGTGCTTTGTGGCACGGTTTCAAACATTCGCTGCGTGACGCTAGCGTGACGCACCCAATGTCATTTCCTGCAGGTTTGACAAGACCGGACCACATCAGAAACATCGCGATGTCCAAATGTCAAAGGTTCATTTCTTGAAACGCACAGAAACTAATCAGAGAAATTGAGAGGGATCAGCTTCTGTGGTGGAAGCAAATATTCTGAAAGGAAATGACAGACTTGAGTTTGTGTGAAGTGCATAGTCTCACTGCTCATTTCACTCTCAGTTCAGCGCAAAAAACAAACTCAGCACACCAAAGTGAGACCTCTGAGTCCTTGAGCAGGCGCTTCCTTGCTTCCTGCGGAAGAGGCAGACGCCACAAGAACACGCGTCTACAAAAGGCCGTTGGTGCCGCCCCAAATCATCGCTTGCGCCAAGAACGAAATCCCTTGTGAAATGAGCCCAGCGAACGCACTTCATCAAGATGGTTGTTTTGGGCCCAATGGCCAGGTTCGTGTCGGTAGTTGTCTCCACTAAATTGGCAGAGACTCGGGTGAACCTGCTCGTCAGACCAACCCACGTAAAACACTGCAGTTTGTTTGGCAGAAATTGCCTCAATGATCCATCCAGTAAAGCGGGCGGTGTGTCCCCTGGCCCCTAAATTTGGGCCAAGGCCCCTGGTCCATTTCTCTGCAGACACCAGACTTGATCCTTGACGTTTTTCTCACTGCACCAAATTTCATTGCGAGCTGCGCCTCTTTGAGCAAAGCAGCCTGGCTCTGGATCAACTTCAGATTCTTGAAACAAACGCCTGGATCAAGGCAAAGAGAGAAGTTCCTGATTGATCTGCTCCCACAGAGCGTCGCTCCGCAGGTCGCGGCTCTCGTGAACTCGTCGGTACATACAGAGTACACACAGAGAATGCGTTCCCTTGTTGCACCTGGACAATGCCTTGAAGAGTTCGGAGACAATTACCGGTACGAGCTGCAGCCTGTCACACACAGGTGCAGCGTTAAACAGACAGACAGACAGACAGACAGACAGACAGACAGACCATCGTCCGGTCTCCGCAGCCACACGGATCATGCACCTGAAACTCGAGCCGATTGACCGGAGGGACTTTTCCCCCCGGAGGACCAGACGCCAACACCAGCCGTGACCGAACGTGACATTTCACCGTCGTCTTCGTGACGACGTTCACTCACTTCACTCACTTCAGGGGGCGTTTCAATTAAATAGGGAGGTTTCGCAAATTGGAAACGTAGACGTGAGCGTGAACGTAGGCGTAGAATCTCACCCTGTGGGCTCTTTGCACTACAATTTTTTCAACTCCAAGGCAAAAAAATAGCTCCATGGAGCTCACGGTGATTTGAGGAAATTCTGATTTCGCTCACTCTGATTTCGCTCACTCTGATTTTGCTCCCTCTGACTTTGCTCCCTTTGATTTCACTCCCTCTGATTTTGCTCCCTCTGATTTCACTCACTCTGATTTCGCTCACTTTGTTTTGTTAAAAATTCTTACTTTTTCACTCAACATTCACAATTTGGGAACTCATTTAGCACACATGCAAATGGAACAAATTTAACCAA
>JAAUXT010150055.1_pt1 | contig 27436 bp, 25 predicted proteins | sample 7278171 | NCBI WGS metagenome assembly JAAUXT01 (sample SAMN14350112, study PRJNA611818) | marine sediment metagenome | isolation source: surface marine sediment (1.8m) | place: French Polynesia: Moorea | collected 2018-08
CCCCACACACCCACACACACTCCCACACACACACCCACACACACACACACACACACACACAGACACACACACACACACACACACACACACACACACACAGACACACACACACACACACACACACACACACAGAACAACGCCGTCATTTGCACAAATCGAGGGATCAATCGATCGGGATTGCTGAAAACGTTCAGACTGAGCTGCGAAAAGTCGCTTCTTCAATCAAGGCAAACAAATGTTGACCCCTCCAACGCTGTTGCAGAGGTGGAGGAGATGGCGGTGCTCAAAGCGCTCCTCGCCGCCTCCAACATCCCCGAGGACGAGGTCGACACCAACTGGGAGCTGCGCAGCTTCCTCACCAACTTCGTGCAGGTCTGTGATTCTCACAAAAACGCTTTTGCTTTCTTCTGCAAAAAGGATTCTCCCCGTGCCCAATTCGTTTGACCTTTGTGCACAGGCTGAGCGCACAGGTCAGAACGCGACTGCATTTCAAACGTCGCACGTGAAACAAGTTCAAGTTTGCACCTTTCCATGCATCTTTCCGTCTTTTCTGGTCGAGGTTCTCTTGTCCTTCCTGTTTCCTGCATCTTTCATTGTTCTGCATTCAGGAAAATGGTGGCTTTCGAGCAGTGCAGAAGGAGTTGGAACAGGAACTGCAGGAAATCGAGAACTCAAAGCTTCAGGACACGGCGGAGGACGAGGGTCTCGGGGAGGGGGATCCCTATCAAAACACGGGATTTGAGCGAACCTTTTACAAACCAGGACGCTCTGGGAAGCCCAGTCCAACATCAACCCCAAACCGATCCCCTCCGTCCAGGACCAAATCTCCACTTCAACAAAAGCCAAGCGACGACACCCCAGTTCCGCCCCTTCCTCCCAGAAAAACCAGGGTTTCGAGTGACAAACCTCCTCGGGCTGCGATTCCCCGTCCAGGAGCAGAGCAACAAGCTCCCCATTCCAGAGCTGTGGGTGCAGAACAGAGCGCATCGCACATGACTACGATTCCAGAGGACTTGCCTCCGGCACCGACGATCGCTGGGCGAAGGCAGCCACCCACCAACGCAGCTGCAGGGAAGAAAGTGGGTCCCGCCCAGCCTAAGCCCAAGCTGGCACAGCCCCCGCCACTCGAACCCGATAACTCCTCACACCAAAAGAAGACGCAGCTCAAAGCCGCCACCCTCCCCAGGCCACCGCCACTATCACCCGCTGCGCACCAAACAGGTGTTTCAACGCAAGCGCAGAAGTCTGGTGAGAAACCACAAACAGGCGCCAAATCCCTGATCAACCGCTTCGAACAGAACGCGCCAGCGAAGTCGGCCGGACCAACCCCGACGCACAAGCCCAAAGGAGTCACAACAATGAGGACAATTTCAGCACCTGCAGGTCACATTCAGCAGGGAACAAGGATGCTCCCGGTGAAGCCACCTGCAGCCAGACTCCAACCACGAGACTTCCCCAGCAGTCAGCCGACCCAGGACGACATCTACGAAGAACCCACCCCTGGCTACGAAGAAACCGCGCAAACCTACGAGCCCCTGAGACTCACGGGCGACGAACCCTCAGAAAACTACGAAGAACCTGTGACTGAAATGATGTACGAAGAACCTGTTCCGCCTCCTGCTCTGAAGCCCAGAATGCGGTACGAGTCGGACCCCGGACCCCCGCGCGCCGCGTGGACCCTGCCGGCCACCTTCAGGCATCAACCCGCATTCGAGGCGCAGACGGACGACAACGACGTCCCACTGGCGCCCGCTCCACCCGTGCCCATGGAGGACGCCGTCTTCAACGGTACTTCCCCACTTTGTTCTTTTGCATGATCAAAATTCTGATGATACATAATTCTAGCCAAACATGCAAGTCTGGCGAAGGAAACCTCACAAGCTCTCTTCTGCAAACACAAAGGCGAAGAGACTGATTCGTCAAATCAAAAAGATCTCCAAACACAAACACAGTGCGAGATGACCCACTTCCTGCGCGTGTTAATCGTCCGACTACCTCACCCTCATGTTTCTGCCCCCACAGACGACCTGGACAGTGGCTACGACGGGAGAAGCCCTCGGGACTCACTGTGGAGTGACCCGGGTAGCATCGCAGAAACCCCGTCCATCTTCGACGAGATCAAGAACTTCTCCAAGGGCACGCTGAGGCCGGTGCAGAAACGCGCCGTGGGCTCCGTGTCTCGGGCCCGGCCTCAGTCGCTCACTCACTCCCTCAAAGAAGCCTTCAGTACCAGATTCGCCAGCGTCACAGGCAAGTTCCAGTGTTCTGGAGAACTCAGTGCGTGGTTTCTCCAACACCACACTGGTGACACACCGAGTCACACTTTGACGACATCCCGCAAACACTAAAGTTCCAGCAATGAAAACAATCCTCTTCTTTCCAAACTTCTGGTCCAACAGCGCTTTTTTTGAGCAAACTGACTTTATTTTCTGCAGGCGCAGCGAGCAGCGACGACGAACTGGACGACGACAACGACCACTACTGGTGCTGAGACCGACCAAAGACCCTGGACTTTCACGCAGTGAAATGCTCAGCAGGGTTCCATTTTTCTGATTCCCTATTTTTCCCTGACAAAAGAAATTCTTTCTGGCAATCCTTCTCATACTTGTCATCCCATGTCCTTCGACAAGATATCTGCCGCTATTTCCAAAACCAAAGGAATTTCCCACCGTGTCACTCTGTGCAGGTGGTTTCACGTTTGCATCAAATGCAACATTACGTCCCACACGGTGGCAGATTTCCGACTCGAAACTCCCAAACCGTTTGTTATTTTTTGGTGTACATATTTTCTTTATTTACATGTGTGACAAAGGTGATCGACCGACATGCGTTGTAGAAAACTGCACTGCTGACAAAATAAAGCAGAAACAGTGATCCAAAACCTGACGTTTCTGTGAGTGTCCAGATTCTTTGACCGTTTTGTAAAACCAGCAGAACATGCGCGCCACAAATAATATTTGGCTGAAACAATGCTTCTTTGTGTACGACTGAACTGATTTATTTGCGATTCACATGAATGAGAGACCACCAGGAACATTTCTGAAAGCAGCGCGATGATGGAACACACGACCAGGACCAGTGTTTTACTTCCCTGCAGGAGCGACGCCTCAGATCTCCTTGATCACAGCTTCCAACTCTTCCTTGTTGTGCATTTGGAACATCTTATCCGGAGTCACGACCGCCAGCTGAAGTAGAAAGTGACGAACTCTGAACTATCGCGGCTGTGACACATCACGTGCAATTTGCGCTGCTTTGACTCATTGACGCTGCTCAGAAAACAAGCCCAAACCAATGCCAGGTGCATAGTTTGCTTCAAAGCAACAAGCAACCAAAAACACGTTGACTGATCTGTCCGTGGAGATCAACACTTACTTCAACGTTGGTTTCGTTCAACTTTTCTTCCATGACTTGTTTCAGGATCGTCAAGGCGTGTTTGCAGGCTTCCTTCAAATTCATGGACTGCAAAAATCAAACAAACGCTAAACTAAACAATCCTTTCACAAAGAATTTGGTTTCTCATCTTATTTTTCTGAATTCTCCAAATCCTCACTTGGGGTTGACTGTTAAAACGCGACAGTTGTGCCCAACAATTCAAACAATTTCACCTGGACAAGTGTGAACCTCGCCATTCACCAACACTTCTGTGGATCCCAACTCACGATGAGTGCACATGAATGATGCACATCCACAGATTCGTCTTACAAGAGATCAAGAAAGTGAAAACGAATACAGCCTCATGCTGCCAGGGGCGGATCCAGGGGAGCCCGGGCTCGCACCCCTGACCCGGGAAAAATTAGTTTCTACCCCCAATTTTGTGGCGCAATTTTTCCTTTTCACAGTGAAGTCTTGAAAGTTGTCTTTCCCGACACACACACGCACACACACAAACAAACACACACAACCCGACCCTGGATCTGCTCCCGGCTGCGCTCAGCGCTGCATGCCGGAGCCGCTGCTCGACGCACCTTGTGGTAGACCTCCTGCAGCGACTGTTGCGCGCCCTCAGAGCCGGACCCGATCGCCTTCGCCTCGTACCGGTTGTACGTGCCCGACGGGTCCACATGGAATCTGTAAATTGAGTACAAGGATTGAGCAAGACGAACCAGGTTGGAACGTAAACCATTCTGGAACAGTTTTAAGTTGTATGGTTGAGAGATGGAATCAAAATGTACGTCCACAAACGGACATGTTGCGTCTTTCCGCCTGAAATGCAACAAAATGGGAAAGGGGCACTTACAGTTGAGGGCCTTTGTCGTCGCAACCAGCAAACAGCAACGCAACACCGAAAGGTCGGCTCTGAAAAATTTTGAAGCCCGTTCAAACGCTTGTTCCAAACAAGAACACCTGCTGGTGTGGACACATGCCGTTCCCCAGGGCCTTGCAAAGCAAATTAAAGATGGTTGACACCTGGCATGTGGCTGTGCATGGTGATATTTTTTGGAGCGTGCAGGACCCCGTCGGCGGTGTGAGAGCTGGTCTAGATTTCGGTCTGTCACATGAGGACCACACACCAGGCGCTTTTGTATCAGACAACGCGTGCAAAACGTTCTCAGCATTGTCAGCTGCACACACCCAAACATCTCAGATGCACACAGCAAGCTCTGTGGAGCTACAAACTTGGACACTGTATTCCACGACACCCTTCGGCAATGAACCGGACTGCACTCACCATGGCCCCGGCCTCTGAGTCGTCGTCACCGAACGACAGCGCCAAGTTACTGACGGACTGCGTCACGCTCTCCACGCTCATCTTCTCATTGTACGTGAACCAGTGATTCTACAATCCAGAAGAAAAACAACATCGTCATATCTCGGTGAAGCGCGAGCGGGAACAGACTTGCCTCTTTTCCCTGAACCTGATGTAGCAAACTGGCTCACCCTCCCCACGCCCGCGTCCATGTTTGGTTGGAATAAGACACACAGAAGTCATTGTTTAGATGGAACAGCCGCTCACCTGAGCTTCTACTCTGGCTCTGTCGATCATGGTTCTGGAATCTGCTATCAAACCGCTCATGGCACAACCTGCAGACACACGAATTCCAATATCTTTTGTGACCTTGAAATATTTCCCTCTCTTGTTTGTTCCTGACAGAAAATGTACACTCTTGAAATATTTGCTCTGCAGGATGCTCTGACTGTGGCGAAAGCCGTCTCAAGAATCAACTGAACAGATAGGTATCTGTGTTCCCAGCCCACGAAGGTCACCAAGTCAGCTGTGGCGCTTCCGGCGAGGTTTCAATTGACCATGTCACTCTCTCCCTGCTTTTCATGTTCAACTTTGCACGCTTGAAGTTTTCCCCACCCCACCCCGACCTCAATCCTGGACTCGCCAGGGGAATCAGCCAACTGAGAGTTTAAAAGTCTCTACCTATGTGGCTGTCCACTTCCATAATTTTCTCGATACTCGACGGCTCAATCAGAGGAGACGTCACACGCTTCTCGACGGCAAGAACCACGCCCTCTGACGTCTGGATGCCGATCGCTGTCGACCCCAGCTGCAATACAAAACTTGCCTTGAGCCACACACTGGAGTTTTGAGTCGGAAAAACAAAATCAGCCGCTTTCGACACCAAAAGACGGTTTTCGTTCCAGAGAGCGGCAACGATCTTGTTGAGAAAGGCTTTTGGTTTCATTGTTGGAGATCCAGATCTTGGAACTGTTCAACCCAAAGACTCCAAAGACAACACTTTTCAAATATTGAAAAATTGGACTCGGATGCCGCACATGTGAGTTGTCTGTAAGTTGATGCATTTTTCAGAACAGTTGTGTCTGTGAGACGCATCTGAACAACGAACACTTTGTGGCTCAGTCGAGTCATTTGACACAGGAATTCACTTGCAGCGGCAAATCTAAAGGCTCTCGTTGTGATCTCACCTTGATGGCTTCAATGGCATACTCCACTTGAAATAATCTCCCCTCCGGCGAGAATGTGTTCACTCCTCTGTCGTATTCAGACCGGGTCAGGAACATCTTGAGATCTGCAAATGAGATCAAGACTGAATGTCGTAGTCGACTGCTGGTGTCAAAACTGTCAACAGTCAAGAGCTTCTTAAGAAAATGAAATCTAAGTCCACAAGGATTGATCTGGAAGCTAAACAAATATGCGACATCCGACTATCAAAGTAAACGTGTCATTGGCTCCAAACATCACACAAAGTCTCCTTGTTTGCCAAGTCATCGTGAACTTGCTGTCTGCTAGACAAGCATGTCAAGCAACACTCCACATAAAAGTGTGATGTTTCAACAAAGGGAAACATTTTCAGACGAATCCTGGTAGAATAACTGACTACCCTCTCTTGGCAATGGCCGCAAATATTTGTGTACAGAAATGAACAAAAATACCTTTGCAAATTATCGAATAACCAACTTTTTTGCACCGGTTTGTTTCCAAGATGGCGCCTACAAATTAGGTCCGCAGAGTCGACGACTTGTAAAACGAAACGACATCGACGTGGTGGACGCGCTGCTATTTGGCGGGAAATTTTGGTTCAGAGGCAGATGTTGAACATACCATGCAAAGGCAAAACAAAAACTTGGTCCAAATTCCAAATGAACTTCGAACAAATTTGTTCACATCTGAATTTTATTTTGGGAAATGAATAGAATGAAACCAAACTCTTACAAATCACTAAGAAACAGAAAAAAATCCAAAGAAAGAAAGAAAGAAAGAAAGAAAGAAAGAAAGAAAGAAAGAAAGAAAGACGTGGTGGTCCAAGTCTTGATAAGTTAGAGTGTTGTTTCGCCCATTTCTTCTGACTTCCAAGAGGGAAACTCAAGGGGTGACGCCAGGCCATTTCGGAATCTCAGTGCTGCACGGGGCTCATCTGGGTTTTGATCCTGAATCATCCAGAGAGAGTGCGTACGATTTCTCGTTTCCTGAAAAATTAAGAGGAACGACCGACGGACCACCAGAACCGGTGATGTGCATTGACTTTGTAGCATTTGATTTTCCTAAAGTGCTGGTGCATTCGAAATTGTGTATGCTAAACTGTTATCAATTGTTTATTGTAGCTTTGCACTGTCTTCCATAAAAAGCCAATTGTGCAAATAAAACGATCTTGGATCTCAGTTGCACGTTTCGAGCTGTGCACATTTGTTTTGGTTTGAATCAACAATCGTTTCCTTTGAACAGAAAGTAACCTCGTGGCTTGTTTTGAACTTCTTTGCAGGTAAACTCTACGAAAATAACCAAAGTGAAAATTATTTTTGTGAAGAAACACGTACGGAAGGATCTTTTCCGCCTTCCATGTCCCGCGACGAAGATTTGTGACACACTGCACGTTATCAGTCGGTGAGTTATCAAGACTCAAATCAAAACAGGACATTTGTTTCTCTGCGCCTGGAGATGAACTACTCGACAGGTAGGATTGTTTGGGTTCCCGACGAATTCCGATGCAGAATCCCCCAGCACGCACACACAAATGAGTCATTTATGCATAACGGATTTCAGCCATCATTACAAAGCCGGGGTCGGGTCCTGTGTGACCTACTTTCTGAGTTGGTTACGAGTAAGTGTGGCCTGGCTCTCACACAACAAACGATGATCATCTGTGTATTGTAGCGATTTGAAGCTGTTGTTGCTTTTGCCCCAGTATTGTCAGCTGTTCCAAAAACTTGAATTGCACCGGCAGTTATTTGGCGGTCGTTCCTGCAGGTTCTGCAGAGACGGACGACTCACCTCCACCGGACGACTCGGATTCGTACGACTACGTTCTGGTCTTCGTGCCGCTGGTGCTGCTGTGGATCATCGTTCTCATCGTCTTCCTCATTTGCAAACTGCTCTCTCACAATCGGTTCGTACTCGTCTCGGTAGAGTATCCACAGGCCAGTACACTGTACATTTTGTGCATGGACAGCAACTACAGCATTGCGTATATTGACACATATCATGAAACCCAACTGGGTCCGCCAATGCTTGTGGCAATTTAATTACCATGAAATACCACCGAGCAGTTGGCGCGTACGTATACAGCGCTGAAACCGCGGATTGTACTTTTTCCAGTGTGGAACCGTACAGAATCAAGTATTCACCATCTGACCAGAGCCAACTGGTGCATGAAGCCCGCTCACGTGCCGCGGACCAGGGACTGCAGGGAACGTGTGTCCCACAAGTGGACTCCGGGATACAAGAGATTCACACACAGGCAAGACTTCACCCAAGGTTTGCTCAATTTCCTGGTCAGGCAAGATCGATGTGTTTCACGAGCAACGACTGGGTCTGCGTGGTGGAGTTCAAGTTCAGATGGTGTGTCAGGAATTAAAAGCGTTTCTTCAGTTCGACGCAAATGAGTAACCCTTGACATTTTTGCAACATTTTGCAGGATAAAAGAACAGAAAATTGCTGTTCTGGGCGAAGCCACGACCCTGGGCCGTTTTCGGGCGTCTCTGCTGCACCCGTCAGAATCTCCGTGACTCCCGCCAGAACCAACTGGTCTTCGGTCAACCAGGCAGAGTTCCGTGAAAACGACCAAGAAGCACAAGACATCAGCAGGAGTCCAGGTTTGCACGGACTGCGAGGAAATTCGACAAACTTGGGTGAAACACCTCAACATCTGAACGATTACACGGACGAAGACTTTGCACCCAAAACAACTTCAAACTCAAGGAGAGGGAAAATACAACTGCAGCCTTTGGTGGTGAGCAAGAGAATGCTGCAGAACACAAATGGAGGCAAAGCTCCCACAGAACAGGCCGCTCCCGAAGCGACCAGTCCGGTTCAGGCCGCACCACCTGCGGAAGAACTGAAGGCTGGATTGATCAGGATCAAATCAGCTGAGCCCTCTGGGTCTGTCGCCCCCTCAGAGCCTGAGCCTGTGGTTCAGGAGGTTCAGGAAGGAGCCACCGCCAAATCGCCAGTATCTCACGACGATGTGGACGCTGGACTGAGGCGGATCAAATCCGACATCATGGTGAGAGAGGAGTACTTTTCACAGCAGGACTCGAACAAAGACCCAAACCTCGACCTTGGTGATGTGAGGTCCGAGAAAGGCAAGAAGCGCAAGAGCCTGATGAGAGCTGTGAAGAGTTCTCTGAAGCGGAAGTCCCGCCGGCCTGATGCCGAGGGTTCCCCAGCAAGTGATGCCGAGTCGGAACAAAACCCGGTGCACAAAAGTCGATCTGAACCGACCATCCACAAACACACAACCGTGTGACTGGAACAGTGGATCCGTGGCGCCAGAAACTGGACTTTGATTCGGGTGCAAAGCTTTCCTTCTTGCAACTGCAGCCCGCAGGTTCTTCGCACACGCACACGCAGCTTCTGTGATCGCTGAAACTCAATGATGGCAAATGCAGGCCAAGCCCTCAGCTGCCAAAACAACTGTCTTCAGACTGAAGAACAAGTTTCCACACGTGCAACTTTCACCTGATCTCGAACATAAGTCAAAAACGACTGGCTCTTTGGAATAAAACTTTAATTTCTGTAACTTATGTACAAATTTGGTTTTTACAAGGGCAATAGAAACACATTTAGAAAGACGAACACAGTACGGAACGTGGGATACACTTCAACACTGCAAGCTTTTTGTGCCATTTGACTTGTAAACTGACGAGAGTAACATACCGTGAAGGTGAAATTTCCAGCGCTCGAGTGAGCAGTTGAAAACTAAAGTCAGAATTGGCAGTAAAAAATGTTCAAATTTGCAACGTGCACAAACGTGAAGCGCTTCCACAGCAAAAAAGAAAACAAAAATCTCTGAAAAGATTCTGCACAGCCAAAGCCGATTGGCTAACACCAAGGATTGCACCCGATAACACTTGAAAAAGTCAATATCTGACGTTTTTGAAAGCACAAAACGAAGACGCAAGCACAACTTCAGCCGTTCGCTCTCCCTCGCAAGCCTTGTTGTTCAACTTCCACACAAACTGCCAGTTTCCATTGAAACCCCAGAGGACCGGGCGAAACCACATGCACCTGACGCACACATCGTTTGAACATGTCACGCACAAGAACAACGCACTGCCGTGTATTCAAGTATCACAAACTTCTTCGTCACACATTTTGCAAACAGAATCCCTCCCCCGGGAAAAACACCATTTGTTGCATGAACACTTCAGGGGCAGAGCACCAATATGGCTTTGCGGTTCTGTTTCTTTCGAAGGAAATACCGTTGCAGAAATTTGCTTTCATAGCAGCCCCCCCCCCCAATCACCGTTCTCAATCAAGTGTTTTGTGACTGATGAACATTTTCAGTTTTCCGGTGTGTATTGCTACACATCACAACTTCGACAGTTCCCTTTCAAAGGGCAACAACGCAGAACCACGAGTCCAGTGCCGCCCACAACGCAGCACCGATCACCCCAGAACCAGTTCGTGCCTTTCTACACAAATTGTGCAAACTAACCCGAACCAACAGACATGAAGACGGACGGAAATGCTGGAGCGGAGTCACCAGGCGGCGCCACCTTCATCTTCTGCGTCCAGACGTTGAACGCCGCTCTTCCCGCGTCGTTTCTCCCCCGCTGCAAAACAGATGTTGTCCATGTCCGACGATCTTACGAAGAACCAAATGTGGACGAAATTCTGTCCGTTCCGCCTTTTTACAACGTGACCGAGGAAACGAATCTCACACCATGAAATCAACTAAACGTTCGCGGCGACGCCTTGAGCCGTGACTGGCACTGTCCAGCTCAAAAGGATTCCAAACGCAACGCACCTGCTCTGCGCACGCGCGGAGCGGCGCGTGTTCTGCTGCTGCTGCTGCTGCTCGGCGAGTGGCTCTCCGACCACGCGTCCTCCAATCACGATGGGCCGCGCGCGACCCTGCAGCAGCGACCCACTCACCACTTCGCTCGCACCCGCGGCACCGAGGTTTCGACCGTGACCTGTAAAACATTGCACAACCCACGTCATCAGCGGGCTTCACGTTGACCAAAGACATTTGGACAACTAGACTTTCAAGTGGAAAATCAGCCGCGTTCCAGTTGGATGGATTGTGTGGGTTGAGGGATTGTATGGGTTGTCAATAGTTATTATAGATCAGTATTATGTTTTGTGGCTTTTCCCATTTTGTACTGTCTATTTTTGTTGTTAGTAGGTGGGGGTTACTCATTGTTTGAGTTGAGTACTGCATGTGGATAGTGTGCAAGTCTGCAGAGTATTATGTTTCTCAAAAAACTATTGCAAGCATGACAATGTAAAGTTTTATTTTTCTGCATGGCGTATCACAACAATGTCCGAGATACCCTAACCCAGACAATATCTGAGATACCCTGCCCCGGACAATGTCCGAGTTGCAAAAATTTGCTAAGCAGAGGGGGGGGAGGACATTCCTTTCACCTGCCCCTAGGGCTGAATCTGCCCCTCAAGCATTGGCATACACTTACACTCCTTATCACTGGCTTTTGGCTATGGCTGGCCTTTATTTTTTCCCCCCAAGACGGACCGACACAGATACACGGGCAAACCAATATAAGCGCGGCTGATAACAAACACGAAGACTCTTCGCAGAAAAATTTACGTTGAAATTTTTTCCCAAAGTCGCGAATGACAAAAGAAAACGGAATTTGGCTTCGGGTGCTGCAACCATGGCAACTGGAACAAGAACGGGAAGAAGCGAGCTTCCTACCTGCCGCATCTGCCTTGACCTCCTTGCTGCGCGTGACGCGCGGTGGAGACGGGAATGTGACGCCCTCGCCGACCTGCGAGTCCGTCGCGTCACTCGACACACTCTCCGACCGTCGGTGTCTGCGGGTTCCAGATCCAGGGTTCTCGCTCCTGGGCGCCCCGCTGTTCGATCTCGTGCTTCGCTGCTGCGCAGGAGCAGAATCGGCCACAGGTTTAGAGAAGGAGCCTCGTGCTCGACTGTCTTTGCGGGCCACGGGCGACACCTCTGAAGGCAGCACGTCTTTGGAGGCCTTGTCGTCCCCCTTCTCTGACTCGACTCCTTTGGGGTCCCTCGGCTTGGACTTGTCGCGAGGCTCCACCAATGTATTTTGGTCAAGTTTGCGACACACTGTTGAGGAGCAGGAAACTTGACCGTCGACCGACTTGATGTTGAGTCTGGTGATGGAGACAGCGCAGGGCGGGGTGCGCGGGGGAGACAGGCTCGAGCCGTCGTCGTGCGGTGGGGTCGCCTGTTCGGGCTTCGGCTTGGAAGACGGTGACTCGTTTCCCAAGACGTCATTGCGAGCAACAGCGTCCTTCAGTTCGGTTTCTGGAGCTGTTTTCTGTGCGTCATCGAGAAATTCAGTAAGACCGGGTGTCGTTTTCACTTCCATGGGTGTCTTGTCCTTAGACTCTTTGTCCCCTGAACTTTTCTCTGCTTCATCTTCCGATCTTTCCTCCTCGGGACCACTGCGCTTGTGGGAGCCCATCTTGTCCGAAGCCTTCTTGCGTCGCTCATACGTCTTCACGTTCCTCCAGTCCCGGTGCCCCGGGCGCACGTTCCCGCTCCACAAACCCTCGGGGGACACCGGGCCTTTCTTTCCCACTCGTGTTTGCGCTGCGTTTGCTGGAAATATCGAGTCCCGCGCAGCCCCATTTGCAGCTTTGTCTGAGGATCGCACGTGGCGTTTCTTGGCTGGTGGGCCCTCGGTGACACTGCTCCTTCTCGACGTTCTGGTTGGACTCGCAGTGGTCTTGACGTCATTCTTGACTTCATCACATGGAGAGACAATGGTGTTGACAGACTTGACGTCAGGGGCAGCCGTCTTCAAACTGGATTGGAGGTGTTCACCGTTTTTGTTCTTCCCCTCTTCCTCGCAATGCCTTTCCTTGGGTCCATTCACGACTCTCTTTGGCTCAGTTTTGTCAGTTTCACTCACTTCCACTTTCCGCTCACAAACAGAATCTACTGCCTTCTGCGCACTTTTGTCTCCTGATCTCACAGTCTTTGGTGTCTTTGTCTCATTTTTCTGAGTTCCAGTTTTTTCTGCACTTTTGTCTCTGCCTCGAGGTGATCTCGATGCCTCATCAGAATCGCGCAGAGCTTCCCAGATCTTTTGTTGTTGCTCGGCATGTTTGGCCCAGTCAGTGTATTCACGTTTTTTCCCCTTTCTGCCGCGGTAGACTTCGGGAGACTTGTGTCTCTTGATGACGCTCACGTGTTCAGATTCCTTCAGATCCACGGTGCCGTTGCTCCCTTCAGCGTTTGTCTCACCAGCTGCGACGCCGCTGTTCGTTGCTACTTTTGCCCTTGGGCTGCCATCACATTTGATTTCACCACTTGTTCGCTTGGGAGGACGTCCGCGTTTTTTCACGCCATCTGACTGTCCTTCGGCTGCGTCTTCGGTTTCTTCTTTCACTGTCACCGCACTCTCGGAGCTCCCCGCGTGTCCGACACCACTTCGTTGTCCGCTGTCCCCGGGACGCATCGCCAGAGCGACGGGCGACTCCTGCGACGCCGTCCGCTGCTGCAGCCGCTGGTTCAGCGTGTTTTTCCGCGCCGGTCTTCCGGGCAAAGAACTCGTCGGCGACGGACTTGCCCGACGCTTGGTGCCTCTGTTGTCGGGCGACGTGGTCGATTTTCTTGGCGTTGTCTCGTCTGTTGCGTCATGTCTCGAGACATGTTTTGCCGAGACATCCGGTGAGGGGCTGGATTTCCGTTTCGCCTTCTTCTTCGACGCTGCACTTTTGGAAGGCGGCGCTTTAGGACTCTTGGGTGGTCGACCTCTTCTCTTGCCCGTTGCCTGAAAGATAAAACGCAAACCTACTATTGTTGTGCTGAACTGTGGCTGAGGCCGCAAGAACACGGAAGGTTCCCGGCGCATGACTGAAACAAACACAACAACAGCGCCACCTGCTGTGGAACGACGTGCAGCTCCTCCTCGGGGGACGACGGCCACTGCTGCGCCTGCAGCGCCCTCTCCCGCTCCTCCGTCGACAGCTTGAAGCTGATCTCCTCGTCCGACAGACTCTCGGGTGATACCTCCTGGACAGAAGTGTCAACGGGTTTCATCGAAATAGGCTACTTCTTTCATATCAACTCTGTGTGGGTTTGAGTTTGAGGTGATTGCGTCACATTGCGTCACTTTGTGATTTTCTCACCTTGGGCACGGGCGCCGCTTCGCTTTGCTCTGGTTTGTCTGCAGGTGGAGACGCGCGGACGGGAGATTTCTCGATTACAACTCGGTTGTTGTGCCTCTCTCTCAAGTGATGCTGCAAAGCAACAACGTCATCAGTCTCACTGAATCATTTATTCGCGGATGAACACGACACGAATCTCCACGCATAAAGAAATCAGATGACCGTTCTAGGTGGTGGTGGTGGTGGTGTGTGGGGTGGGGTGGGGTGGGGTGGGGTGGGGTAGGGGTTGATGGACAACCAAATTTTTGCTTGACAGGGTGATGACCAAAAGCACGCCACGAGCACACAAAATTCCGTGTGGGTCATCACTTCCACAACCACTGATCATCATTCCTGAAATTGGAAGTCTCACACTCCCGCCCCCAGCGCATGTCACAGGCTCCCTCACTCCACGACGTGCCTGCGTTATGTTTATGCAATTACACAAACCTTGATTTCGGAAGCAGAAGCGAAGCGAGCTTTCCACGGTTCATCGCACAGCGGGCAGAGGTAGCTTCCCTGCACCATGAGCACGTGCGAGTGTTTCTTCGTGATGTGCTTTCCCATCATCTCCACCTTACCACACGTGTACGCCGCCTGAAAAGAGTTGGGTTGAAGTCAATTCTGTAGTTTTGCCTGAAAATGTCGCAAGCGTGATGGAAAGAAGCGCAACATACATTTCCGCAGAGTTTGCAGCGGTAGTCGCCCTCGGCGTCGCACAGCACCACGTCCTGCCACCGCGACATCTGGTGAGAGATCGGCGTGCGACCAGACGTGACACCGCCCTGAAAAACAGTAAATTCGCGAAATGTGTAAAAAACCACGCACGTCATGTTGAGCTTCACCCATGTTTAGATGAGACAACCTTCTCTGCTGAACTGTCAACTTTCGAAAGGAAAACGCTGCAAATTTGTCACCAGTGGGGCAGAGACAACTCGCGTGCTTACCCCCGGCCCGCCGCCCCCCAAATGATCATACGCACTCCTGACCCTGTCTTCGACACAGTTTCGCCTTTCGTTCATTGATTCATTGAATCACAAGAATGTACCAGAGTCACGCACGATCTTGCTTCACTGACGGCACGATTTCTCGCTTCAGACACGCACCTGTTTCTTCGCAGGATCGCCTCGGGTGGCCGCGGTCTCGGGAGACACTGGCCTCGCAGCGCCATCTGCGGAAGAAACAACAAGACAAATGTAAATCTCCCCATTTTCCAGCAAACGCAACCGATTCTACATTACCCCAACCCTTTCATCCGTCAAACCAAGATTGACGGTTTTTCACAAAAGGCAAGACGACAAAACCCTCTGGTGAGAAGAACAGACACAAATGCTTGCTTTGATTGACAGTTTTGTTTGACATGAAAAAAAACACGTTTACCACACAACAATCACCAGAAACTATTCTACTTCACAACATTCAGTGGCGAAATGTTGATGAACTTGGGAAGAGCTGTTCAGTGTTTGCACGTGTTTTCGGGCACGTTACCTGGTTTGTTTGACTCCCTCTCTGAATCAGGCTCAGTTGATGTGTTTGTTGGGGTTGTCCTGTCGTGCCGGTGGTGTACCCAGGGAGGGATCGCTTCACTCCGTCTGTCGTCTTTGTTCGCCTCCGTGTGAACGGTTCCTTTTGTCGGAGACCCGCACGTTTTGTCCGGTTTCACGTGCTGCGGCTTCGGGAGCAGGTCCACAGAGCTGCGCGCGGAGTCCTTCTTGAGGTGCGGTGACCCCGCGGGTCCCGCCACAGTGAAGACGGCGCGCACTTTTCCAGCGGGGATCGTGTTCGGGCTTCTCGGGGACGTCTCTGCGCCTCCCGTCTTGGAGGTGACTCCTGTTGAGTCCGACGGTTGCAGTGCCGTCGTCGCCTTGACAGAACTTGCTGCACTTGGGAGAGTCACAGGACCAATTCTCGCCGCGGCTTCCTGAAGCTTTTGCCTGAACGGCGTCAGTTGTGGTATCAACCGTCTGCTTGCGCCGTACTGGGGCCGAATGGTGACGATCTGTTCAGGACTGGGACTGTTCACTGGCTGCGTGGAGGGGCCTGCCCTTGTGGGTCCATCACTCGCCAATGCAGTTTCAGAAGCTGTCTGTTTAGTTCTGTCACCGATGGCAGTTGCAGGTTCACATGTACGAAGACTAGACTGATTCACAACACATAATCCACCTGGGGCGGTGGGCGACGGCTGTTTACCGGAAACAAGCGGCTGCGCATGCGCCGATGGGCCCGGAACTGCGGTTGCTGCAGGCGTCACTGAATTGCCACTGTTGCCATGCTGCGCGTGGTGGTGCGCACGCGGAGACCTCGACGTTTTGCCGGACAAATCCATCGCCTCATCCTGAAAGTGCGACACAAATGATGGAACAAACCCTCTTGACTCCAGAGTCAAGCTTGCATGACCAGAAATTCATGATCTCTGAATCTGGGAACTATTTCATATTGGTACAGACCGACAGACAGCAGTGACACAGCGGGCCATTACCGAATTCGCCCGTGTGCAATGCGCACTTTTTGCACAACACTGAGGACTGCGCGTCAAACAAAGTGTGACTTCACCCACTTCAATGGATATCAACATCCAAAAGTGGCGGCTAATGTGGTGCACGTTCCAGTGATGGCGGTACCTCTGGTTGGCTGGATTTGACCGGAACCCAGGACGGCGGCGGTGGCGGCGCGGCGGCCGACCCCGCGCCTCTCGGCGGTGACTTCTTGACCTGCAGGACGACAACGCGGACGCCTTCGCGACCCGCCATCTCGCTGATCGGCTCCTTCTTCAGATCCTCAGCGCTGATCTAAAACGCATCACGCGTGTCCAAAACAGTGCATTCAACCACCCATGTGAAATGCACAATTGTTTGAATCCAACAGGCTGCAAAACGCACGAATGAACTCTGAAGTAAAATTTGGACCACGTTTGGTCACAACGAATTGCTACCTTCTTGCTGTTGTACTTCTTGCTGCGGTCCTGATTGATCTCGACCGAGTACACGCCCTGCTTGAACGAGCAGCCCCACGACTTCTTCGTGCCTGTGGAAAACAAGACAGATTCAATAACAAAAGCACTCGTGTCTCTGTGAGCAATGTTGCCGCCATGTTGCCCAGTGTAAATTTTGCAGCCAATACGAAATAACTGCAGTAGTTGCAGCGAGCGTTAGAAACTGTGGGTCCTACCAGCTGTGGGTGTGGGGTGCGTCTCGGATCCTTCCAGCTTCCGCAGCATGTCCTCGATGCTCTCGCCCTTTTTCACCTGCAGACGTTGCGCACGCAGCACCTGTTCATCCAAAAGCAAACAGCAGCCATCAATCATGTGCGTCTGTAACATGGCACCATGTGGCTATCCACGCGACACTGATACGTGAACCAACATTCAACATGATGGGCAGACGTGGACAAAGTCAAGCGTAATCATCCGAGTTTCTGACGCACATTTCTATTTTCTGGTTCCAAGGGCCCATTGAACGTCAGGTTGACGCCACGAAAGACCAAGCCTTTTGCCATTTTTGGGATGAAACGGTGCATTTTGTACACGGCTGTACACGGTATTTGACATGATGCCCGCAGCAGGACGCACCTCCTGGTGGGAGTCGCCCTGCACCGACTCGAGCAGCTCCTCCACGTTGGTTCCCTCCAGCACCTGGAGGCTCGACGCCGCCGGGGACAGCGCCATCAGGCGGAAGCGTCCCTCCCGCGGCAGCGCGTCCACCCCGCCCTCTGGCGACGACACTGACGCCGCGCCGCTTCCCGCGTCAGAGGGCGCTGTGAACACAGAAACACCGGTGTCACTCAAGCGCCTTTGACAGAAATCGCAAAGAACATATTTTGCAACGTCAAAACAGTCGTTCACAAAATCAGGAGAAATTTGTTCGCGCTCACCCGACGTTTCGTGCTGGATTACTTCACCGCTCTCGCTCTTCTCGGTGTCACTTCTGCCTTGCCCGGCCTGTTCTCCAACCAGATCGGGCTCAAGTTCTCCGTCTTTGCCATCGCCTTCAATCTCAATTTGGATCTCGACCCGCTCGTTGACCCTGCTGTCTGGGTTGGTCATCGTGATGATGCATTTACTGTCGCGCACCACTGCGTCACTGTCAATCGACTTCTGCTGGGTCAATTTCGAATTCACCGCAACCTCGGAATCTGCTGCGGGGAGTGGCTGCGGGAGTCTCTTGTCAGTTTGTCTCGCGGTTCCTGACTCCGTTTTTTGACCCCCATTTTGATAGGGGACGTGGCTCGTTGGCGCAGTCTCATTCCTGGACGGATGCGTGTGGTTGGTGGAATTCAAAGCCTGAGAACTGGACTTGCTCTTGACATCTTTGAGCCGAGAATCGCCACTGCGCACAACATTGTCAATGACACGACCAATCTGACTGGCTAAACTCCGCGAGCTCGAGGACTGACTTCGCTGGGTCCCACAATGTGTCGCACTGTCCTTGTGGCCGACGGACGATGTTGGTTGGGTTCCTGGAGCCGAGGCAGTGGTTGCTTGGGGCAGCGGGAGTGGTTGCGGCTGGGTCACGTGTGAGCTGCTCGCTGCGTGAGGCAATCCACTGCTCTTCGGCGACATACTGGGCAATCCGACTTGCTTCCGCAGACTCGAGAGAATAGCGTGCTGCCGAAGCTCAATGTCCTGTTCAGTCAAGTCCTGTGCTTCAGAATCACCACGATTGGTTCTCTGTGGAGTCACCACTGGGCTGTGATGGGTGAAGTAAGACTCGACATCAGAGTCCGAACTGCTCGTGTGAGATTTCGTTGTGTGTTGACTGGTCACTGTCTGTGTTGGCAGAGACTGTTTCAAGTGTTGCGCGTGCGCCGTCGAACCAGGCGTGTTTGCTCTATGTGCTGCTGTGTTGTGTCCTTGACCTTGGCTCGCAGGTGGTGTGCGCACGGGGAATCCTGGATTCTGTGCGGCAGGTTGAGCAGGTGTTTGCTGCCGGTGTTGAGTGGCGCCACCAGTGGACATGTTCCCCGTGATCGGATGGGGTTGAGCGGTCCTGTGCTGCACGAACTGCTGGGCCCCGCTGGGAACTGGCTGCGCATGCGCAGTCTGAGATCGCTGGATTGAGTTTTGCGCGCCTTGGTGAGCTGAAGACTGCTGCACGTGCGCCTGTTGTGCACTTTGCCGTGAGCTGCTGCTGGGCTGAGTTGTTGGCATCGTCGGCCACGGTCCGTTGTGTTGAGCAGGGACGCTGCCCAGATACACCGTACTCTGTCCACCAGCGACTTGCTGGCTCAAGGCGTGCCCTTCCCGAACTTGAGGGCATGTGGCTGGAAGTCGAATGGTGTTGGGTGGGGGAGGCCCCTCCACTTTGGTGATGGTGATGTTGGGTGGCAAGCGCTCGTTGGCTGTCTGTAGGACGGTGTTTATGGAAGAGAAGTGTGGACTGGGGGTGTGGGTCTGCGCGTGCGACCCACCACCAGACGTCGACACTCGCTGGTCGCCCTGCACCGGAGTGTGTGAGGCAGAGGAAACAGATTGCACGTGTGAAGAACCTTCGTGCACTGTTCTTTGCTGAGCACCGATTCCTGGATTCACTGAGGTTGGGTGTGGCGGCGGTGGCAGTGTTTGTGAGCGAGACGCAGCGGCGCCATGCCCTGCGCCCTGATGCTGACTGGGGTACTGAGGGACGACGCTCGTGTGATACTGCGTGCCGTCCGTTGACTTCTTTGTTGCTCTCTCCGCTGTGACTGGTGACACCATGGCCCTATTCACTGACTTGCTTGCGAGCTGCTGCACTCTTGAGAACGTTTGTGCGTGCCCATGCTGGACAGAAGTGTTGAAGGCAACACTTGGAGGCGGCAAGGAAGGCGATTTCTCAGACGGCACCTGGGGTAAGTTCGATTTCATCGAGGCACGCTGAGCTCCAAATTGGGAAGAATTTTCATGCTGCGTTTGCACAGTAGAAGTCGGTGGCCTGGAGTCCGCAGGCTTTTTGGGAATGTGGTAGTCTTTGAGCGGGTTGTTGAGCGTTTGTCCTGACGTCACTTGACGTAAGCTGGCGTCCCAGGTCGGGAACTGAAGCTTGTTGCTTCCAGCCGCAGGATTGGCCGGTGCCTTCTGCTGGTGTTTGGTCACGTGAGGCTGAGTCTGTGCAGCACTGACCACTGGTTGCTCTTTCTGCGCAGACGACGCGGCGTGTGCATTCACGTGACTACTGAGCTTGGGCGCCGCCATGTTCAGGAGCTTGCCTGGTTGCACGGCTGTTGTGGATGCTCCTGCAGACGGCGTTGCAGCTCCTTTGCTTTTCTCCTGCCTCTTCTTCATCTGGTTGCGGACGCGGTCGAAGTTGCTCATGACTGTCTCCCTATGTATGACGTCTTTGTTGCGAGGCTTGGGCATCTCACCAGTCTTCTTCAGCAGCTGTGAAACAAAGAACAACCGAATATGGTCAGAGAGACGTCTCCACGTGACATTTGTGCAACTTTCAAGAGCACAGCACACGCAAGCCATCGCGAGAGTCGCCAAGCAAGTACAAAAATCGATCTCGTCTCTGCCAGGCCTCGCCGGCCTCTGACCCGAAAAGAATCCGCTCCCCTGCACACCAGCTGGTGCGCGAGTCTGGCGTCAGGTGGGATCAAACTTTCGGTCGCAAAATGATTCAATCAAAGCACTCCTCCCCCGTAAAATTTCACAACGAAACTGGAAAAGTAACCTTTCAGACGATTCAAGACTCATGGTGCTCAAAGTGTTGAGCTTGAGCACGAGGATGCAAGCAGAACTTTCCTGCTTCACTTTGTGCTTTCTTCCACTGCAGACAGAGGGCGCACCGACCTGAAGCTGCGCGCGCATGCGCGCATTCTCCGCGGCGCGCACGTCCTTGACGCGCGGATGGCGGTACGGCGGCGCCGGGTCGAACCGCTCGACGTCGACGTCAGAGTCGCTGAGCGTGTCGTCGGAGTCCTGCACGACTTCGTCCTCGTCGCTCGACGCGAAGTCGAGGTCCACCTCCTCGTAACTCCACTTCTTGCGCGACCGCTCGCGCCCTGTGGAACAAACGAATGTATTTGAAAATAGCCGTTTTGCGCAAAAAATAAATGGAGCAAAAGCCAATTCCAAGCTTCTCACAACTGACATGCAGGGAACAAAGCAATCGGGGTCTAATCACTGGCAAGACTCAAAAGCGTTGAAACGGTTTCCTTTTCTCTTCGCTCTCGCACAAAGCAAAAACATTTGTTGCTTCGGTTACAGCTCTTTCCTGCCCTCACACCACGATCTCCGGTGAGAAAAATGCTTGTCCATCCAGTTGCCAGCAAACAGGCAAGTTTGTTGATTTTCCAAGAAACCATTTGGTTTCTGGCCAAAAATGCAAGCTTCTGAACTGGATGGACCACCAGTACGTAGATCTCTTTCTGTCACGACAAACGACACCGACTGAATCAGCAACAGAACCTCAACTCTCCAACAAACGTTAGCATCAGAACAAAACAACTCACGTCGTTCAACTGAAACCAAAACCAATAAACGACAAGCCCGTCTGGGCCATTCTTGGCGCACACACCACAAGCAGCTGGTCTTTTCGTTTGTTTGCTGCGGTGACTGAAAGTGTTCGATTTCAGAACAAAGCGCCCGCCCGCTTTCGCTTTCAACGTGACGCCGACTGCGAGTTTCTCTGAAACATCATTCGCGGTGTGTGTGAGCCACCGGGGCTTTATCCCACAATTTCACGTAATATCGCTCTGCTGAAAAACTTTCTATTTCTTTGGATAAACGTTACAGATCTTCTCTTCACTAGTTCTCAAGATGTCAACTTGTTGTTGACCACCTTTAGCAGTGGTCGGCCGACCAAACGCTTCTGAATCAAATCACGAAGTGCTTTCTGCAACATTGTCGGCACCAGTTTCAACAACTTGGTCCAAACAGATATTTTTTCGCCTCTGCTGTCTCTTGTAAAGCCAAAAGCATTATCTTCAGAAATGAACACACACAAAAGTCGGGACACATTGTAAGAGCTGCTCACTCAGCCTCGCGCTACATCTCTTGTGAAGCTGCGCCAGTCGTTTACTCTGCCTCTTGCCTCGTCTAAAGCTTTTTTCGTGTTTGAAATTTCTATTCCCAGGCTGTCGATCTCTGCCCCTTCCTGCAAGAGCATGCCATGCAAAGTCTTGAATTATTGCCCACGGGTGCCCTGATGCCAACACCTCTGTTCTGAACACCAAACTGCCTCAATGTCACCACTCTATTCTGCTGCACCAGATCTACTTGTTTACTTTCCACAGCACCAGGACTCCACTGCCAAAACGGTTCTGGCCACACTCCATCCTGATGCTACGAAGCAAGTGACTAGTCACACCCAGGCAGACTCATGCGTCTTGAGTGAGGTTTCCAGCGTGTCATCAGCACAGTCCACCAGGGTGCGACACAAGTACACGAGAAACCGGAAGTATCCGTTCGCGCTCACGTGGTCTGTCGACATTTTCCGTTTTGACGCTTTCCTTCGCGCGGGCCGGTTCGTCGTTATCTGTGCTCGAACTCGCTATTTCCGCATGATCTTCCAACAGCTTTTTGGGCTTTCTGCCCCTCCCTGCAGAACAACACGAGTCAAACCTGACCACGATATCCCAACTTCTTGACGCTGGAAAGGCGCAAGACTCAACTTTATATTTTCTACAATTCTAATGCGCAATACCTTTGAAACTACCAAACACTTCCATGCAATTCACACGAACAGTCCTACAGGTGCAAGTCAAAACTGATACAAATGGGGGATTTTCTGCCGGACTGCACTGCAAAATCAATGTCCACAAAAGGCCGTGTTTTCTGCACCTCAACAGGAAAACTGCAGTTATCCTCTTCTGTCATCGAATGCTTTTGAAATAAACCTGAGACAGCCCTCACTGTGTACGATCAAGACAAACTCCGTGCATACAGAGTTGTTGAACTCACGTTCGAACTTGGGTTCGGGCGCGTCCAGGTCCTCGCCGTCGAACACCCACTTGGTGGCGCCAGGGCGCGGGTTGAACACCTCCTCGTCCGCAGCGTCCGTCTGTTCGACGTCCGACGTCGCCACGCCCTCGAACACCTGACAACACACGAGTTTGTAAACGACCAATCGAGACTCCAGTCTGCCCAGACGCGACGGAATCCGCAATGGTCTTTGCGCGAAACACGCGAACAACTCAGCGACAAATCACGTGCGGCATCCATTTCCCTCATTTTCTTCATCACTCAATCTCCCGTGAGCTGCGGTTTAGAAAGATGAAAGACTGCGGCAGCGCAGGACGCACCTCGGAGAGGCAGCTGTGCGGCGGCGGCCTCAGGTGACTCTCGCACTGCGACAGCAGCTCCTCCAGCGGCTGGTCGGGACGCAGATCGGGACACAGCAGATCCTGAGCAACAATACACCTAACTTTCAATTTGCATTGGAATCAAGTCTGACTTGACACAAGACATCTTTTCATCGAAAAACCGACGCACGTCGTGTTAATAACTTTACACAGACAGACCACACAATCCAAAATTTTTGTTTCAACTGCAAAGCACCAAGTGTGAACTTACGTTGAGTATATCGATGAGTTCTTGACTGGTTTTTGAAAGCACGTCTCTCACTGGGAAGTATTTTGGATCCTTCTGTTCGTCGCTCCCCTCAGTTTGTGCTGCCAACTTCTCAGGCGTCTCCACCGCGCTTTTCGAACATGTCTCCGGCAACTTCCCGTTGAACACTGAGTTCTGCAACACAAACATTGGAGTGTTTGCGACATTTCTTCAAATTCACCCTCGCCGAATGCTTCACGTTGAGTTTCCACGTGGGTTTCAAACATGCTTCCACACCCACGGAAATGGGCTTTCCAACAACAGCCGCATTCCTTCCTCAGCCTCAACGTGATTCTCACCTTCGGACCCGGCTCTTTGCCGCACGGACACTGATCGTCGATGTGACACACGCAGTTCGGGTTCCGGCTGCGCTCCTCCCTCGACGGTTTCAATGCGTCTCTGTATGCAAAAGAATGAAAACATTGAATCACTTCCGCTGTTCGTCACGTGCGTTTTTGTCACGGATTTTGTGCGTGAATCTGTCCATTTTGTTCATTTGGTCGCCTGGAGAGGAAACAACTTTGCCACAGTGAATCAGGACCAGGTAACAGAATAATCTGCTGAAGGCATGTCAAAGACTCTGTTGCAAGTACACACAGCCAAACGACAAAACAAAACGTCTTCTGGCTGAAAAGGTTCGGTGTCGTACCCTGCGCTTTGCTGTTCACTGTCTGGTTTCACCCGCTCTGACTCGGAGTCGCACTCCGCAGCGCCGGTCGTGTCGTCCGGCTGAGCGTCGCTCCCGTCCAGATGCAACAGCCGCCGCCGGATCGTCTTGCTGCCCGCCGCCTGCTTCTTGTCCGGAGTCTCGGGAATGAACACCTGTGACACAGAGCGTCCGTTACTGACGCACATCTATTCGTGATGCAGTTGGACGGACTTCCCAGGCAGTATGAGATCTGTTTCGATCTTTTCACACTTTTCGGACGAATGGAGCGTCACCCACTGCCGCGTCACACGTCGCATTTTCTAAACTTCCGCGTGACAAAAACAATGGCCCAACTTACAAGCTACAAATTTGCGCAAACACAAAATGAGATTTTCTGAAAATGACAGACATAGCAACGACGACTGGTGCTTCTGCTTTTGCTGAGAACCAAATGTTTCCAAAACACCGAAACGGGGAAAATCCACGGACCAAATACAAGTTCTTACACAGATGTACCAGCAAAGTCAAAGTACAGGGGCAGCGGATACACCTCCACCAGAAATGAATGCAATAATGATGGTGCGCAGCTGTTACGCATTCATACCCTTTCCCCACACCGGTACCAAACGCAGACCGAACCATACTGCGACTGTTTTTCCAACGACTTGCGATTCAACTTCATGCCACTTATGCAGAACTGAACAAGCAAGAAGGGCCAACCTCAGGACAGGCAAGAAACAGCGCCTGAATCACTTTGTTATCCAGCATCCGATTTGCCCGAAACGATGGACCCACGACCTACCAGGCAAATACCCAGGCAAATACGACTGAAATTTTGTGCAAAGGAATTAAAGGCACAAGACCGTTTCCGCACAGACTGGAGGTTTCAATGAGAATAGTAAAGACAAAGGGTACAGCAACGAGCCCCCACCGTCGAAGCTCGGAGTCACACACACGTTTCTACACAGAAATCTACAACTCGGCACTCACATAGCCGTCCTTGGAACAGATGGTCGCAGCCCTGAGCTCGAACTTGGTGAGTTTCTTGCGTCTGAAAGGCCTTCCTCGGACGTCAGTCTGAAACAGCAACAACACAAATGTTCACACTGGAACACGCTGCGAACGTGTCTGAATCACTCTGGTCAGATGTGTTGACGAGACAACGCAAGGGGTGACGCGAGGATGGGCGTGCCTATTTGTTTGCAACAAATGTACACTCAAATTATCACCACACTGTTTTCTGCGGCGCTCTCAGTATGTTTCTTGTTTCTCACCTGGACGCTCTCGGGGCTCTCCACCAGGTGGCAGTCGTGCAGCTCCTCGGTCGTGTCGTACAGCGCGTCGATGAGGTCCATGAGCTCGTCGGACGGCTCGAGCGACATGGCGGCGAGCAGCGCGAGGGCGCGCAGGCGCCACGACCAGTTGACGGCGACGCAGTTGACGACGGTGCAGATGTAGGTGAGGCTGCTGCGAGACGCCTCCACCACCGCCTGCAATGGTGGGGTATTTAGTGGCTTGAACACACCAAGCACCACAGTCGAGGCGCTATGCTTATGAAGTTCCCCCAACATCATTATCCGACCACTGCCTGTTGAGGTGGAGCTATTGAAAATTGATCCTGATCATTCAATGATTCCGTACGTGTACAACAGGAACGACAGTCGAGACTGTGCAGTTTCCCGTTTTTCTTCTCCGCCCCAAACCAAAGTTGCACTTGTGAAGACAAAGCGCTCAGAATCTCTACCTGTTTGTGCAGGGCCCGCGCCTCCTCCAGCAGCGCCCTGTCCTTCCGCATGACCTTGAGACACACCTCCAGGTAGAACTGCATGAAGTGCTTCCCGAACTGAGAAGAAACAGACCTTTCGTGAGAACACGCTTTTGATGAAAATTCATTTGTATTGAGTGAAAGACCTCTGAACTACTTCAATGACCACGGGTTGTCTGATCCCGTATCAAACTTATTTCCAGGCGCACGTGGGAAATTCTATTTGGTGACTCCACTGTTCCAATCAACAAAGAATTCAAACACATCCCAATGGAGAGGCTTGCTCATTTGACTCCCCCAGCAGCACAAGGGACGGCGATTTTGCTCGAGCGTGGCCTGGCACGACCGACTGACCCTGATCGTGACACACTATGTGATCACCGGTAAGCATCTCACGCAACACGCCACCCGGCATAACTTGGGTTTGACGAGAAGTACTCGTGCGCGTGCGCGGAACATTACCTTGCTGTGCATGACGTCGACGAGCATCATGAGTTGCCAGGTGCTGCAGTGGCGCAGCACGAGCGTCGACACCGTCTCGAGGAAGCCCTGCTCCGTCGTCTCCACCTGGTGCCGAGCCTCGAGCCACAGCCCCAGTAGCTCCTGAAAACATCACTCTATACAGGGAGTCTGCTCTGAAACACAGCCTCCAGCCACAGCACTGAAAAGAACGTGGTGAAACACACAGCTGGACCTGCGTTGCAGCCTCTTGCGCTGTCCCTGTTCTGCCCTCCCACAAGCACAAGACTTGCAAACTCAACGTGAAATCAGCCTTTGCTGGCTGTTTTCAACACTTGAGATGCGGAAAGACACGCAAACGGCACGGTACGGTTCGTGCACCAACCAGACAAAACGACTCCGACCTCCTGTTGTTAATGAAAATCTTACAGGCATTTGACACTGACCTTGGTGCAGCAGTGTTTCAGGGGGCTGATCCAGTCCTGTATGAGCACCGTTTGCAGAAGGCACAAGTAGAGATCTGAGTCAGAATTTATTCTGACTTGTCGCGCCATCTCCAGACCCTTACAGCAACTCAATTGCTGGCACTGCAACAAACCACAAAGCGGTTGACTTGCGCGCTCATTGTGCGATGTCCCTTTAGGGAAGAGCACTTGGCGGTGTGCCGAAAAATTTTTTTGTATATATGGCATCTGGGCCAAGATGCGTCGCGTCACGTCGCGTCATGTCCCCCCCCTGGAGAGGGCTATCTCAGCAACTGCTGAAGGTACAGACTTGATCTAGGACTCATTAGAAAGATCTTTGAATCCACATTTCAAATTTTGAAAAATGGAATCTCCATGGCAACCTCCCTAGCAACCAGATGCAATACTACCTAGCAACCAGAAGCATATTGACAAATCTCAGGTTCTTTTTATGATAGATATATTATATATGGCTCATGAAAGGTATTTGAAAGTAGTTTGCAGTCGAGTTTCAAAAGAATGTCCATGACAACCTCCCTAGCAACCAGATGCAAAACTCCTTAGCAACCAG
>JAAUXT010027034.1_pt1 | contig 27421 bp, 27 predicted proteins | sample 7278171 | NCBI WGS metagenome assembly JAAUXT01 (sample SAMN14350112, study PRJNA611818) | marine sediment metagenome | isolation source: surface marine sediment (1.8m) | place: French Polynesia: Moorea | collected 2018-08
GGTATAGAGGTAGAAATGTCTCTGTATCTCAGAAGGTACAAATATTTGGTGAAAGAAGTATATTGATGAAATGTAGTATGTATGGGTGTTTGAGAGGTAGCATTCATTTTTTCATTTTTGAAAAAATTTACATGGTTTTTAGGTGGGGCTAAAGTTGGGGCAGAAAAGTCATTTTAAATAGAAAATTTAGAATGGATATTGGGCAATTTTTTTCAGTTGATATGTGGATATTGTTGTCAAACAATGTATAAAAGTTCCATTTGGTCAAATTTATTCTGTTTTGGTATGGCTAAATGAGCTCCCAAGTTGTCAATGCTGACTGAAAAAAGTAAGAATTTTGACAAAAAAGTGACCCAAATCAGAGCAAGCCAAATCAGAGCAAGCCAAATCAGAGCAAGCCAAATCAGACCAAGCCAAATCAGAGCAGTGAACCAAATCAGAGCAAGTCAAATCAGAGCAAGCCAAATCAGAGCAACTGAAATTTCCTCAAATCACCACGAGCTCTATGGAGCTATTTTTTGAGTGATAACAGCAAAGATAAGAAATTGTAAGATGTCTCACTGGCAACATACAATCAATTACCTGACTCTGTGTGAATCATTTCCACTTGGGAGATGCAGAGTTGCTCCCCCTTCCCATGAAGAATGAGTAGCTGATCTTTGGTCACACAGAGTTCCCAAACATGTCCCCACCTGTGCAATGACAAACTGCAAATGGTTGACCCTGTCACTGGGTCCAAAAGCAATACAGCAGCTAACTTTGGATTTGCAAAAACCAACAGTTTGTGCTTTGAGTGGAGAACCAGTCCCCTGGGTATGTTTGCAGTAGCACCAGCTTTGTTCATCTTCCAGATCTGTTGCCCAGTGTCACAAGATATAGCCTCAATCCACCCATAGTGATAGAGGACCAAGGTTTTGTATGGAGCAGTCAGGTACAAGATGTTGTGGGACTGTTCAGCAGAGACTTGGTTTCCAGTGAGAACAAAAGTTTTGGTGGTGCAGTCAAGCTCCCTCACTGTGGGATCCACCAAACAAGAAAGCCATATTCTTCCAGGTTGACACATGAAGTCAGGTCTGTCTATCTTGTATGCTGTGTGTGTTTCCCCAGTGTCCATGTTGACCAGTTTGATGTCTCCACATTCCCAACAGGAAACAGCCACCAAATCTTCCCCTTCAACCACCACACCCAAAAGCTCAGGAGTACAGGTCTCATGTCCACATGTTTGTTTCACCTCCCTGACTTTCTGGATTCTCCCTCTGTCAAGTTTGTACTCATAGAGAGTCCAGGGAGCATCATCAGTTTTTTGCCCTTTCACCACAATGTGGCCAGAGCCAGGGAGCTCAGTGAATCTGCATCTCCTTGCATGGTTTGATGCTTCCTCCAGTCCCAACGTGTACGAAAAGGCTGTGTTCAACTCCAGCTGAAACTGATACACAATAACATGTATTGAGACAGCCAGGCGACAGGTGAGAATTCATCAGTTAGTTTCTACAGAGAGAACGGTAGAACTACCACGGTTCAATCACGACTGGGACACACTCAAAGGAGTGGCACGTACCTTGCTGTTCGCCATGCTCTGCCCAGCAAACCTTGATGCTTCCTCTTCAACGCAGCACTCGCGAGTGTGAATGCCAGCGGGACTTCCGTGTGTTTCCCCCACAACACAAAGCCGTAACGCATGGCTGACCACCCCATCCCTCACATCCCCCAAAACACTGGGATATCGAACTCTTCCACGGTTCACGGTTGCTTGCTTTTTGTTCCTTACGAATACGCAGGAAAAACCAAATTGTGTTTGACTCATGTTCCAGGAAAGACGAGAATCAAATTCCACCACTGAATCAGCATATCTCCCTTCACCTTCATAGCATGAAACAGAAATTGGATTCATAAAACAATGTCAGTTCCCTTCAAAGACAGTCGTGAAACATTTTGTTTCGCTTCCCTTGTTCGTCTGAACCCCTGTCTTTGTTTCCAGAACAATACACCAAAATCTTGCTGTCCAACCCAGGGGAGTCTTTGATTGGTGCGAGGAGCAAGACCCCCCCCCCCAAACAAAACCCCCAAAACCAACAGAAACACGAAACAACACACAGGCGCAGGACGTGTGTACTTGGGCGCAGTCACACGCACTGCTTTATGCTGCCAACCTTGAACAGACACAATTGACCATCGGTCATGGGATTGAAGAACCCGTGCAGAATTCAGCAAGTGAACGTGATTTGAACAAGTCCCTCGTCACGGAAGAATACACAACTCGAAAATAATGTGGTTTGAATGCAAGAGTATTATTGTGGCAAGGCACAAAATTTCACACCTCTCCTGATCAAGTTGGACTGCGCGCTTGTTTCCAAACAGAGGCGATTCGGTTCCGACACCGACTGCGCTCGGTTGAGAATGAAGTTTCGTTTCACTACAACTCTCGAATCCGACTGATTTCAACCACACCAGAGACAAACAAGAGAAGCAGAGTTCAAAGCAACTGCAGTGTGAAGTCCCTCCAATTGATAGAATCTATTAATTGAACCAAAAATCAAGCCTCTATGTCAATGAGAAGTTGAGAATCAGCCACGTGCATCTGGTTACCAAGGTGGTTACTATGGAAACAAATTATTTGAATTATTGCCATTTTTGTACTTCAGTGTTTTGCTCTGATACTCAAAATGTCATTGTTGCTTGAAAATCTTGCTCAAAGCAGATACTCTTACTTTCTGACATTTTTGCACCTGTGGTTGCTGGGAAAAATCTACCTGAGCAACCAAACTGTATGATCCATAAAGTGCTTCAAAAGGCCTTTCATGTGAAGTAAATATCAAAGCTTTATCTCAAAAAAAAGTTCACACATTCAAACGCCACTAGATTGTGCCTGAATAAAAAAGATTTCACTGAACCAAAGCTGTTCGACCGAGCAATCGAGAACTGTTCAAAATGGCAGCAGAGGCAGATCATCTAAGTCATCATCCTGAGCTGGTACTTCTTCATATTCTTCATCCTTCATCTCTCCTGCCTCTTCGTCTTCCTCAGTTTCACTGCTATTCAGGATACCATCATCATTCCCATTATTGTCTGTGCCACACACTGCTTCACTGTTGGTGGTTTCATCCATCAGATGGAAGTGATGAAATTGTGCACTAGCTGCTAACAGGCCAGTTTCATCATTGATATCAACATCAGGCGCACACTCTTCTTCAGCAAATGCTGTCTCCTCTGGAGAATCAAACTCTTGGATTGAATCATCAGAATCAGCTTCTCTGTGGACTTCCACTTGCTGAGGCAAATTAAGTTGTGTAAGTGATACATCCTCTGGATCCTTCTCATTGTGCAGATGTCCTTCATCAGGCTGGTTTCTTACTTTTCTGGGTCTTTTCAAAATGTGAGGCATGTGCAACATGAGCCTTGGTCTTCCAGCACCAGCTATTTCAATTTCTTTGTCAGATTCATGTCCATTCTCCTCATTATGAACATCAACATCTTGTGCAACATTTTGTGCCTGATCATGATCTGTATCCAGGCCAACTCCACCTTCAGCCTGCACACAAGACAACAAATTTATCTTTTATTCTGATTTTTGTTGATTATTTTTTCAAAATAAACTGCTTATGCAGACAACAGTGTGACTTGGGTTCTGCACGTGAAATTCTGAACACATGTGTGACAAAATCAATTTCTTTGGATTTGGAAACCCAGATCTTTTGCCAACATCCCTGATTCATTTACAACTCACCTGATCTAGACCTCTGTCTCCGTCCTGTCCAGCTTTGTTCTCAGTGATGAAAGCTTCAATCAAGTTTCTCTCATTTTCAAACAGTTCAGGTCTCAGTTTCCTAAGAGGCTGCCGGGGCATCGCAAACCTGAAAAGGAAGGTTTCAATAATGTGGGCAGATTGAGACAATGGAGTGTTGTGCACCAGTCAGTTCCTGAGCATGAGATGTGTTCCACAGTGTTTCAGTGTCCCTCATGCACAGAAGTAATTCAAGTTGTCTGGTGGCACTAAGAGAGAGAGAGAGAGAGAGAGAGAGAGAGAGAGAGGGAGAGACAGAGAGGGAGAGAGGGAGACACACAAGCAGAGAGGCACACAGAGAGATAGAGAGAGAGGAGAGAGATAGAGAGAGAGGTAAGGTAAGGCAAATGTCACACCCCCACCTGAATGCCCATTGTGCCCCCCATAGGGGTCGGGGCTGCATGGGACATCCAGCCGACCTTGCATCGGACTACCACTGGGTCTTCTGCCCTGGGGAGGCATCGCACAACAAACGTGAAATCTGCCTCACCTGAGTCTCTCTGGTACCTGTGCCAGGTTCTTTGTTCCGTCAATGTAGTTGTGAGTTTTCAAAAACATTTTCAAGTCTTTCCTCAGTCCGTCAATATCCAACATTTCTTTCAGAATTATCACGATAAAGTTGGGTTTTCTGCGTTTCAAAGCTTCAGCGTAGGCGAGAGTAAATTCATCCATTCCCCATTTGGACTGCAAAAATGCCCTGAAATCAACAGAGGTTAATTGTGTTTTCTTCAGAACCAGCATGCATAATGAGTGCAGCAAAGTGTGAACATCCCCCAGTGACTGGTGTGAACTCATGACCAGTGACAACAAACCTTGACAGAATGAATATGACCCTTCTGCTCTTCTCTATCCCATAATTTATACAGTGAATTATTGGATATCCAGCAATAAAGTCTCTCTGATGGAGAAAAAACTTGAATCCAAAATCCACCTCAATGTCCAATCTGGTGTTTCCCTGTTGTCTCTTTTTCATAAAGACGTCAAGAATCCATGGCAGGTCTTCTTCGCTAAAAAAAACAACAACCTCTATTCAAGATGACACATAAATCACATAAATAAAATATTGACAATTTTCTTTCCTTGATATTTTGAACCATTGCACATACTAGTAGCACAAAAACGCATCGTATTCCTTGGTGTCTATCTCTTCATTCAAGTCTTCTTTTTGTAGAGTGTTCAGATTCAGATAGTAAAACAGGAGGAACTTTACTTCCCGAGATTTTCTCATGGCTAAAACTGTAATGATGAATATAATACCAAACAACACAATGCCTGTGCCAATTCCAACCTTTTGTCCTGTTGTCCATCTGCTTGGGAAGCATCCCATCAACACCTCAGAAATGTAGATGATGGGAATTCCTTTGAATTTGTCATTGTCACATTTTACTTCTCTGAAGTCTCTCACCAAATTCGTGTTTGTTGAGTTATTTAATTCATTCAGCCACTTGATCATCCATATCATTTTACAGTCACAGACCAATGGATTTCCACTCAGGTACATCTCAGAAACACCACCAAGCTTTTGAATAGACCTAGGAAGTGTCTTGATGCTGTTATTTGTCAAGATGACTGTGTCAGTGAATCCTGGTATGTTTGGCAGTGATTTCAATGACAAGTGGGAACAGTTAAAAATGTTTCTGTTCATCTTCTCATCAAACAGGCAGAAGCAGGTTCCACATTTCACAGGAACCAAAGCTGCAAATTAAAAACCAGAAGAAAAAAGAACAAAAACAAGAACTACGCATAATCTCTTGAAGGACCTGGTCTGCAAATCAAAAAGAGAGTAAAAATGTCCCTTTGCTAACCTGCTGTGTATTTTGTCTCTGAATGAACAGGTACATCCTGAGTTTGATTTTGACTCAGTGCAGAATCCTGTTTGCACTGAGAAAAGTTGAAGAGCCCTTTTGTCCTGCTGATTTGTATGAAGTTTTCATCACCTGTTTCCAGTGGATCTTCTCCCATCCAGATGAGAGAGTTCCATGTGAACAGTTTGCCAATTGGAGGTATTGGACTTTGAGTTGACATGTTTGTCTCTGCTAACCTCAGTGTTGTCAGAGGAGCATTACAATCAGATGTGTAAGGTTTACAGCAAGGTATTATGTGTGATCTTACAGTTGAATTTTTCATCATGATGAATTCTGGCTGGCCCAGAATTAACAAACTAGTCCTGTTGAAGACTTCTGATTCTGTTATGGTGAGTTTAGAACTGGAGAGCCCACCATAGAGAAGGCTGATTGATGTGAGAAAACATTTGTCCAGGTTCACATTTGACTTTAAAAACATGAAATAATTTTGTGGTATTGTTGCTCCCAATGAAGTTTGCGTCGCTGTCACATGAAACATACTGATGTTGGAGTAGGAAAACTCAAAAAATGCTGTTGTGTGTGAGTATAGAGCGAAATACGAAGTATTGTTGTCTTCAAAGGCTTGATTGATATCAAGACCAAAGCAGGTATTGGAAATTAAAAATGAAGAATTTATGCCAGAGAAGAAGGCTGGAGCTGGTACACTGGCCTGCAGGAAAAAATTGCAGTTTGACAAGATGACAGTGCCCCCAATGCAGCCGATGAGTGTAGATGTACTCCAGCTGACATATGTGTCTCTCATCACCACCTTGGACGAATCGGACATGGTTATCAAATCCATGCTCATGTAGGGGTCCTCAAAAGAGCCATGCAACACTGAAATTATTCTGGAGTTGTGGAAGTGCAACTGAGAGTTACCTCGTACAACAAAAAGCATACATCCGTGAATGACTGTTTCTGAAAAAGTGACACCACCACCAAATTGCAACCGAACCTTGACAAGTAACTGGGGAGATAAAAAGATGAAACTGCCAACAAAAAATAGTTTTGAAGAGCCAAAGATTTCAACAAAGATGTTGATTATGTTATTGTTGTGTGCGTCATCAAAAGTGAAATTGCAGAATGCACAGGTTATGATGTGTTTGCTATATGATGACATCACCGTACCTGCGTTGTTGAAAGTGCAGTTTGTCAGAGTGACAACATACCCTGTTTTGTCAAGGGCAAGGGGAAGGTCCTGGAGTGTAAATATGGCTCCAGCTCTGTGCTTGTTTTCCAAGAATGTACAAAAACTGACGCAGATTGTGGTGCATCGATCACAAACTATGCTTCCTGGCCTATTTTGTATGAATTTTGATTTTGCAACAACAACAGTCCCCTGTTCTTCCACTTGAATAATTTCCCTGTTTGTGGAGAAAATGCACCTTTCCACAAAAATGTGCACTGCTTGGACACGAATAACATGGGTGTTGTTTTCAAAGGTACAGTTCACTGCAAATACCGAGCCATGTGCAGAACTCACAAGCCAACCATTGTTTGATGAAAATTTGCATCGCATCAGCTCAATACGAGGTTCATGTGCAGCAGAAATTGAGTCATTTGTGTTGTTGTGGGAGCCACATTGCCCCAAGTGAGCAGAATTGTTCGTTCTGTCAAAAAGTGAGTGACTTTCCATTGAAAATGCCTGATGTTTGATTATTCCAACAGGGAGATTCACATTTCCAGGGAAAGCTGCAAAGAACGCGTTGCGGATCAGCATGTAGTTCTCCAGAAAAAGGCAGGAATCAACAGAAACCCAGCTGCAGCCCACGCATTGAACTGCATTCTCAGGCCCATTGTCTTGAAATGTGGATTTTGCTATTCGAAGAGTTCCCCTCCGTCTCACATTGACAATTTCTTGATTTGTGGAGAAAACGCACTCTTTCACAATGATGTTCACTCCTCTGGCATAAAAAACATGGGTGTTGTTTTCAAAGGTACAGTTCGCTGCAGTAACAGAGCCATTTCTGTCAGCATCAATGACTTGTTTGATTGATGAAAAATGGCACCATTGAAGATCCAGACTGCTTTCCGACAAAACAAACACAGCTTGTTTGATTGTGCGTCCAAAGCTGCAGTTGGCCACAGAAAGTGAACTGTTTCCCCAGCTGTACAGTAACCAATCATCACTGATGCCAGTGGGGATATGTGCCACATTCAACAGGAAACTACACAGTGCCAGATGGAACCTGACAGTTTGTGCACCAATCATCGTGATTGCACCATGATTTTCCTTGAAAATGCAGTCAAGAATTGTTACGTTTGAATGTTCAAAAACTGCCAGTGTTGTTCCATAATCAGCATAATTTCTGACAAATGTTGAATTGGTGACCATCAACAAGGACCAATACTCAACTTTGATCACCCCACCACTGCACTCAGCTCCTCTTGAGTTGTGAGTGAAAAGTTGGCATGAATTGTCAACAAAAACACAGCTATCTATTTTGACATGGACACCATCTTCTGCCTTGAGCACTCCTCCTCCTGGATAGTAAATATGTGCATCAACATTTGAAATGTTGGCAATTTTTGTGTACCACACAGAGTTGTTTTCAAATCTTGATAATTTGACTGAAACTATTGACTTTGATCTGACCAGCACAACTCCTCCTGAGTGAACTCCCGTATTGTTTGAAAATACTGAATTCTCTATTTTAAGACCGGAATTTTCCTGGATGTGGAAACAAGACCCATTGATGCCCCTATTATTCACAAATTGACAGTGATTTACAAACAATGAGCTGTTGCCTGATGACACAATGGCTGAGATTGAGGTTCCAAGGCCATTCCCTGACAAAGATACATGCTGAAGTCTCAGTTCACTATTGTTGATGTGAATCAAACCAAACTGAGCATAGACATGTGCAATTTGAACATTTTTCATGTAGATTTGGCTGAATACAGATGTTATAACAGTGGCAGCAATTGCTCTGCTGTTCCCACTGATCTTGCAGTTTGTCATGTGCAATGAGCTGTTGGAAATGTCCAGCCAGGTGTCCATCATGTTGGATTTCATATTCAGGTGCACAGATGTGATTAATATCTCATGTTCACCAGAAGTTTGCAACTTGAAGAAGGAACTATTGGTTGTGTGAACAAACACATTCTTTGTTTCTGCAACACTGACCAGAATGGACTTTGTCAAAAAACATTCTGACAGATTAAGATTTATGTTTCTGAGCTCCCATGTGCAAGCTTTGGAATTATTCACATTAAGGCAACTGAAACATGGTGCCGCATGCAGGTTCTTCCCAGATTCAATTTTTAAATTGGTGGATTTCAGCCACTGATGCTTTTCCTGTGAAAGAAAACCTTCTGATGCAGACAAAGAGTCTTGTGAAAAAGACAACCTCTTACCATGACCAGTCCATCCAACATCAAATTGGTGTCTGTAACAATAAAAAGGCTTCTCTGGAGGGACGAGTTTTGCTTTATGATTACCAGAAGCCAATCCAGAGATTTACAGGCCAATGACGTGTTGCGTCCACATCCTGGCACATCCAGGCCACGATGAGAGATGTGCCAAATAGCACCTGGCAGGAGGAAAAAAATCCTTGAGCTACATATGGAAGTGGCAGCTCTGACATGGCTGATAAAGCTTATTCGGCGGGCTTAGCAAACACAAAACGTCTGGAAGATATGACCAGTGCATGCATGTTCTCATTTTGTCATTCACAAGAAAGACAAACACTTTCACTCCACGGGTGCAGTTGCACCTGCGTGCCTTCCAGCAATGCTCTCCTGGAATCTGGGCTTTTTAGGTGTTAGGTGGCAGCATGTCAGCACAGACAGGTATGCGTGTGTACCTGTGCATGCGACAGCGTGCTCGAATGCGTGTTTTTCTTTTCATCTGTGTCTGTCTGTGTCTGTGTGTGCTTGCTATGGTGTGTTTGCGTGCGGAGGGAATTTTCCATATGAACGCACGAGTATTGGCAAAGTACGACTTCCGTCTGCATCAGTCAGGTGCTTTCGCTCATCAAGCCTTTGATCTCTGGCCCAGTAGAAACGTCTGAGCATACCAAAAGTTTCAATGGGGATTTTCAGCATTTCGTCGCGCAGCCACAACACATAGGACATAGCTTACAGACACAACTCCCCTGTTTTGGAGCAGTCCACTGACATAAAATCCAACAAAACTGACAATACTTTCAAGCCCTAACTGCATTTGTGAGCCCTTTTCAAAATTTGATGCTTGTTTCATTTCTTTTTGGAGAAAGAAAGCAGGTTTCTGACTCTAGAATTGAACCCAAAATTGATTGTAGACTCTTCCAGATGAGGGGAGTTGTGTCTGTAAAATACGTTCTACGTGTACGTGTTACGCCTGAGGAGCACTGCGTTCAAAGGGGAGTTTTAGCAACACGCTCCGCAGCCACAAAACGTACAGGTAATACGTAGCTTACAGATGCAACTCCCCAGTTCTGGAAGAGTCCACAGGTGTGAAAACTGACAAATTCACATAATTTCCAAGACCTCACTATTAGGTTGGTGAGCTGTATGGATACTCAATGCTTTGAAAATAACAAGTGAGATTCCTCAAATTTCTGACTTTAGAAATACATTTTATTTTGTTTGTGGACCCTTCCAAAATAGGGGAGTTGCATGTGCAAGCTACGTGCTACGTGTACGTTTTGCGGCTACGGAGCGTTCTGCTAAAACTCCCCAAACTCTCAAATGACCCGAGACTGGATGCAATATAAGACGGAACTGGCCAAAGTCCCGACGTTGAAACGCATCGAGTGTGCTCTCACCTGCGTCACCTGACGTTGCGTCTCTCACCACTGTGAACAGCGTCACAACGATAATCCGGATTATCCTAATCTTTGCTTCCATAGCAACAGATCTTCAGCTCCTTAAACTATTTAAAATTACATCGTGTTTGTGTCTCCTGTTTAGTCGTTTTATCGACATTGCGGAAAGTTGTCTTTTGGCAGCAATTTCTTTGCGATCACAACTCCCGCGAATGTCCACTGTTGTTATGGTCTCCTTATGTTTCACAATTTTTGTGGCGTCGAAATATTCAAAGTTTAACAGTAACGTCTTTTACAACGAAGGAAAAACAACTGAAACACGAACGTCTATTTGCTAAACGAGTGGCCTGATCTTCATCTGGGTTTTCCACCAAAAAGTTATGAGGCGTGAAGGAGAAAGGGGGGCATTCCATCACCGTCACCCTGTACCGTCCTTGCATACAGAGGGTCGCTGAAGCATGAAGCACAACGAGGTTCAAATCTCCACACGCGACGTGACAGAAAGAAATATTTACGAGGCTGTGACAATTTGGATATTCAGCGATTGGACCTGGATGAGCACATTCTTTGTTTGCAACAAACATCGTCGTCTTCAACTGGTCCAAGAACACTGAAGAATGTCGAGTGGCAATGTAGTTTGTCGCAACCAAACATCGCGGTGCATTGCGTGTAGAGTGAATGTGAAGCAGCGGGCATTGCAGCCTTGGCATGGGCCTGCACACAGCTAGGTGTTCAGATTCACGCATTCTGTTCGGTCCAAGGCACAATGCATGAGTTTCACTTCTGTTCGAACACGTGCGTCCAAGCTCAACCTGAAAATCGTCCAGATCGTAAATCGCGCTGCACTAAACCTACGCTGTTGTTGTCTCCCGGACCGCTGACCTGAGAAGGAAATGGATGCAGTGCATATCACTTTGTTTGAATGTCATTTGGGTTCGCGGTTTCCGAAGAACACAGGCTTCAGGTGTCAAGCGCGTGCCGCACTGGACGCCATGTGCACGGTCCAGGACGACTCGTTTTGTTTGTTTTTTTCACCGGGGGATCAAGCCGAATGAATGTACGAGTGAGTGTGTGCGTGCGTGTATGCGTGCGTGTGTGTGCGCGCGCGCGCGTGTGCAGTGTGTGTGGATGTCATCACCCAGGTTGCTTGTTTTGTTGTGCGAAGTCCCTTTAGGGCGAAGCACCATGTAGTAGTGCAGTATATGGCAGCTGGACCAAGATATCCCCTGCCCCTCCCCCTGTGGGATCCCCCTGTCCCCCTGTGGACCCCCCTTCCCCCCACGGCCAACCCCCCCTGTAGCCAGACCCCCCATGGCCAGACACCCCCCCCAAGACAGTATGACTGGTGGAGGACAAGGAGGACCAGGAAGAATTGATGAAGAAAGAAGAATTGATGACATTACTGATGCTGCAAGGGACTTCGCACTGCAGTTGCCTTGAGCACTGCTTCTTGTTTGCAGAACAGTCAGTGCATGATGTGTGACGTATAACGTGTGACGTGTGACGTGTGACGTGTGACGTGTGACGTGTGACGTGTGACGTGTGACGTGTGACGTGGAAAAGTGAGCCATCCTCAGTTGTGTTGGTCGTACACTGTGTTTTACTTTCGATTGATTTGTGCGAAAGTTTCCCCCAGAAAGGAACGGCCCCACAGCTGTTGGGTTCACATTTACTCCAGACAACCAAAGAGAACCAAACAATAGGGACATTATGCAACGGCGTTTGTTTTAAACGTCGCGCCATTCGTCGCGTCAGGTGGAGTGTGGTGATTGGCCAGTGCCATGGAAACTGTGCACAACGTCATCAATTTGTTTGCTCTTTTCTACGTTGGCGTTGACGCGACGTGCACCGCAAACGCCGTGCATAAAGTCCCCAATGTTCCAGTTGTCAAAGAAAGACTTTTGAACACGAATGCTTCACGAGTGCCATACAACATTTCGCCAAAACAGCAGACGTTCAGCGGAACTGTTACAGAACAGACAAGTCACACTGAATCCTTCTGTTTTTGCTCTCTTTGGTGGCGATTCGATTGAAGACAATTCGTCTGTGCAGAGACACAGACTGGGGAGAGAAAAGTGAAAACATTTTCGATGCAGTAAGGCGGAACTTCATTGTTTCAATGATCATGCAAAGCTGAAATATTGGTCCATTGTCTGCTTCTTTGCTTCAAGTCTGTTTTGTGTATTTTCAAATTTTCTCCGCCTTCATTTCTCTTCTCATTTTATTGTGTCTCTTCTGTACTCTCAGCTTCGTTTCCCATTCATCTTTGTGTTTTGTTTCCTCCCTCCATATTCTTCTTTTCCTTCAGTTGTTTCTCTTCTTTTTTCTTCTGCCAGGCTGCCGCTATGTAAGTGACAACGAAGTCGAATATTTCACAGACGGTGAGGACTGAGGCCCCCAGCAGCAGCCCTAGAAATCCCCCAATTTCTCCCAGCAGACTCAGGAAGGCAAAGGCTTCTTGCTGTTCCACCTCCTCCACACTCAGCTGGTTGTAATGAATGTCAAGATTCACAAAACTTGTCCTGGGGAAAAAAAAGGTAAAACAAACTGGTTTGAGGAATTGGGGAAATGTTGGTGAGTTTCTGGAACACTGTTTTATCTTGTAGACACATGGCCCTGAACTCTGGAACACAAATCAAGGGCTGTTCACTTCATACTCACTCATAGAAGTCATCTCCCAGGGTTTCCCAGTCGGTTTTGTAGTCTTTCATTTTGTGTGTCAGCTTGGTATAAGCTGCTAAGTATAGCTCAATCGCGGTACTGAAATTTTGCTTTGTATCAAATATCATTTTCCCAGTGTAGTAACATAGATTGGTGATGCGTTTGCTCAGGAAGTTGTTGTAACCATGAGTAGAACATGCTTCAAGGTCTGAAACAGAAAATGTACAAATCTTTTCTGGATTAACAACATGTTTTCTTCTTCTCACAGCATGACAGCACAGCGGACACTCACCAATAGAACATCTCTCTTGGCCCTCAGTCTCCCTGGCCAAATCCTGGGAGGCTTTGATCAAGTCAATTTTGTTGGTGTCATTTTCAGTAAATCCCAGTATCTTGAGCCTTGAGAATCCAAAAAGTACAGCATTGAATCCATAATAGACTTCATACCCACTGAAGAGTTTCTCTATCAGCTCAGACTCAACACTGAACAGATTTTCATAGAATTCCAGATCAGTTTGAATTTTCTGTTTGTTGGTATCAGGATGTAAAATAATATCAGCCAGTTGAGATTTGCTAATTGGAGAAACTTTTTCTTTGTAATCAATCAGGTATTTATTGATTCCTTTGATCTTTCTCTGAATGTATTTCAAAACATCATCCAGTGGTTTTCTGAAAATGTTGTAGATGTCATCCACTGTGTGGTTGTCCTGGATTTTTGGACTGGTGTATGGATGGAAGTGACACAGGATTGTGGGTCTGATTTGCAGCAATGGATCATTGGGGTCCAGAGTTGGAGTGACCACTGCAAACAGATAAAAACAGATGTCAACCACCATAATGGGAAAAATTCATTTTTTTTGTGATCACGAAGCACAGTAAATAGCACCAAACAAAGTCAGAAGTAAATGGCAAAAAAAAAAAAAACAAATGTGAGCGCGTTTTCCAAGTGTATCGGCAACTTGACAGAACCCCCCCCCCCTCCACCCGCCTGACCGTTTGAATTGTTCAATTGAGTTCAGCACTGTTATCCTCTCTTAGAAATTCCCTTCTGAGAAACACGCCTACCTGACGGTGTTTCAGGCAGAGCGTAGCCATGTCCGGAGTGCGTCATTCTTCCTCCCCCGATATCCTGCCACACACAGAACTTCTCCTCCACAAAGTACGGGTCCTCATACGGCTCCCGCGCACGATACGAAACGAAGTCCCTCCAAAAATCATCCGGGCATCTGCTGGTAAATTTCTCATGGCGAAGAACCAATCGCAGGTAAACCAAAGCTGACTCTTCACTGCCGATGAAATAAGGCCAGTAAATCTTGTGGATGTCTTTTGAATGCTGTTGGGGTCTGTGTCTGATGTATTTGGTTTGCTCACATTGTCTCATTTTGATTTTTCGCCACCATAAAAATCGTTGGAAATAGAAGCAATGGTCCATCATGTATAGCTTGGCATCAGGCTTCAGGTAATTTTTCATTGCACTGTAGAATATCTGGAGGTGGAGGTTCAAATCACCTCTGTTTGTTTTATTTTCATTCAAAACACCAAGCAGGGAGTAGAATGACTCAGCCACAGCTGAATACTTTATTAGACTGGATCTGCAGAGACCAGATTGAAAAATTGCGTTTCCATTGCTTGCAGGGTCCTGAGTGACTTTCAGAATATCATCCTTCACATTTTGAATGTCAGTTTCAAAGTTTGACAGCAAGTCAGTCAGATTGTCTGATTTGCCAGCTATGGATTGAAAAATGTTTTTCACACAACTCAACAGAGTTTCATGCGATGCATTGTAAATGTAACTTATATTTTCAATCTGGTTAAACTCCAAATATCCATTCCTGATGAACACAGAGCACTCAACCTGGAACAAAATAAAAAGCAGTGTTTGAAATTGTCTGATTATTCTGTTGTTTGAAGTGTGAACCAAATGACACATTCTTCTTTTGGTGCAACCTGTTGTAGTTTGGTGGCCCCTCTTCCACATGGGTTTTGAAATTAACCAAAGTTGTTGGGTTGCAAAACAAGGAAACATCATCATGACAAGATGTCCACCATCTCCACTTACTTCAAGCTTTGCATCCTCTTCTGTTGGTTCCAGACTTGTAATTGTGCCCATGTCTTCACTTTTGCCTCTCAATGTTTCAATGAGCAGCATGGGAAAGCCATGTGACAGACAGTCCTTCTTGCAAAACATTCCACACATGTCATTGATAAATGTTTCAAATGGGAGGAGACATGTGATGTTCTTGATGCTGTTGTCAATTCTGCAATAGATCCACAAAAAAAGCTTGGTTTTCAAGACAAGCTGAATGTTTTGTTCTCCAGCAGATTCGACAGGGTCCTGCATTATTTTCTTTATCGATAGAACTATCGCAAAGAAACAACGAAATAGGGCAGACAAACATGCAATTGTTCGTGCTTTTTTGCTGACAGCATAATTTCCTGCAACACAAGGACATTGTTCCAAAATCTGAAAAACTCCATAACTCAGCCTGAATGAAGAACGTCTGTTCTGTGTCTTGTCACATCTGAACCCACCAAACCAAAACCAAACGCAAGTACCAGGACACGTAACGGAAGCACCAGTTCTCATGAGCTACCTCCCACACATGTAAGGCACCAAAAGCAAAAACAATGTTTGGCACACAGCAACACAAACGACACCCAAAACCACTTGAAAGACTTTTTCTTTTCTTCCAAGCTACTGACCTGCAAGCAGTTTCTTCTATTATGTTGAGAATGTCCTTTGGTAATTCGCATACTTTTCGCTCTCTTGGATTCATCTCTCTCAAGATATCCTTCACCACTTTTTCTGTGTTATTAGCTGCTTTCACCACTTGGTCAATCAGTTTGTGGTCATCTTGAATGATCCTTTTCTTCACCTGAGGAATACGAGAGAAAAAAGATACATTTCCAATTGAGCTGTTGCTAGTTTCGGGACACACAATGAATAGGGGTTTTCACGTTGGTGACGCGCGGTTGGGCGGCGTCAGAATTTTTGACGCGCACGTCAAAATTCAACATGACGCCCAATGGAGCGTTTTGACGTGGGCGTCAATTTTTTGACGCACGCGTCACCAACGTGAAAACCCTTATTGTCAAACTTATTCACAAAACAACTTATGACGACATGTTTTCTTTCCTCCAAACCCTAAAACAACATTGTTGGCCACAAACTACAATGAAAACTTTGTCACAGATATTGTCTACTGTTTTTCTCTATTTGAAACAAACCTTGGCAGATATATCCATGGCCTGCTGTTTCCTCCTGAGCAAGTCTACAACCTGTCTCTCATCTGTCAGTTTGATTTTGTCCAAGTCCAATGGCTTTTTGGAGAATGTTCCCGAGTACTCATTTCTGTTGCAAGGAATGTTGCACTTGCAGGCACTGGAACTTTGTGAGTTGGATTCTGTGACAAGAAGCAATCATTCAGAATAGAAACGATGCGGACAAAGGTGTGTTTGCGTCAAAAACATTTCTCAGACGTTGGATCCCACTCCATACCTGTCAATTTGAGCAAACACAAGTACCCGAGCAGTTCACAAGGCGGAAGCTCCTCTGCTAAACACAGTAACAAAATGACCATCATCTTTGTCTTGTTTATCTATGTGGTTGAGGTATACTTCAATGCACATTTCTCTGTTTGCGCCATGCGAAAGAAATCCAGCTCACCATAGCTGAGTTTGCCCGCTTCCACCAACGCTAAGTCTCGGTCAGAGGTCAAATCAGGGGAGGGGAGAACATCCCTGCACTGGCACTGCAGTTCAGTCTTCTTCTTGTTGCACGCTGCGACACAGTTGGTGACAGGAACAGCCCCAGCGGCACAGTCTCCCAGAGGCTCTTCTTTCTCCTCAATCTGAATGACAAGCCTCAAAAATTCAAACCAAATCTGTACAGTACCGTACGGTTGTTGCCTTACAGTTGCGAGTTTCAGCACCACGGAAACGTAACACGTAGACGTAGCCTTGGCTACGTCGCGTTTCAACGTAGCTTTTCAAAAAGCTACGTGTGTTCTTCCCCAACCAAATTGTGGAAACAAACACAAGAAAAACATCAAATTCTTTCCAGAATCAGATAATTCAGGTCTTTCATCAAATAAGTGCAAAATCTTAAATCTTTAATGGGTGCACAGAACCCACAGTGAAGCTTCAAAAATGGTGTCAAAATTGCTTGTTGTTGAATCTGAAAATGGACTCTTCCAAAACAGGGGGAGTTTCGCCAAAAGCCACGTCTACGTGTACGTTTTTGCTCTACGGAGCATCGTGCTCAAAACTCCCCGTTGTTATCCACGGTCGTTTCCCAGTGTACATCTGACAATGTTGTTTCAGCGCGTTTTCTGGTCAAGGACAAACAACATGAATTTCACAGACAAACTACTCACGGTCCTGTACTTGATTGTGACGACATTGTGGCTTCCGGGAGTGACAATAGAAGCGAGGTCGCCCATACGGGGCACGTCTCTCTGATCATGGAGCAGCACCAGGGCCCCTGACCCACTGAGCCATCTGGTGTGCGCGTACTGCTCTGTGTTGAGGCTCAATCTCAGACCCTGACCCAAACCTGCAAGGAGAAACAGATGTGTTTACAAAACTACATTTTCATGAGCATAATAGTTTGGGTGCTTTGCAGGCCTGTTTTCTCAAAAAGGTGTGAAATGATTTGAAAAGATATCATGTCACTGTTGGTAAAGAAACAAAACAAACATTTCTTCTGCATTGTGACCTGAACCATTTGGTTTTTTTTGCAAGCAAAAGCACAAGGAAACCACCAAACTCCATTTCAATCAACATTCAACATCAAAGAAGACACTCTGTTTTGAAGAACAGTACAGAAGGCTTTTGCTTCTCACCAGTGTCAGTTGCATTCATTGGAGGAATGCCACCATTGAAGGTGTAACATTGTCCAATATCTGTCCAGACCGGAGTAAATATCTCGGTCAGGTTACAGGGCCTGCCCTTCCAGCTGCACCTGAACCAGACATTTAGTAGTCAATTGCTGTTTTTCTTTTCAAACTTTCATCTAACATGGCTCGCGTAACATCTTCACTGTGTTCAATTGAATTTGTTCTATCAAACAACAAAATATGAGCCCCCCCAGGTGTTGGTCTTGTCTCACTGGAAGACAAAATCCTGGAGTTGGTGAAAGTGCGAGGAGAGGAAGTCCCGAGTTGAGTATCCAGACGAGTGATTCAGGGAACATTGAGACCGGTCAAACGAGCTCCAATCTGGAATCAAACAGGTGAGGAGAAGGACACACTTCTGGGCGTGCAGCAAAACCCATGGGAAAAAAACACCACAAACTGGTATCCTTTCTTGTTTGACGTGAGTGCTGGGCTGGTTGGAGTTGTTCCCACTCGATGCATATTATCGCCCTGCGTGTTGTTTGAAGACCGGGATCCATTGTGTGTGTGTGTGTGTGTGCGTGTGTGTGTGCATGTGTGTGTGCATGTGTGTGTATGCGTGTGTGCATGTGTGCGTGTGTGTGAGTGTGTTGTTGTGTGCGGTTCGGGTCCCGGGAGAACCCGTCCTCACAACCACCGCCACCTGCGGCACCGCAGTCGTAAGCAGCCTCGGCTCGGCCGAACTGCTGCAGTGGAGTAAAACTCAAGCGTACTCTTCAAATGTTTATTTCAGTCCTGTCTTAAGCTAAGCTTTTGCCAGACAGATGCAGGGTGTCATGGTCGTGGCTTTAAGTAGGCGGCATGAGCTGCGAGTCCAGTGCGCAGCTTCAGCTTCGCACAGCTCTGCTGAAGCGGCTTCATCGGTACTCAGCACCTCGTCCGAAAGCTGGATTGCACGCGTGGGAAGAGCCAACTCTTCCACACGACAGTGTATGCGTGTGTGCATATGTGTGCATGTGTGCGTGTGTGTGTGAATGTGCGTGTGTGTATGTGTGCACGTGTTCACCTGGACTGGCTGCGATGCGGTCGACGCACCTGTAGAAATCCTCCGCCTCTGCCACGTCCGACCTCAGTCCCAGTCTGCAAGGAAAGTATTGCGCAGAAAAAAACATATTGCTGAGCACTGAATGCCCCCTCACCCTGTGATATTTTATGATGAACCCAAAGCTCACATTCCTTTTGTGAGCCGACTTTCCTTCAGCAATTTTGGGGCGACCAATCGCAGACCAAACAAGATACTCCAGCGTCACGTGAATTCCAAAAGGCCAAACTGAAAATTGTCCAGTGGGTGAACACTTTTGGTTGAGGGGAGAGGAGCTGAGAAATCCTCTGCAAGAGGACCCAACCCATTTCTCCAGGGTACTGTACCTGAATGTGTTTGTGTTGCACAGGGTCACAGCTGGGAAGGGGACACTGTCCCTGTACTTTGTGGTGACTGAGGTGGTGGTCTCCCGTCTCCTGTACACATCACACCTGTCGTAGACTTGTGCACTGAAGAAGGCTACCATCAGGGCAATCCCAACCAGCCAACACAGCCTGCAACAAAAAAACCCCACAGGACCCTTGGCGCAGTAGATTGGGTGTAGCCACTGTATGTGAAGTAACAGGGGCTTTTGCTGACGTGGATCGAGCACTTATCACGTATACCAGGCTCTTTAACAGCACGCTCCGTGGCTGCAAAGTGTACACGTGACACGTAGCTATCAGACGCAACTCGCCTGTTATGGAAGAGCCCACAGTTGTGAAACAGACAAATTCACAATATTTTTGACACAAAACTTGGGCTTCTGAGCCCTTTTGAAACCAGACAGTTTGGAGAATAAAAAATTATGTTCTTTACGTTTCTGACTCAAGAAATTATTGTCAAGTTTACGGTGGACTCTTCAAGAACAGGGGAGTTGCATGTACAAGGTACGTGCTACGTGTATGTTTTGTGGCTACGGAGCGTGTTGCTGAAACTCCCCACTTACCTGCGCGCCGTCCTGGCCTGGCTATCGAACACGTATCGAACCCCGTGGAACGTCGTTCCCTTCATAAACTCCTCCACCGAGCGGGTCATGTCTGAATGGAGAGATTTTCTTCAATCTTCAACCTGTCCTGTACCTTTTTTGTGAAATTTTCTTGGATGTTTTGTGTCGCTGGTTGCACCCTTCAGTGTTCTCTTTATATCACGTGCTTTGCATCCAAAAAGGTCAAGCTGTCTTGCTGAATTTTGTGGAAGCGACTCTGGTGTCCATAGCGATGTGGCGTTTTCCCACCAGCGTAACCGGAACAGGATATCCTGGACCCCTCACCTGTTTATTTCGTGTGTCAAATGTGCATTAACTTGTCAATCCATTTGGTATGGAGCATTGGGCTGAATATGACCCATTAGTTTGGATTGTGGAATTGACCATTATTGAAATTAATGCAATCAGAGCACGCACACAGATGGAGCGCAAAAAATAGCAAATACAAGCAGCGTTCGTATCAATATACCACCATTTTAACATCTGTTGTCGCAGTTCAACAAACTGAGAACTATTTGTTATTCTCAGGAGAATGAAACATACTGCTGGTTGGTTCCTCTTCGCAATTGCTTTTTCAGTTTTTATTGTCGAAATGAAAAAAAGTTCCGAATGGAACAAACGTTTTTGCAGAAACAGAAGCAAATTGGCCACACAAGCCAATCCAATGATGCAGCCAACCGCCATCTCCACACCTGGTTCTTTCAATGGCTCATTTAGAAAATTCAGCATAGTTTTGTGGGTAACTCTTCGGCTTTCTTGAGACGCCAGTGTTCGACTGTGTGCGCATGCGCAAGATCTTGCAGACAATGGAGATCAAATGTTGAAATTATTGTTTTCAGCAATGCAACATTCTTGATTCGTGGTGACAGTGGTGTGAAGGCCGGTGTGAAGGCCGGTGTGAAGGCTTCACAGAAAACGCAAGTCAACTGACAATGTTCAGCACACAAGAACACGAAAAACGCCCTTTCTGGCGCAAATAACGTTACACTGCGTTCCACGTGACAGACACATGTTGGGCACATTTCAACATCACAAGCACCAATTTTTTCAGTGCAGACTTTTGTGGTACAGACATGTCCAAAAATGGTGCGGCCCGTAAACGAGTACATATTTCACCGTTTGACATGTGTTAAGTCAAGTGTCATTCAATCGGTTCTCTCATTTGGGACATTGACCTTCAATTGATTCGTTGCGTCCTTCAGTTTTTTCGCTGGGTTCTTTTCCTCTGTCTGTTCTCTCTCCAGGAGTTTTGCATTTACTCCTCAGACCTCAGCATGTGTGTCTTGCTCGTGTTTCTCTCCTTTCTTTTTCTTCCAAAAGGCAGCAACAGTGATGACAATGAAGTCGAATATTTCACAGACGGTGAGGACTGAGGCCCCCAGCAGCAGCCCCAGAAATCCCCCAATTTCGCCCAGCAGACTCAGGAAGGCAAAGGCTTCTTGCTGTTCCACCTCCTCCACACTTAGCTGGTTGTAGTAGATGTCCAGATTCACAAAGCTTCTTCTGTACACAGAAAGAAAACTACATCAGGACAAAGGAGGCTCCTTGCTGAAACAGTGAGTTTTGGTGCAGCTAAGGACGTAAAAGATTTTTGTCCTGACAATCAAACGATTTGTGTGAATATCGCATTGAAGTTCAAAAATTCACTGAGACTTACTCAAAAAAGTCGTCCCCAAGGGTTTCCCATTCACGCTTGAATTCAATCATGTTGTCTGTGAGCCTGCCGTAAGCTGCCAGATACATGCGTATGACGCTGCTGAAGTTTTCCTTTGCGTCAAACATCATTTTCCCAGTGTAAAAGCACAAATTAATGAACTTGTCACTGTAGAAATGCTTGTTTTTGAAACTATCACATGAAACAATGTCTGGAACAAGAGCAAATGATTATGAAATTCCTGAATTGTATTGCACTCTCACCTTGTTTTAACACCAGACAAAAAATTCATGAGATCTACTGACCAATTGAACATCTCTCCTGTCCCTCAGTATCCAGAGCCAACTCTTCTGAGGCTTTGAGTAAGGCCACTTTGTTTGTATCATTTTCAGCAATTCCCAAGATTTTAAACTGTGAGAATGCAGAAAAGAAAGTGTTCAAGTCATGGTAGAATTCATATCCACTGAATAATTTTTCCATGACCTCAGACTCAACATGAAGAAGATTTTCATAATATCTGAGATCTCTTTCAATTTTGTGAACACTAGCATCAGGATGCAATATGATGTCAGCCAGTTGAGATTTGCTTCTTGGGGAAAGTCTTTCTTTGTAATCTTGCAGGTATTTGTTGATGCCTTGAATTTTCTTCTGGTTGTATTGAACCATATCGTCCAGTGGTTTTCTGTAGATATTGAAAACATTCTCCACAGTGTCATCATCCTGGATTTGTGGGCTGGTGTACGGGTGGAAGTAACACAGTATTGTTGGTCTGATCTGTAGTAATGGGTCGTTTGGGTCCAGGACTGGAGTCTCATCTGCAAACAGACAGAAATAACACACACTATGTCTTACTTCGCAGGTTCAAATTGCAGCATGATGATCTAGAAACCAAGTCATCAAGGCACAATGTTATCTGAAATGCTTTTTCTTGATGGCCAGCTTGATTTCGTTGTGTTAGGCCACAAATATAAGTCTGGGGGACAACACTGAGCCATTCACCTGAGGGTGGTGGACTGAATGTGAACCCAAACGCACTGACTGGGGGCCCTTTAGCTCCAACAAACTGGAACACACAGAGCGTCGCCTCCACGAAGTACGGGTCGACTGTTGTGAGGGATTGAGATTGGGGCACAAAATCCTCCCAGTAGTTGTCTGGGCATCTCGTTTCCAGTTGGGTGATTTCGATCAAAAAGCGGACGTATTCCAAAGATTCCAACTCACTGGGTTCAAATGTGGGCAAACCAAGGTGACCAGTTTCACTTGAATATTTCTGTGGGCTGTATTGAATGTGTGTGCTTGGTACACATTGAGATGTTCTTATGTGTCTCCACCAGAAAAATCTTTGAAAATGGAAACAACTCTCCATCATGTCCAGTTTTGTATTTGGAACCAAGTAAGACCTGAATGAGCTGGCAAAATGTTCCACTGATGATATTATTTCTGTTCCATTTATTTCATGGTCATCTTCATTCAGTGCATCAAGCATAGCATAAAAGGATTCTGCCAATGTTCTATACTTCATTAAGCTGGACCTGCAGATACTGGATTGAAAAATTATGGCTTCATTTGTGTCTGGGTCTTGAGTGATCTTGAGAATGTCGTCCTTCAAGGCCTCAATATCAGCTTCAAAATGTGCAACTAGGTCAGTTAGATTTTCTGCTTTGCCAGTTTCAAGATTGATAAATATTGAAGAGAATACGTTCTTCACACAAGCTAACAGTGTTGTGTATTTTGCAACAAAGAGATAAAGCCTGTTTTCAGGCTGTTCCATCTCCAACGATCCATTCACAAGGAAAGCATCGCAATCATTCTGCAACAAAAAAACACGAACAGTAACATTGAGAAATGTTTTCATCAGAGCAAACAAAATGTGAACAGGAACATTGTATTGTTGTGCCATTTGACTCAAGAGCAGCCAAATACCAAGTGCCTCTGCAATGAAACAAAGGAGCACCATCATTTTCTGAAAGTTCCCAACTTACTTCGAGCTTTTCGTCCGCTTCCGTCAAATTGGAGAATGTCGTCGGGTCTGTGTGAGCCTTGGCTCTCAACACATCCACGAGCACCATCGGGAATCCATGCGACAAACAGTCCTTTTTGCAGTACTTTCCACACAGCTCATTGATGAATTTCTCAAATGGGAGGAGAGAAGTCAAGTTCTTAATTCTGTCCTCAATTCTGGAATGGAAGAAAATATGCAACTGTCCTTCACAATCAGCTGGACAAAATGATCTGCAACTGAGAACACAGCAATGCTGAAATGGTGACACAGATTCCAATATTGGAGACAAATTTTGTGTTTCTTGTACTTTTGACAACTTGAGAACTCAATGACAAAACCCAAGAACTTTGTGGACAGAACCTCAGGCAGCAGCTGGACAGCAAGACAGAGCAGAAACCCATCCATTAACAAATCATCATTTTATGTGTACAACTCAATTTGAAAAGCCAAACTTAAACAGTTTGATTCTACTAAACTCAGAGTGCACTCTTGTTGTCATTTTTTTTTTACCTGCAAACAGATTCCTCAATTGTCTTCACAATGTCTTTTGGCAGTTCACAAATTCTAGTCTGTTTTGGATTCAAATTTTCCAATGTGTCATTCACCACTCTGTCCATGTTTCTTGTTGCAACCACCAAATTGTCAATCAGATTGTTGTCTTCTTGGATGATCCTGGTCTTCACCTGTGCAAAAGTGGAAAACGTTTGGAAAATACGATGTGCTCATTGGGCCTTGAACCCTTCGAGGTGCAAGCCAATCAAAATTTAAAACACATTTCTTGTAACAATGATATCACTGTTTTTCTTCTCACTGACAAAAGCGTCAGTCGGTAGAAACTGATTATAACTTCAGATTATTTCACAGCTTGCTCAGGCATGCCATATAGGTGCAAGAAAACAAACCTTGGCGGACACATCCATGGCCTGCTGCTTTCTCTGCAAAATATTTGTAGCCTGTTTCTGGTCAGTCAGTTTGATTTTGTCCAAATCCAATGGCTTTTTGGAGAATGTTCCAGAGTATTCATTTCTGTTGCAAGGAATGTTGCACTTGCACGCGCTGGAACTTTGTGTGTTGGATTCTGGGAGGAGAAGCCACAATCATCAATGAAAAAAATATATAGACATTTTCAATTGATCCAATTTGTCTATCTGAAAACTTCAGAAATCTTTTCCTGACATAGTGCCAGAAACACCTGAACAACAGAAAAAAAAACTCACCAGCCAATTTGAGCAAACACAAAGTACCCAGAACACCACACGGTGGCAGGTTGTCTGCAATAATTCAAACATGTCCTCTACATTCTTCTTCTTTTCATTGTTCTGCAACCCATCTTCCCAATGTCAAAATTAGTGAATTGGACAAGTGTGTCTTTACCGTAGCTGTCGTGTACTCCCGTGATGTTGTGGTCGTTTGTTCCACTTTGCTGTGCTCCTGCAGGTTCTGAGTTCAAATCAGATGTGCCCATAACATCTCTGCATCTGCACTGCAATTCCACCTTCTTCTTGTTACACTCAGAGACACAGTTGGTGACAGGAACAGCCCCATCAACACAATCTCCCAGGGGTGGTGTCAGATCCACAATCTGAATTGAAAAATGTAATTGCATGTCAAATATATTTCGCATTGTGCAGTTATTTCAGCAGTGTCTGAGTCTGAGACATCAAAAGAAAGAACACACCCAAAGAGTGTGCAACAAATGCTTAGCAATTCTTGCAAGTATATCTGGTATGAAATTATATTTTGCTGCAAGCAAAACCCGCACAGACAGGGACCAGAAAAACAATTTCCATTCATAAGCGCTGACACACAAAGTGTTCCAAGATTGGGCTGGCTTCTTACTACCATGTAGATACAATACTCACTGTTCTGTACTTGATGGACACGACATTGTGGCTTCCAGGAGTGACAATAGAAGCGAGGTCGCCCATACGGGGCACGTCTCTCTGATCATGGAGCAGCACCATGACCCCAGAGCCACTGAGCCACCTGGTGTGCGCGTACTGCTCTGTGTTGAGGCTCAGCCTCAGACCCTGACCCAAACCTGCAAACAATCTTGTCTGATATTTATTTTTTCCAGTTGGAATTTTTGGGCATGTGTGCTTGTTAATTTCCAAAGGTTGCAAAAGGTTCACAAACATCAGTGAGAGTCACATGCAATAATGTTGTCAAGAACAATGTATTTCAACAATTTATCAAACCACTAAAATGGAGTTTTCTTTTTCCTTGCCAGTGTCAGTTGCATTCATTGGAGGAATGCCACCATTGAATGTGTAGCAATGTCCCACGTCTGTCCAGACCGGAGTGAACATCTCAGTCAGGTTACAGGGTCTTCCCTTCCAGCTACATCTGCATCATAAAGTAGGGATCATACAGGGTTTCTGTTGGTCTTCTTTGTGCTGTTATTGTTCCTGTAAAATTGCTATTCATGTATGCACAAGTGCATTCATTCGTGCAAGTGAACAACAAGTTCCTCTTGCAGAGAAAAAGTCTTTGCCCTTTCAGCTTTTGGTGCTGAAAATCTGACGCAAATGTTGCAATGACTCCGCTTCGCAAGATGTCAAAGTTTCAAACTGGTTTTACCCTCACAAAACGAAAACAATGCTTTTCCTCACCGAAAGACGAAGTCCTTGAGCTGGTGGAAATGATCGGAGAGGAAGTCCCGAGTGGTGTATCCAGACGAGAGTCTGAACGAGCACTCAGATGGATCAAGCGAGCTCCAGTCTGCAAGCAAATAGTGCGTCAAGTGCATCTTCCTCATGTTGGGAGGTGGACACCAACATCTACCCTGCAGACACGTACAGTGTGGGTGGGGTCTGAAGGATTTCTGAGATCTGGTGCCACCAGTTTGAATTTTCAGAATTTGACAGTGAAGAGGGATATTGAGGGCAACAGGTGAAGCCCGGGAACTGAAACAGGATCCCCACAGAACATGGAATAGATCAGACTGTAGCAGTGTGCATGAGGTGAGCCTGTCAGTGTGTGTGTGTGTGTGTTGGTGTGTGTGCGTGTGTGCGTGTGTGCGTGTGTGCGTGTGTGCGTGTGTGCTTGTGTGTGCGTGTGTGTAAGTGCGTGTGTGCATGTGTGCGTGTGTGTTTGTGTGTATGTCTGTGTGTGCATGTGTGTGTGCGTGTGTGTGCCTGTGTGTGTGTATGTGTGCGTGTGTGCGCGTGTGCATGTGTGCGTGTGTGTTTGTGTGTGCATGTTTGTGTGTGTTCACCTGGACTGGCTGCGATGCGGTCGACGCACCTGTAGAAATCCTCCGCCTCCGCCACGTCGGACCTCAGTCCCAGTCTGTGGGGAGAAACCACAACACAAAACCTTCCTGTTTTGGGATGAATATATAGAGGTTCGTCTGAGGACAGATTCACCCTTTCCGTGACACTGGAGTGTGACCGGGTTTGGGCTGATTTTGTTTTTTGGCTTTCTGCCAAGCCGAATGGGAAACCAAACATTGTCTGAGAAGGTCCATTATTTTTGTAAGACCATAAAGATTTTCAATCTTTCCCCGCGGTGAAGCCTGTTGTTTGTTCTCTGTATTCTCTCATCACCCCGTCCTGTAACACAACACTTGTAAGCGCTACTGACTCGCTTCATTTGGGGTTCTTTAATGGCATGGGCAAGTGGAATATTGCTGAGCTCACGTCAGCTTTAAAAAAATAACGTCCAAAAATTTGGACGTTGCGGTGATTCGAACTATCCTGCTGCTGCTGCAGCCTCATTTGCATAATAGCCGTTGTTCCACATAACATCTCCGATACATCTGTCAAATATTGCATTATTCATACCCTCCAAGAAGAATCGGAACCAAAGTTGAAATTTGTCAAGAA
>JAAUXT010059064.1_pt1 | contig 27403 bp, 25 predicted proteins | sample 7278171 | NCBI WGS metagenome assembly JAAUXT01 (sample SAMN14350112, study PRJNA611818) | marine sediment metagenome | isolation source: surface marine sediment (1.8m) | place: French Polynesia: Moorea | collected 2018-08
CCCCCCCCTAACTCAACATGGGTCATCACCCAAATTTTTTTTTTCTTAAAATGGGGTAAAAAAGATTGTGGCAAAATTTCATTATGTTGAGTTACCCCACCCCACCCCTAACTCAACATGGGTCATCACCAAATTTTTTTTTTCTTAAAATGGGCCAAAAATGATTCTGGCAAAATTTCACCATGTTGAGTTACGCCCCCCCCCTATGGACCACACGCTTTTTAGGCGCAGCCTTCTTGTTTTGATGTGTTGTGCACCTACCCATGGCCTCTTCGACCAGGTCAAGTTGAGTTACCCCTGGGGTACCCCTGGACTTGGCTTGCCATAACTCTGCAATGGTTGTGCACAGGATGGTTAAACTTCAAGGTCAAAGCAGTCTCTGTTCCTTCACTTCCTGGTGCAGGATGGACCATGGGTTACATGGTTTGGCCACCATCTTGGATTTTGAACCCAAAATTGAGTTATCCAAGGGGTTCTTTTCTTCGTAAAAGTTCACCATTGTGGGATTTGATGTGGTTCATTTTCCGTATTGTTGGGCGCGTACAAAGTCTGCAGGTACGTACGTACGTGCCATGTTGGCCGTTCATACGCCGCGGGCTGTCCAAGCGTAGCTTCCTCGTTCAGACGAACTGCAGGGGTTTTGAAAAACTTGGAAAATTTTCATATTTGTGACAAGGTATTGTAAAAACTTGAACACAGCAAGAACAAAGGGGGACTCTGTCTCGGTTTTGTTTGGCCGACCCTTGGCGGAGGTGAGCTTTCACCAAAATCCAGTGTTGAAATGGACCCTCGTTGAAAAAAGGCGGATCGGGGCAATGTTTTTTTATCTGGCAAGGCAGCACACTTTTTGACCTCACTTGCAGGAACAGGCCTGTAGGCCACGAAGGAAGGAGCTTTTATCAATACCGGTTGGGAGGAGGGAGGAATGTAAACACGACACATGGTTCTGTTCTCAAGCTTCCCTGCACTTGCTCCGTTGCAATCAACTGGAGTGCAGATTCTTTGTTGTCCGTCTGTAGACAACAGAATTACATGTTTTTGACGTGCACTGGTGCAAGAGAGGCCACATGGTTTAGAATTTTGTGCTCTGACACAGGCACCACCAAGGTTGTGAAGGATGCCATCACTTTGGTCACTCACTCGCCCAAAATGTCTGAGTCAACAGAAAAGATCCAGTGCCAACGGGTGCACACACCTGTCGTATGTCGTTTTACTCCGCTTTGGTGCTTGGAAACTTCCGAAAGAGCACACACCTTGCCACCGAAACACTTGCACGGACACTTTGGTGAGGGTTCTCGTATGAGAAATGTCTGAAAGTTTGCAGCAGAATGAGTGTTCCCACCTGAGCTGATTCTCAGTCGTGCAAAAATTTACCTGTTCAGGTGCAGACTCGCAAGTTTCCGGATTATCATCTTGTGCTTTGGATTCTTCTTGTGAGCTGGGATGAAGAAAACGTGAAGGCTTGTCTTCGCTGAAATTGCGCACAAAGTTACTGCTGTTGATGGAATGGATGCACATTAGATATTTATTGATGAAATTGATGATTGTGTTGGACGTCCATTTGCCTGCAGGTCCCCTGCGGAATGTTGGGAATTCTGCAGCGACAAAACGTTCACCTGAGGAACAGGTCAAGCTTTTGCCATTGCTCGTCGCCATGCACAATTATTCTTTATGTTGCGGCCAACTTCATTTTCCGATTGCATTTCCGGTTCAAAGCCGCCACATTGGAAGAGTGTGGACAGACACATTTTCAAGTTGAACTTGACTCAATTTGGTTTGATGAAAACAACTTTGTGTTCCTGTGAACGAGGCCCAACAACATTCTGTGTGAGAATTATAATCTATGCAGGGCAAAGTCATGTCGTACAGTGTTTATTATGTTGATGTGCATTTCAAGAGCTGGTCGGGGCAGGTGGTGTAACGGTGAGACGTAAACATGGAAGTCAGAACTCGGACTTGATCTCTAATAATGCGATTCCGTGCAAACCTGACATCTCTGCGTTCTTGTGAGAAACGTGTCAAAGGAGTACGAAAAATGCTCGTGCGTGTGCGAAAACGTTCGTTGAACACGAGTGAATTCTGCGCTGGTTCCAGTGTGCGCGCGATTCCAACTCACAAGAAGTTACATCCTTGGAAGGTTTGCATTTGTTGGCTTTCTTCCCTCACGAACTGCATCAGTACTCGGTTGAGGTTGAACATGCTACTAAATAAGGTCCTTTCTTTTTGAGGTTGGCCTTGTTTGCCAAGTGGTCAGGTTGTTGGGTGAGCCAATAGCCAATGTAAATATTGGGAGCCAGGGCACAACCTGAGGAAAAATTTTGCTTGCTCCTTTGGACACGTGTACCGGACAAATGCGGTGGTGGTGGTGTGAGTTCTCCCGAGGTCAGGAATGACATTTTGAGCAGTTTCGGCGCAGAAACTTGCCGCAAAGCTGTGAGCACACAGAGCGAAGGAATTGAAACGTCCGACAGAGCGATATTCTCAAACTCTCTCCATGCGGCTCTTTTGCACCGCGTATGCTGGACGCATGTTTTTGAAAGATGACACTGGGCGGCTGCTGGAATCGCAGAATTTTGTGGTGGTTGAAGGAGAAGAATCTCAATTGCATCGCGCTTTCGGCTGACCTGAACCGGGGTCATTCGCCAGCGCCCAACTGCCCCTATTGTTGGCGTGTGGGGAAACTCGATATGTGAGTACATACAGTTGGTGGAGAAGGCTGAGTTGCTGCGGATATTGAACACTGGAGAGCAGTGCGCGCCGAGATGTCGTGTTATTAGAAAGTGTTTGCACAGAGCGCGCTGACAAGATGCGAACATGTTGAAAGACCACCAGGGCAGGATTGAAACTCGCCATCAAGACTCCATATTGTGCAGACTGTGAAGAGGGCCAATCATTACTGAGCATTGGGCTTCTTACAGCAACGGCATTGTCCGATTTTGAACAAACGTCGGTCAAAAATCGAGAGGCCAAAAGTCGCCTTCATGGATAGCTGCAGTTCATTGGCGATGAGATTGACCAAGTAAGTACGCGCCAAAGACAGGTTTCACCAAACAGACCAAGTTTCCCGAAGAGCAATGATCAGCAAAGGAATTTTCCTGCTGGACAGGTCCTCAATGGCAGAACTTCGCGTCACGCTGTACGAGATGTGCTGCTTGTACGGGCGCTCTGCGCCAGTGATATTCGCAAAGCACGCACAGACAGGGTTCTCAGACTCACAATTTCTTCAGCAGTGCAAAAGTTTCAAGTATCAGGCGTCTCGAAATTGCTTTTTCGTGTTCTTTGCAAAGTTAGACAACCCACAAACTGGACGGACAACGATCGACCCTGTGCACGTGATTGTCATCCATTGCAAATTCAAATTCGCGCAGACACGTGCGCATTGTTTCTGCATTTTGCTTCTTGCCTGCTTGCATGAGCATCGCAGACATGAAATTGACATGACACTGGAGACTTTGATCCGTATTCATAAGCCTGGAGATGACTCACTGGTTTTGGAAAATGAATGCGATCATTTTTGCAGGCGACATGTATTTGTTGCTTCATCAAATGCTGCGTATTTCACTGCAACTCTTGCTTCATCGTCCGCAAAGTTTGTCGAATTTCTATTGTGGGAAATTTTGACGGCAAGAAGAAAGTCTGTCAGAAAAGAATCAGAGGAAATTGAATGTTTGTGACAACCGCTGAACGTGCACTTGTCTTGAGGCATGTTGGGCGCTTTGGTTCGGCTCCGGCGAGGAGCAGCGGAATCTCGGCAGCTGATCTCCTTGCCCAGGTCAAGTGCCACCAGGAAGCCATTGTCAGCGGATATACTAAATGTGCTTTCAAAAGGCAGTTGAATGCACTCTTGAGGAGCTCAAGACCATCGGGCTGCGAGTATTCCGAGAGAAAATACCCCATATGGACCAACATGTCTCAGTCTTGCTGACCCCTGCGCAACGGGTTTTGGGCGTACGAGATCTTCAGGCGAAGTTGATCTGCTTCAAATTTGTTTTCGTTGCTGGCTGACGAAAAGTAGGCGTGAAAATGGAAGACGACAACGTACGAGTTTTTGAGGTGCGAAACATCGGAGAAAGCATGTGTTTTGGACTGTGTGATCAGGTTCCTGTTTTGAAGGGATATCGATGTTTTCGCAGCCGTAGTGCTTGGAACTCCACACGTCCCACATCATCAATTTGGACAAATATCAGCTGTAGCCAGGGCGCGATGTCTTGTGAACTGAGGTGTGTCTGTTGGGGGAGGGGGAGGGATGCAACGTTAGATCCCCAAAGTGCATCAGAAGAAATTGTGCATCGATTCATGTACAAATGGCTGGCAGGTAGCTTGGCTCCTTCATAGTATGGTTGAAGGCACCAGGACTTTGCCTGTTGGGGCACAACAGTGTGTGATCAGGGTCATTTTAGGTTATCTGTAGAACCTTGTTAAAACTTGCCAACAACGATCAAGGTGCACGTTTCAAAAGAACACGCTGTCAGATTCGCCCGTCCTCCATGTCTGTCTAGATGGTGGGACAAGAATATTTCAGATTTCTTTTATAAGTTTTTCACGAAGTACTGCATGCCTATTGAGGCTCGTACGAGGCTTCGTGCTGTTCTGGGTTTGAAGACAAACCGAGTAGATGCACGATTCCAGTCTGTGAGGAATGGTCTGCAAAACAGGCGCGTTCTCGACTTCTCTTGAACAGACTGATACTCGTACGAGTAACACCATAACTTGTCGAGTACTTTACTTGCATGAGTGAATCTGCTGCGGAAAAGTTTCAGGTTCAGTTGTAGACTTGCTCTGCTGATGCCGTACCAGGATTTAGCTCACCACGGTGTGTGTGTGCGTGTATGTGTGTGCGTGCGATCTGGCACTGAAATGTGACGCTGACATGCATTGGTGCAACGAGGAGTTGGGATTTCTTTGGATGTGGTATTCAGTGCTTCTGTGTTCCATCACATGCCCAGGGGAGGCTTTTGGTGAGCCTTTGTGACGAACAACTATGCGTAATCAGGGTCGTCATAGGTTCGTGGAGTTTGTTGGCAGTGGAGCAGCCCTGGGAAAAGCCCTGCGTGGAAGGATTGCTGCCTAATTGTCGTCCGCATTCAGGTTCGAGCAGAACGCACACACATGAGCAAGCAACTATTGGGTTCCACTCAACTCGCATCGCGCTCAACTGTTTGGGCTTCAGTCGTGCGAGATTTGGTTGCACAGTGCAGTTTAGAGGTTTAACGGAACACTGAACTTTAGCACAAACATGCATGCACTTCAAACAATGCATGTAAGGCACAGTAAGAAGAAGCGTTTTGCTCCGTACAAACTCGTCACAGACGTGTCCCGTGTGTGAAGTCTTGGACGACTGCATTGTTGTATTGGATTGTTTTTGTACCCACGCACGCACCAGGCGGATTGAAACACACGCACCGGCTACTTTGGGCGAACGTTCAGGGAATTCGCGTGTCGCGGTCGTGGGCAGGAACAGCGCAAGAGGTAAGCAGGGGAAATCGTCTTGACCAGTCCACCAGGTGCCTCACTTGGCGCAGAAAAACAATCGCGCGCGTTTGACATCGTGTCGAAGATTGCCCAGAGTTTTGTCAAAACTGTCACCGATGTGACAGGCTAAAAGAAGGACACGGTGAAGCACTTTAGCGACAGAATTTGCAGATTGCCTGTTGGGCACTGAAGGTTCACCAAAAGTGACAGCCTCTTTATTCCAAGGATGGCAGTGTCGGATAAGTGCAACGCCTGTTCACGAGCGTGACCAAGGAGCTTCTGTGCTCGGCATTGTCGGTCACAACCTGACCCAACCCGGGGCTCCTGCGGATGATTTCGTATTCTATCTGCGCGCTTTGTTCGAACTTTATCGAGAGACTTGCGGGTACATTTTCCGTGGAAGGCACCTTTCTATGCCACCTGACGTGTTGGGCGGAAATGGTTCTTTTCGCACGTTTGGAGTTCAGAACAGTCACCACGTTATCACTGGTGATGTCAACTCCAAAATGGCCACTTGACTCGCAAATCTCGTGGCAGATCCCTCGCGTAATATCTGATCACATTTGACCGCTTGGAGCTGTGGACGCTCAGCGTGGCACCAGTGATTCCGGAACAAGTGCCTTTTTTAGACGACAGGAGTATCCTGAGTGTTCTGAGACAATGTGTGGGTGCTCAGAGAAAATCTCGCAGTTGTCGCTTGGATCAGTGCTGTTAACACTCAAGTTGTTGGGAGGTCTGTCCGATAAACGTGGATCTTGTAACCGAGTAACTGGTCAAGTGTTTCATGACCGCAAGTAACCCGGGTCCTACGTGCTCAGGGAGAACGCTGATTGGCCATTATTATCACTCAGAAAAAGCAATACTCGTTTCACACCAAAATCCTTTGCAGTTGTGTAAACAAGTCGAGGTCATCTGGCCACCAACATTGAAACGCTGGCTTGTTGCCACGCGGAGCGCAGGCTTTGCGAGAACCGCCACCTCTGTACATGTACACACCTCACCCCAAGCCCCCCTCAACCAATCCAAAGCCCCCCCCCCCCTACACCAAGCAAAAGTGTCAAGCCCCCAACACTCAGCAGGGAACGCTATAATTCAAACCAAACTCTCATGGATCATTCATATGGTTACTCTGAGCAACCCAAACTTGTCAGAAAGTATGTCACGTGTTTTGGTAGTCATCTTGGATTTTTCTGAAAATGGCATTTCTGGCCACATGGAAGGCCCATGACCATCTGTAAACAAGCTCCTTCGTGTTCCATAACTTCATTGCAGTTCAACTGTATGGTTTTGTCAAAAGTAGCTCTCCCAAGCAAAAGTGTCAAGCACCCCCCAGCAACCAGTGTCGGGAGGCGTGTGGTGGTGACGGAGAGTGTGGCACCATCAATGCTGGACCGTCCCACCTGGCTCAAACGTTGAGAAAACTGCAACTGGATTTTGTCTTCATTGTGTGCTGAAAAACTTGTGCGTGTGCATGATATCGTTCCCTTTCATGGGCGCGGATGGTTTGTTTCCAGGGCGTTGGCCACACCAATTTACATTGTAGAAACCTGACGATTATCTCTCTGTACCATCCCTGCAGACCGGATATTGATTTTATGCCCGGACATGATTGTCGCAAATTGGATATGGACATTGAAACGAGCACATTGACACCCATTAGATGACATTGTGACTGACAATGCCCCGTCGGGCCACGCAGATGTAATTGGATGTTGATCGCATTGAGATTCGTGTAGAAATGCGCATCCGGCCCTGATCCCGAGCAAACCGGGGTCAAGCCGCATGACATCCTGCCTGCAATGGACAGCGTTTCTGATTCGTTTAAATGACCACAGAGGCCAATTCCACGCTCAGAAAAGACTGTAGGTGTCCTTTCCTTGATTGAAGACTTGGTGAAGAAGTTACGAATTCCCTGGATTGCAGTTTCGCTGGGATGGACTGCCTCCCCAACTTTCTCGCAGTGAATTGTTCAGTTGTTGGTCTTTGCCGTCACACGGTGTTTTTCGCCGGGTCAGTTGCTTCAAAAATGTTGGTTGACCACGAACGTGATCGACAAAAACACAACGGAAAACCAGAAATCGAATTTGTTCGGTTTATCTATTTGGTGTTCTGTCAGTCGTGTGACTGAGGAATCAACAAGACATCGTCTTTCTGAACCCAAGTCTTTCCACGCTGTTACTCGAAGAACTGCTGACGGTTGCAGCTCAGTTTTTGAACTGAGTACCCTTCAAAGGTAATTACGCTCTTTATTGAGCCAGTGTGACAGACGCGTTTGTATTTTCGTTGTAGGAAACGCCTTTACGGCTGAGAGGACGAGAGTAAAAACAACCCAGGTGTTCCTTTCGGTTGATTTTCAAAGCGCTGCTCTCCTAATTTTGTTCTCATGTGGAAGCGAACTGCTGACCCACTCAGGGAGGTGACCTGACGGAGACGTGTCTGCGGGAGGAGGAGCGGCCCATGGGCTTCTTACACATGGGCTTCTCAGCGCATTCCTTTTCAGGGGTTTGACAAGAAACCAGATCCACTTCACTCGCTGCTGTTCTCCAAAAAGTAGACTGGCGTAAACTGGTGCGAAATGTGTTTGTTCTCTGCGTCTGATGCAAACTTTTCCGCGTTCGGAGGAAGTTGGACGGCAGTGTAGAAATTGGGGCACGGCAGTGTAATTCGCTTCCAGTCTTTTTTGAAGGGGATGCGATCAATAATGATTTGAGAGCATGAAAGACCCTGATTGTCAATAAAACTCCCTGTGGAGAGCGACTGGAGCAGCTCTTGAAGGCTGCTCCCTTCCGCTGCTTTCTGCCTGAAAAGTTAGCACCCTCCACTCATCACATCATATGCAGAAGTTCGAGTGGCAACGCGCTCTGCTTTTTCGCTGGATTTGCATTGAGAATGCCTGCAAGACAAGCTCAGACACACCAGTCTCCATATGGCTTGATTTCAATTGAAGTAAGTGTTTGAATTCCAGGCACATCTAGAGTTGTGAGGTCTGACAACGAACAGTCTGTCCTCTGATCACTGGTTTACGACAAAGGCATTCAATACGAGCTCTCATAATCAGTCGCGTACTGTCACTTTCGGGCGGAAATGAATGTGTTGTAACCAGCCGGTCCCTTTCGCCTTTGACACAAACGCTGCTGCACATTTCGCCACAGGTTCGCCGTGTTTTAAGCCTGCGGTTTTCAGCTACCCACGGCAGGGTTCCCACCGCACCTGGAAAACCTGGAAAAATAGGGCCAGACCTGGAAAACCTGGAAAAACAAGGGGTTTTGGGGCAAAAACATGGAAAAATATTGTAAAACCTGGAAAAACATTTTGACCTCACCTTAAAAAAAGCCTATGAGCCTCAATGGCAAAAAGTATCTGAAAATTTAGCTCAAGCAAGAGGTCCTAGATTTTTCTTTGTTTTCATAAAGGTTTGGGAATTATTGGTTTTTGTTGGAACTTCAAAAATGTAGTTCTGATATGAAGAACACATTTCAAGCCTGAGTATTGAGAATAAAAAATCTCAAATTTTCCAATCAGAACTAGTCAACTGGTTATCAGCTGTAGTAGTGAGCTGATATATTGGTTTACCCCTGTATCATTGTCCATGTGTCTCTTGGGTAATGCGGACAAAAAATTGTCTGAGTTACCCCCTCCCCTTCCCCACCTACAGAAAATTTTAACTCAGATATTTTCTGACTAGGGCATTGGCAGATTGGGACAAGTGCTGTCCTGCTGATGTATGCTGCCTGTGGCTGATTCTCTGATTGAAAGTCTAGTTATTTTCAAATTCATAACCAACAAAAGTGGCAGAGATCAAAATTTTGTTTTGTATACAAAACAAAAACAAAGCCTTCCCAAAACAAGTGACAATTCAAAAATAGATTCCATGTTGTTACTTTTCAAATTTTGTATGACAAGTAAAAAACATCAATTTGTGGATTCCTTTGAAAAATTTCAATTTTTGCCAAAAGTTTTTTTTTATAGGGTAAAAATTACTTCATTTTACTTTGTTTGTTTGGAAAAAGGGTACATAAAGCCTACAAAAAGGAGAAAAAATACGTGGAAAAAAACTTTGAAAACCTGGAAAAATCATGGAAAAGTCATGGAAAAGTCGTGGAATTTTGTTTGTCAGCTGCAGTGGGAACCCTGCACGGGCTCGCAGTCCAGTCACAATTGTAAGTGTGTCTGTGTATGCGGATTGGGGGGGGGGACGTCGCAGGCCAAGTGCCCCCCTCCCCCATGGAGGATGACAGCAAGCGTCAGGCTATCTGGATTGGGCTGCCCCCCCTCCCCTCGTCCCGCTACTGCTGGACGACGGCAAACAACAGGTATCATCCCACTCGTGGGAAATCTGCGCACCGTAAAAATTGTGGGCTTTCTAAGCTTGGCTTCTTGTTGAACTTCTGTACTTGCCTTGCCGCTGAGACCTGGATTTCTGATGTGACAATGATCGCATCTGTCTTGTCTGTCTGCGATTTGAATTCAACAAATTACGAACACTGGAGAATGAACCACCAACAGGATATGATAATTCATTCAACCTTGCAATTTTAATATTTCACGTGAGATGCCTGGAGGGGATAAGGTGCGATGGGAAAGCAGCACAGTGAAGCATTTCTTGCGCAACAATGACAACGGGCAATTTGTCGAGTGCGCCTGACCGAGTCCATGGTGAGGTGAAGTGAGGATATTGCGTGACGATGAAAATGACGGCGCAAAAGTTGTGATGGAAAGTGACTCTTTTCTTCTGCTGTCATTGGCGGCGTGTGGAACATTGCAAATAGTTTGGAACAAAGTTATCGTCAGGTGAATGGTTCAGTCACAGGGGCGCATCCAGGATAAGTCGCAGGGACAATCATTGAGGGGGGAGCAATTGCAAGTTTCAAGAAAAAGTTTATGTAAAAGCAAAAACCTTTGCACCTCTGACACATTCGGGGTCGAAATTGATTGGGAAGGGGGGTAATGGACGCGGATGGCGAAAATGATCTGGGAGGGGGCGTCTTGGAGGCGGGTCCTTCAGTCCTCACCTGTGACTGCCTCTGATTCGCAAAGCTAAAACAATTGAGACGGAACGGATTGAGTCAACACCAAGCAACCGACACCTGAAAATTATGGTCTTCAAAGGGCAATGATTGGTTCTGAAATTTTCGAACGAGACCCATGCAAGTGTTCAGTTCCACCAGAGCGGGAACTGCAGCTTTCCTGCTCAGTAGTCTGCGAATTCGTGGCTCGGGCAGTGACAACAGGAAGAGGTGTACGTCTCAAGGTGAGAGGAAATGAAGAATTTTGGTTCACCGTGAGAACACAATTGTTTTGTTTTGAGTTCCGCGTGAAGTGTGTTCGGCATCACTTTTGACCGGGAGCACGTTGGTTCGTTCACAGCGAAGTGGCGGTGGCGGCGCTGTTTTGACTGGCGCGGGACACAGCGCTGCAGGCTTGCTCCGGTGCAGCCCACCTTCACACATGGCGCTGAGTGTGAACAGAGTAGCAGTTCATGAGGCAATTGAATTGAAATGTTTTTCATTGTATTCAAAATCTTTGGTTCACAGTGTTTCATTGGGGCGGTGAATCGGGTTGCGTGACGTACACGCTGTGATTTGCCTGTAGAAACACGGCGAGTAAAAATGGTCAGTTGTACGGTGGACTTTGGTGATTGATATTCTGTACGTACGTACGGCGTTTGGTGTGAAGAATTGAGATTGATGGTTGGTTTTCAGTGTGACGAATTTGTTCCGAATTGACTTCTTCTTGGGCTGCAGTGAACATGCATTCGTCCGTGTGTCATGTTCGGGGCATGAACACCCACCGCAGTTTCAACAATCCGCTTTTCGGAATGACTTCAGATTTCATCGGATTTGGAATGAACGTTCGGCACCTCACCACGCAGAACACTGGTGGGAAGCGAGAGGTTTGATTTGCTGCGTGCGGGGTCACAAATGAGGACCTGTTGGTGTGGGATATTGTTATCACTCGCTTCAAAGTTCAAACTCAATCAAACGACTAATACAGAAATTGGACATCCTCTCCCTCAGTATCTTTCTCGTGCAAATTTGTGCGAGGGCAACGCGACGCTTTGGATTTGAAAACGTGTCTACCAATTTGTTTTGGCCTTTCTGTCGCTTTCTGCAGGAAGGGGACAAATTTGTACTTCGGAGTGAGGTGGGTGTGCGTCGATCAAGGCAAGCGAGAGTGGTCACTGCAGATTACTTTTGTCATCGACTAATGCGCGAGTAAGTTTGTCTTACATGCGTCGAAATATTGCTCTGTCGGAAACTAATCATGGAAGCTGTTGGTCCACCAGATCAGGTGTTTACAGAGTTCAGCTGGGGTCCACGTGAAGTGATTCGATTTCCCACAAGGCACTGTCGGTCTTCCAGGTGACAAACGTGGCGTTAATTGGTGGCTCGTGTTTTCTGTGGACGGAGAAGTTCGTTGTAAGTCAAGAAATTAGTGGAAAGAAACGCCAAGAAATTTATGATATTGGAAAGGCAGACGTCGTTTCCTGGGAACTCCCGCACAATGCCAAGTTCAAACGGAATGTGCAAGTGCGTCAGCTGCAGAGCTCATAAAGCCCTCATCATGAAATCGGGTGATTTGCTGCGCTCATCATTCTCCACAGTGGCCGTGTTTTGTTTCCCTGACGCACGACTGCACGCTGTGCGCGCGCTCCGGGTGTTGTGCAACGCAAGAGTGATAAGGTGGATTTATGTCGCTTTGTGCGGTGTTGATTAGTGATTCTCCGGGCACGATTTATGGCTGGCTGTGCACCGGACGGGGAAACAGCCCTCGAAGGCCCAGTTAATGAACTTCCTCGGTCCTCCGTCATGTCCTTGGAGCTTGAATGTTTCATGGCGCAAAAGCTCCACGAGGTCGTTCGGTGGTGTCGCGTTGCAAAATTCACGGAGGGATTTTCAGTTTTCGGGCCCTTATTGTGTGGCTGCGACAAATGGGAGATTCTTAACCTCGCACGTGTTCTGGTTTTACCTGCAGTTTTACCACGCTGGTCGTGCACTTTTTTGGGCATTTGGGCATTTTTGTTCGCTTTATTTCGCGACAACATTGCACCGACATTCAGGTCGTGTGATGCCGCATTTGTTTTGTTCTTTTCAAAATTTCAAGCAAGGACCAGAGTTCACGATTGCTATCCAGACATCCACGAATTCAGCTTCAGCGCAAGTGCTTTGAACTGAGATAATTGCTGTCGATACGATGTTTTCTTGCCACTGCTTCGGAAGGGGAGGCAGGCGGATCGAAGGGTGAGCGGATGCAGGTCAGGGTCGGACGCCCGTCGCGCCGCTTGTCTGCGCGCCGTCGCCCACTGCACTCCGGCGCGGCCGCCGATCAATCCGATCCGTTTTTAGCGCAGTATGTGGACAGGGTACCCCCAGGCCGTGGGGTAGCTGTATTTGGTTGGACGTATGTCACACCAACCAACAACACGCACTGCATCACCATGGAGGTTGAAACTCTCGCGGCAATGGCGCGTCTACAGCGTCTGCAAAGCTTCGCGTCCGCCAACACCCTGAACTTTTTGGGTGTTGCCCTTTCAGTTGCCCCCAAGGAGAGCAGTGTAAAGGCACAGAATTATGTGTTTGCAAATGTGTGTTTGTGTTCAGTGATTTTGCACAAAGAAAAGTGCGTGTCTTCTCTTGATCCAAGTCTTGTTTGAACACAACTGTTCACAGAGAAGTGAATGAGAAACACGGGTCATCTGAGGTGATGTTATCAGCCTCGCTTGGTGTTTGGTGAAAGTAAACAGGAGGTTTGACTCAGCCGCATGCTTTGCTTTGGAGCGAGACACGAAACGATTTGCTCGTGGAGCTGTGTTTCGACCGACTGACCGCAACCGCAGACTCGCGCCGGCTTTATGCCTCAACGATGCGCGCTGCAGCCGAGCTGATTGAGACGTGACAGCGGGTAATGCGCTGTATTTTCCGCGCGAGTGGAGAAGACAAGTGCTTGACGGATAGAGATGGATGGAGTGCTGGCTGACGGCAAATTATTTGCTGCGGATGCAGTTTTCTGAAGCACTGACATTTCAGAAGGGAAGAAAAATTTCATGCTGCGTTCGTGTGCCGGTTGCAACGTTGCGTCAAGCTGCGTCTCCAACTGATCCAGGGGAAGGCTTGAATGATGGACGTGAAGAGAGTCAACGTGGAGACTCACCGCTGAACTTCAGTGCAGGTTTCCTTCTTGAGATGACCCTTCCATTGAAAAGCAGGACACGAAGGGAATACAAACCAACAAGAGAAATGTACCGAACGTGGAATTCAGCTTTTGTTTCACATGCGTTCGAGCGAGCATTGGTCCATGCAGGAGCGACAGCGATCGTGCCTAATCACTGACATGAAATTGCCAGTTCAATACTTTTTTTACCCCACCCCCTTGAATTTTTCAGTTGTGATCACCTGCTGATCACAACTGCGAATTTTGTGCCCCACACCCAATTTTTTGTTTGTGATCACTCGCGCTTTGCTCCCGATAACGACGGACAGTTTCGCGGTCGCGATTAGGGGTGATCGCTGCTGCGTATTGAGCACCTGTGTTCAAAGCTCTTGTTGCTGGACGTGAGGCGGTTTCCACGTGAGATACTCTGCACCATGGACTCAGATTTACCAGATATATATCTGCTGTAGCAACAGGGTCACGCTGTTGTTTTTGCCTTCATTCTGCGGTCACTGGGATCCTTGCGGGGCGAGAACTGAGCGACGTCCATCTCCACTGGAAACACGAAATAATTGATTCGGATGCGCAGCCGTGCAAATGGAAATTGGTCCAGTGTTTCTTGTTTCTTTTGGTGCCGATGACTTCGCCAACGTGTGAACTCTTTGTCGCCTTTCTTGCCTTTCTCCACTTCAGGAGGCACCTGAGCAAAAGTTTCCTCTGTCAGAAGACCGCGCGCGAGGACATTTTAGCTTCTTGTTCCTGGCGAACGTTGTCGCGTTGTGTTGTGCGCTTTCTGCCCTGAAGCTGTTGCCTCCATTTGGATTTATCAAAACGTGACCTCCGCGAGCATCTGACCCTTTCTGCCTCTGTCTGATTGTAACGATCGTTCAGCAACTGTCAGACTTCAAAGACCTGAAGGTTTCGCGCGTGTGATTGTGGGGATGTCTGCAAATAGAACACAGGTGCTTCTCCACATGTTAACTCAATGTGCATGGAGTGATATTGATTTGTTCTACCTTCCTCCTCGTTTTTGTCAATTTTATGTGGCGTGGTCGACTTTCAATGCACGCCAAGAGCAAATGATTCGACAGGTTCCATTGTTGTGGACCGGGGGTGGGGTGGGGTGGCGGGTACCGGATACATGTGCCCAAAACGGGTGTGTCTTGAACAGTGTTGCAAAGCTTTTTCTTCGTGTGAATTAAAAAAAAGCTGGGCGACATATTAACAACGCCCGACATTGACGATTTGAAGTGGGGTTGACAACAAAGACATTCGCCTGTTCCTGCTTTGCTCCGAAAGGCGTGCAGGGCTCGTCAGAGGTCGATGGTTGAGACTCCTGCGGTGATACGTCGGAGAGTGTACAATCAACAAGAAGTTGGATCTGTTTCACAACATGTCGGGGCATAGCTGTTTTCCAGAAGCACAGTGACACCACAATTACGTGACAGTCACCAGTTTCTGTGATGAAAGCCAAGGTTCCACGTTTGACTCCTACAGGAGTATCTGGCCTGAAATGATGCCACAGACTGCAACGCCTGATTTCATTTTTCTTGCAGTATTCGAATATGAAGCGGCGTAGATAATCGCGTCCACTGACCGGCGACCTGGGGGACCTGAGCCAGCACCACGCTCACTCCGCCTACCCGCCCACCGCCTCCCCGACCTCCAGGCTGGAGCCGGCCGGCTCGCCGCATGTCGAGGAGAAGCTGGGCGGCTGGGCGGGACCCTCCCCGGGGGGCGGTGGTGACGAGGCCTTTCTGCCAGATCAGCAGCAGCATTTACAACACATGCAGCAGCAACAGCAGCAGCAACAACAACAACTTCCGGCGCAGCACCCGGCGGGCGACGGGCGAGTCCCCACCCCGACTCACGGCTTCCCCGTCAACATGACCAAAGGTCGGTTCTTTCAGCTTTCCTTGTATCTGTCGAAACATGGACATGTGACCTATGAGCGACATCGCTGTATGCGTATCGGTCTTGAGAGTTTCCCGTTTGTGTGTGGTTCCAGGTTCTATGATGGTGGATGACTGCCGTGTGACGTCGTCGCTCGCCTTCCACCCGTCCGACCCGTACCTACCTCCGTGCCGCGTGTGTGGTGAGAAGGCCTCGGGCTTCCACTACGGCGTCAACACCTGCGAGGCCTGCAAGGTGAGAAGCGCGAAGCAAGACAGTACAAACGAGCCCCTTTGCCCCTGAACAAGAACCTGGATCAGGCCTTGTGGGTACACTTGGGAAAGGGTACCACGTAGTTTCATCGTCGCTTGTTGCTTTTGAACTGCTTACTTTGGAAGTGATAAGGCAAAAACTGAAGTTCCACTTTGATATTCGGTGTGAAGAACAAGAAGTGAAAGGAAACCAAACGCAGTATTCAACTTCCAAGTTCTGTTTCAGGGCTTCTTCCGACGGAGTTTGACGCGGAAGGACCAGTACAAATGTTCAGCCAATCAAAACTGTGAAATTCTGCCTGGAAAACGCACATCTTGTCCTTACTGCCGCTTTCAGAAGTGTATGTCTGTTGGCATGTCCAAAGACGGTGAGTACGCGTGTGCTCTTTGGTCCCTTTCGCATTGCTGCAGATCAAAAAGTTGTCGGCCCCATATTTGTGTGAAAACAGGTGCGAATAATACGAGGATTACATGCTGTCGTTCGCTCTGTGACGGCTGTCTGAAGTGCTTCTCTTGTGTTGGTTTCAGCCATCAAAACAGGCAGGTACACGCTGGAAAAAAGGACGAAAAACATTGAGGAAGTGAAGAAACTGATCTCAAAGCAAAGGCGAGAAGAAAAACAAGCTCAGGATGCATTACTCTTTGATCCAGAACTCAGGGCCAGACAACTAGATCACATCATAGAACAGGTAGGGGGTCATACCTACAAGAAGCAGCTCCGGAAGCACTCATCACTTGACCTGTGGTGAGTTCAGCTGGGGACAGATATTCACCCTCACTCTTCCTGCAGGAAAAGGAGACACAAGTTTACATTTTGTTGTGCGCTGCATTTCGCTCGATTATTTTCGAGTGAAACACTCTGTATCGTTCGATGTTCCAGTGTAGATTGAGCATACGCGGTCAAGGTACGGGACAACAGCTTTCGGTTGTGTTTGGAATTTGTGTTTTGTTTCTAACCACAGGCGCGTCGCGTCGCCTCCCACCCCGGAAACCATGGTTGTGGTCATGGCTTTACAAAAAGTTTCCAGTCACTGGCCAACCGAAACTGTTGTTGTGCACTTGTAAAACCCCCCGAAACTTTTGTGTAGCAATCACCCCTTGATGACCACCCAACGCATTTGTTCAATCTCCCCACCCCCCACCCCCGCCCCACACTGGAAACCCCGTGAAAACCACACACATTTTGTCGACGGTTTTCTGTTTTCTTGTGAAATTTTGTTGCGGCCATTACACCCCCAGTAGAAACCAGAGCGTGGTCATGACCCCTGACAATCGTAGCGCTCCTGACGTGCCTGCGTTCAATATGAAGCGTTTTCGTTTCAGATCACAGCTGTTCATTTAGCACAAAGTCATATTCCCGAAGGATTTGTCGAGTCTGTTCCAGAGAAGGAGAAGCATTATTTGGTTCGTATCTTGTGTCATTTTTCAACGCTCGGTTGCTCTGTCTTTGAATTGGAAGTTGTTTCTGTCATTGAGGCGTCAATGTCTGCGAAAACAAGCAGCCTATTCTGACCATCTGAAACAAAATTTGATCTTTTGCAAAGTAACCTTTTCAGTTCAGGAGTTGCGCACCCACTTCATGGTCAGTCAACCTCACCCAGTGCAACCTTGACGCTTGCGTGTGAAGCAAAATGTTGATTGGGGCGGGTGTTGGTTTCAGGAGCAGCGCGCGCTGCAGGAACGCATGTTCGGTCCAATGAAGCCCATCTCGCGCGAGGACTACTTCCGCATCTACAAGGAGACTGGCATCGACATTGACGGGCGGCGCGAGATGGTCACCAACATGGTGCCCGCCATCGAAAAGTCCATCAAGAAGCTGATCGTCTTCGCCAAGGTGCTGCCCGGCTTCAAGGAACTGCCTATCAACGACCAGATCGCGCTCATAAAAGGTGAGCACGGAGCGCAGTCTGATTTCTGCGACTCAGTTGTCCTGCAAATCTCAGGTTTGGGCATCACGAGCAGCGCTCGTTGTTTCAGACTGCAGATTTGAGGTGTGGATGCTGGCGGGCCACAAAGCGATCAACCCGGGGGAGAAGCTGTACACCAACGTGCACGGAGTGACCATCCACCGGGACGACCTGATGAAGATCAACGACGAGGATTTCGTCAGCGAATTCTTCAGAGCAGCGGGTTTATTGAGGAAACTCAACTTGAATGACACTGACATCGCCCTTCTAAAGGGAATCACCTTGTTGTCCAGGGGTGAGTACAGTTGCCTGGTCTTTCCATTTTGCCAGAGAGGAGGATGTGGTGTTGGCATTATTGACAATCTTTCGAAGCGCTCACGCACAGGTTCCTCTCAGAATTTCAAGCAGAACATACCCCTGATTGAAACAGCCTTTCAAGAAGCATTACCTTCAACGGCAGCTCCCGGCGCGCAGTGTGACGTGTTGGCGCAGAGCTTCCAGCACGGAGTTGCCGTTTGCAAACAGATCTCGAGGTTATGATGTGGGGCACCTCGTACCTCTGTTTGCAATTCTGTTTGACCAAATATTGGGAAAGCTGTTGGGAGTTGCGGTGCTCGCAGTCTTCTCAAAGATCAGCAAATGTGGGACAGCTTTTCTCTGGGTGCTTTGATGGAATGGTCAGCATTCCTTCACGCCCTGTAAAGCGATGTCAGGTCGCGACCCGTGGGTAACAGCAGACAATTTTACTGTTCACTCATACCCGTTTCCCGCGGTTTCAGCGGCTTTTTGATTCCGCAGGCTGTTGTTTGGCAAAACGTTGCGCTTGGATGTCTTGACCTGAAATGACTCCGAATGACAAACCTGATATCTCAAAGAATACAAGGCCTGTGCTTTGGCTTTTGGTGCATTCTTCGCTGGCTCCTCGGGCTTTGTATCAATTGTAGCAATCATGTTTCATTTTGCAGCTAATTTGACAAAATAACAACTAAATTGCTAGAGGAGGGAACTGAAGTTGTTCTCGTTTTGTTATGAAGACCTATTTGGCTTGTGAAGCGAATTTTGTTCAGATGTGGGTGATGGTGTCACTTTTAGCTGAAGTCAACAAAATAGTCAGATCCGATGAGGGAGAGTTGAATGATGTTAAAGGTAAAGGATGGGTGCGAGTGGATTATCATCTCCGAGCGTTCATTTCCATCTTTGACTGTTTGTTCCAGTTTGACCAGTTTGTCCTTGTGTTCGACATGTTTGCACTTTTGGGGTTCATTGCACTCTTGTGTGGTCTACTTTGAGTTCAGAACAGTCTCCGAACAGTAGAATTATCGCCTGCGAAACTACCGTAACAAACAAAGAACTTGACTCCAACAGGGCCTTACTTTCTCTGAAAACCGATTGGCTGCTTTGCGCCGTACATGTGTGCACAGGTCTCTCCTGTGGGAGGGGGATGTGTGGCCAGAACGTGACACAGTCTTTGCGCGCAGGTTCCGTTTCTGTTGACACGACAAACTCAAACAACTCGGCCACATCTTTGTGGTCATGCCATTTCACAAACGAACCTTTATTGTTGTCATCGATTCAGCATCTGCGATGATGCGCTTTCGATCGCTTGCGAGCCATCTTGCATGTCCAATGTCAAGGTCATTTGACCAACGTGCTTTGTGATATTTGTTGTCAAACAACTTTTCCGACTTGCACCCTTCAGGGTTGTGCACTTGAGGTGATCTGATCAAGGTTTGTGTCACCTATTCTCGGCTCGCTCAGTGACTTGTGCTGTCAAGACGTCATTAGATGCCGGAAGGGTCCTGCATAACGAACAGAGGGCCGAGTTTTCCAGCACCTGCCCCCCACCCGACTGAATCGATGTAACACGCAAAATTTTACAAACTTTGCACAACTCGTGATGTTACCAATGTTCTCTTCATCACAGAGTCCAAATCTCTGGCACTTGTGTCCAATTGTTTGTCAAAAATCAAGAATTTGGTGACACTGGAGATTTTCTTTGCAGACCGCGTGGCGCTCAAGAACCCGGACTCAGTGGAGGTGAGTCAGCATGTGATACTTGACGCGCTCGACTACCACCTGAAGAAGACGCGGCCGCGCGAACCGTTCGCCTTCCCCCACTTCATTCTGTGCCTCGCAGAGCTGCGTACGCTCGTGCACACGCACGCCAAGGCGGAGGAGAAGATGACGCTCGAGTGGTCCGATATCAAATACCCGCCGCTCCTCTTGGAAATGTGGTCCACCAACACAGACACGCACCAACCCGACTAGCCCTGACTACCCTGCACTACCACGCGCGCACTCGGGCAGTGGTGGTGTGAAGCAATGGACGTTGGACGTTTCGTTGTTACTTATAGGAAATGCCCTGACTGAATTCTAGAGCGTTGTAAAACACGGTGAGACGCGTGGTGCTCTGCACCGTCACTGTCTTTGCTCATGGCATTGGACAGAAACGTGCCGCACTTCATGTGAACCTCAAAAATTGAACTGAACTGTGGACGGGAAAATAATCGTAAGCTGTGCCACACAGCAAAATGCGTGGACGCAACAAGTTCCCGCGTGATTCCTCAGCGACAGAATCGCAGCAGCAGCAGCGGCAGCAACAGCAGCCTCCACCTTCCGTCGTCGTCGGAAATCAAAACCTTCAGGATGTGTTGTTCGTTCAGGGACTTCGTTCTCCTTCTTCTGCTTCGTCAACTTCTCGTTCGAGTGTGAGGTTTGTACTGTCACAAATTGGAAAGAAGTCACAAATTCGGAAAATCGTGTCTTGCAGCATTTGACTGCCTGGTCGGTGAACTTTTTCGCCAGCTCATTACTCGCGACATTGATTTGTGTGGCTGGGCTCCTGACAAGGCTTGTTCTCTCTGCGTGCGACTGTCAATGTATGTGAAGTGTTCTTTGAGTGAATGCGCGGATGTCTGCACCAGCGCTGGTGATTAGGTGCACGTATTTTCTCGTGTTTTTCATTGTACGCCAGTGGACAAAAAGAGCAAAACGTCTTTGTTGGGAAATTTTCAAGCTCCTTGTAAGCACAACAGAAAGATACGCCTGAGCATTGTTCAAAGTACCATAGTATTCCTGATGCAACGCATTTGTGATCTTCCCGTCTTCGTTTCTTTCACTTGCGTTCGAGCTTGTCCGTAGAAAATCATCACACGACCTTTTCACAATGTCAGCTACCTCGTTGTTGCAGAAATCTATGTGACAACAAAACCTTCCAAAAAGCTCAAACAGTGGCCACGATTCGGTCACGGGTTTGCGACAAGCGAAGACCCTGCCGATGCGTGAGTAGTGGGATGCTCGCAAAAACGAAAAAAACGGGTGACGACACACTTGTGTGAAAAGAAACTTCGTCCCATGAAGCAGGGCGTCTCGATGCGCGTATTTTCTTTACAGGAAAATTTTAGGAAATTTTACATGAACTGTACTTAATATTTTCTTACTGATGGCAACATCTACCTCTTGAAGCTGATGTCTGGCTGCAACCAAATGTTCAGCATTGCACAAAAATGATCTGGTACTGAATGAAGAATTTTTGGTTGACACCAGCCAGTGTTGCAACAGAAAGCCGAAACTTACCACCATCGGATAAGGAGTATTACTGTTTCATGTTTTGACAAGTATTGTTAAGTTAATTGACCACAGGTAGCGATAGATTTATCACGTCACCATACCGTGTGCTAATGTACATAACGTCTTGTTTTTTTGTCGCATACTTTACAAAGCTTTTCTTGGTAAAATGGGTAATTGTGTATTGACAGGGGTAAGAAGGAGAAAGTGTTGTGTTTGCAATCAGCAAGTCAAACGGTGCCAGAGGAAAAAGATGGACTGACTGTGCGAACTGTACGAAACGCATCATCGATGGACAAGTACATCTTCTCCATGGCATCGTCCGCGTTCTGTGAAAAAGTTCTGTTGTTGGTAATTGTTGTTGAATCTGTTTATTAACAAGAACACCTCAAAAATTGAAGGGACTAATATTTCTCAGGAATGAGCTCAAAAAGGGTACGAACACGCTACGTAAACCAAATAGTTTCAGTAGAAGATTTTTCCGCAAGGTTTGGTGAATGCTTTTCCAAAACATCAATCTCAGGGACTGCACAAAATGTTGTTGTGCTCCCACCCAGCAAATCTTGGTTTTGTCAACGTTCTCGTGGCTTGCTGCTGCGGTACGCAGGCTTTATGCATTGTTGCTGTGTTTATTCTTTGTGAAAAACTTCGAGCAGATTCTCCGGTGTGTCTCAGTACGGTGAACAAGACAAAACGCCTTTGCAGGTGAACCGCAGTTTTCAGCTTAGCCTGTGCGAAGTTGTATCGATCTGTTTTCCTGGTGGAAATGTGGAACAGTTTGTTTTGTCACACGTTGGTAATGTGACAATTGTGAAGTGAAGATCGTGTCAACTCTTTTCTTTTCTTCTCTTTGTTTTCTTTTGTTTATTTGTGCTCGAAAACGTTGCGAAAGTTTCAGAATTCGCCCAGCTGTCAGCTTTCGCTTGTGCAGATGGGCAACAAAATGCGATCTTTGTCAGCGCTAAGTTAGGCGATTTCTAGCAATTTACTTCCACACTGCTGCACAGGGCACACGTGTCCAGACTGGTGTCGTTCAACCAGCGCACTGAACAAAATTGTGTGCCTTCAAATCCCATTTTTGTGTCTATGTGTTTTTCTCAAAATTGTCCAACGCAGACCTGCGTTTTGCTCCCAAACATTTTCATTTTTATTTTCTGCAGAGTGTTTTATGAAACCAAATACCTGCGAACACAGTAGGCAGTATTGTGCAGCATATCGTTGAGAACGTCGTGACTTCAGACACAAAAATGGTGAACACGCAAGACAGAGAAAAACAAATGACGAAACCATTGCATTGCCTTGCACTTCGTTTTTGCTGGCAGTCCCCTTTGCAGCGAGAGATGTGACAATTGTCCGTCTCACAAGCGTCATGTGAATGCAAATGGATGAAGCAGGGTAAAATCTTACGTATCTTGTGTTTATGGTTGTTGCTTTGATCCTATTGCCTCTTGCGTGTCGTAGAGTAGAGTCTAGCAGTCACCAGTGATGATGACTGGCTTTTGATGGATGATGTATTTTTTACACTATGACAGTGTTCATGTTTCAGTATCAAGTGAACTGTGACGAAGGAAGTTTCCAGGTGAGAGAATTTGAAAGACCAAAGCTGTCTCAGTGAAAAGGCTTTTTCGCTCAAGAAGAGAATGTGAAAATGTCGAGGAACGAGCAACGGGTTTTTGCTGCAGGCATCCTGGATGTCAACCCAGGCGAGCCACTCTCAAGCAGGGAGAGACCGCACGCGCTGTTTGAGCAATGTTCGGACTAGGTTGTGCTGTGACAACATGCCGCAGCGTGTTGTGGTGACATATCGTTTTGTACGAGACAGTGTTTGGTGACAGGACTTCTCCAAAAATTGTTCACTTTTTTTCTTTTTTTGTCTGCCTTTTCGCCAGAGAGCTCTTGTACCGTCGTTTGTGGGCAATGAGAGTGTGGCGTCTTTGATTTTAGGCGACTGTAATCATCCTTCGTTCACGATCAGTACACGTGTACCTGTAGTTCTCGTCAATGACACTGCTGTTATTAAGTTGAGCTTTTCTAAACGAGAAGAGTTCTTAGATAGTCATCTTTATTGTCAAACACGAAATACACATGTTTTTAGAACATCTGAGAAATAAAACGTTCCAAAAAAAAAAAAAAAAAAAAAAGGAAGACCCAGATTGTATCAATCGGCACAATCCACAACTGTTCGACCGAAAAGAAGTCTCGAAAATCATTTTGCCTCATTTGAACACCAATACGGCAGAATTGAACCGCGATGGCGCGTGATAGCATAATGAAGTTTTTGAAGTGAAAAATCAAACAATTCCAAGGAAGTGCCACTTCTCCCTGCTTTGCATTGTCATCTGCACTCCGCATTCAGGACTGTCACGGCACATCAAGTGGTTTTGCAAATAACTACGTCACAATTTCAGGAAGCACCAACGATTGTCTTTGCTCGCACTGTCAGAAAGCGTCGCCGCCCTCGTTCGACGACATGTAGGCGAAACTGTGTCCGTGTCCGCAGCCAACGAGGCGCACGTCGCGTCCGCGGAGCGCGCTGACGGGACGCGGGGACACGACGTCCTTCTCGTCTCCAGTGCCGCACATACCGTGCTCGTTCCAACCCCAGGCGACAACAATTCCAGACTCTGTATCAAGACATTCACGAAAGGACGAGATTGGTTCCATCACCATCATATTTCTTGACACACACTGTCGGCTTGCGCATTTCATTCAGATGTGTAAGTACACACCATGATCAGAAATACTGACCCAGCAAAACCAGGTTGTGTTCCGAACCACACGCAGCGCTGGTCACCACTGAGACCGGGACAGGTTTTGGTTCGAAGTCACTGGAAGCACTGGGATTTGTGGATGCTCGTCCCAGTTGCCCGTAGTCATTTCGTCCCCAGCTGTACAAGCTGCCATCAGCTGCACAAAGAAAACAAACTGGAAGGCTGCAATCCACGCCGCAGAGACTCACCTCATCTGTCTTCGACTTCTTGTACTAAAATTGAACAAAATTCTTCTGTCGTTCTTGGTGGAAATATTCTCTTTGTTTCGCTGTTGCACTTCGGAATGTTGAATGTCCCAGCACCGGTGACAGACCAGTACCAGTTTTTGCAAGCAGATGAGTCCACCCTGAGAATATGCCAGAGATGACTTTGGTATCAAACAGTTGTTCTGGCACAGCATGCGGTTCTTCAAAGGTGGAATTCGCAGTCGGATCCAGGCAGCACTGGCCTCGCTTGTTGTCACCCCAAATCAGCACCCGTCCTTGATCTATCGTAAGATTCGTCGCGTCATTCATTGTCGTCAGAGCAAAGGAATCTTGAATGACGTATTTTTGCAGTTGTAATAGGCAGACACTTGAAAGTGATGTCTCTTGGGCACAGAAGTTTTGGAAGTGCTCACCACTTCGGTCTCCGGCTGTGATGTTTCATTGGCATTTGAGACTGAGAACTTCACGAAACGTTCTGAGATCTGGTTACACACACACACACACACACACACACAATCAGCACGCGCTGGAGTTGTGTTGTGCAGCACAAGAACCAATCCACATTGATTCTTTTGCCCCTCCAAGGTTCAAGCGAAAGAGCAAATTGACTTGCCAGTCACTGCAGCAGAGTGATAAGCACCAGCTGCTATCTGAACCACTCTGCCGGTTCCGCCTGGGAGTTTCACTGAAACGGACAAGGATTGAAGGAGCCACTACATACAAGGAATAATCACTGTTCATGCACACTACCGACATGCCGCGTAAATCCTCAGGCATTGTCCCTTTGTTTTCACCAGCACGCGAGTACAAGCAGATTTTTTGTCCTTGCAGTGTTTTCGCCTCTCACAAAATAAAACTGGATTCACTGTCCTCCTCTGGGCATCACTCTCAAAGCAGCACGTCTGTTGATGATTACCTTTTGGCTTGACCGCAGTGGTCAACAAGATCACGCGTGGATTTCAAAGTTTACAAGAGTACGAACCAGGCACCGGGGAGTGGACTCTGGTTGGCAACTTTCCTGGAAAAGAGCAGCCCAGCTGCCCTTTTCTCCCAGCACCGCACGAAAATACTTCTCCTACATCTGCACAAAAGACCGTTCGTGTTACTGAGGACCCACCTGACAACAACTGGGGGTGGGAGCGGGCGCGGGAGAGAAATCCGTGATTCAGATATCAACTCGTTGTCGAATCCTCAACTTGAAACATTTGGAAACAGGTGAAATCTTCCACCTGGAACTGCCTGAATGCAAACCCTCAAAGTTCAAGTCAGATCTGGTTTGTACCAAAGGTAAATGAGCGATCTGTACCCAACACACATACCTGTTAGGAACAAAGAATGTCGCAAACCACAGGCAATGTCACTTATTCTCTTCCCAGCAAATGGAATTTGTTCCTGAAAATGATTGGCGTCGTTGTTGTGCAGTCTGTAGGATACTGACCGACCAAAGCCCTGCCCCTCACGGTAGATTCTTGTTTTTTATTCACCAGTGAAGTGAGCCGTTCCTTTCGCGCGTAGCAACCAATGCAAAAAGAACTTCACCCATCAAGTGACTATCCGCACCGATTTGTTTTGCCGAGTGAAGTCGTCACTGCAAAGCTGACCGAATGAGTTCGATCCCCAACCGTAGACAGTGCCGTGATCTGAAACAAGTGTGCAGGCTTTCCTCGACAACCATCTCTTTCCTTCCAGAACTATGTGAACGACGAGACCATTCAAACAAGAGTGAAACCGTCCGACAAGCTCACCTGTCAGAGCCAAGGAAAAGTCCCATCCGCCCTGCACTTTGACGATCTTGACGCCTGACAGTGCCGTCAGTAGTTGGAAGGTGGTTTTGTTTTCTTGGTCACCAATGCCAAGTTGACCACAGTTGTTGTTTCCACAGCTGTAAATTGCGGAATCTGAAACCCACCCAGAAAAAGTTTGACTGCCGAGAGAAACGTTCAGGAACTCAGAAAATTCCTGAAGGGTGACGTGGGATGGAGGCAGCGGCACCAAATGACATCTCTGCTGACATCAAATGCCACACCGCAAAGCTGCAGAGACTGCTACTCAACAGTTGAACGCGCGTTCAGACTGTCAAACAATATCATCGCACAACACGTCACCCCTGGCAAAGTTTCGGGGTCTACCTGCCAGAATCAAGGAGTGCCCTCCTCCCCCAGTCACACTTTCAGGGTGAAACAGTTCACTGCTAGCAACGTCAGGCAACAACTTGTCATCTTCATGGTCTTGTCCAAGCTGTCCATAACTGTTGGCTCCCTACAACAGACAAAATCTCAGGTGTTGTCAACAACTGAAAATCAACTTGGTGTGAGACGTCAGCATCCCACCAACTTAAGTTGAGGACCTGTGCCTTTGGGTCCACCTTCACCAAGCCAACCAGTAGATTTGAGTCAATCAAAACAGATCCAAACCACGATCGCAACTCACCCATGAATACAGTGGCATCCCAATGATGACTGCCACGAGTCCTGGACAAACCCTCGTGTTTGGGCGTGTCCGCTCGGGTTGTCTGGAGTTCACCCAAACCTACGCAAGGAACAAGAGATCGGAGATCAACAAGCCCCCACGGCGATTCACGGTTCGCACAACTCCTCATACCCTGGGACCCAACCTGTCTGCGCGGGGAGGTGTGTGTGTGTGTGTGTGGGGGGGGGGGGGTCCGGCACAACTTGTGGGGAGACATGAACTGAGAACCACAGAAACTCACCTCAAAAAGAATGCGCCAATTTGTGCACGAGGTTGTGGAAAACCCCGTGGGGGGCCGGACCCACGTTGAAATATGAAACAAGAAGTTCCGAGGTGGGAACCCTGATGGTCGCGGAAGCGGAAACTGTCCTTGCTCTTCCCTGAGAAAGCCCACACTTCCTGTCTAGACACATTTCCTGCTGCCATTAAAGCACATGTTGAGTTGGTGTAAATTTGAAGTGAATTTGAAGAAGAATCAAGGTAAGAACCAATAATGTAGACAATATATGTATACAGTTGGTGGGGTGAATGCTTTTGTAGACCTACCCTCCCCTAACCAACCTGAACCCAACCCAACCCAAGAGGGGGGGGGTTATTGGTAGGGGAGGGGGGTGGTTGAGAGGGGGAGGTGGTGGTGGTTGAGAGGGGGAGGGGGAGGGGTGGTTGAGGGGGGGAGGGGGTGGGTGTGGGGGGGA
>JAAUXT010107328.1_pt1 | contig 27399 bp, 25 predicted proteins | sample 7278171 | NCBI WGS metagenome assembly JAAUXT01 (sample SAMN14350112, study PRJNA611818) | marine sediment metagenome | isolation source: surface marine sediment (1.8m) | place: French Polynesia: Moorea | collected 2018-08
ATGAAGAGATTCGGACAATGTAAGGCGACTCGAGATAACAAGGAAGTCATATCGAACACGCCCTTGGGCGTCGTTCGATGATGCGAAAAATTTAGAGCATCACGTCTACACCCCAACCACGTACCCACCCTCGCGAGCGCACGCACGAACGCACACACACACACACACACACACACAGTGAACCAAATTCTGGTTACGCCTCAAGGCATCCACACACTGTTTTCTCAGCGCAGATGTCTCTCTACATGTACACTGGTGTCCTCCACATCCAGAAATTTGGAGTTGACATTTGGAAGGACAAGGCAAATAACAAGAGTGACAGTGCATGTCAACTTCACACAGACCTGTTTTCCCGTCAACTGAACATTTTCAGACCTAACTGTAAGACTCTACAAGTCAGTTTTCCGGTTTTCAAAATATCTACCTTGTCCACAGTGCATAAAACATGCCCAAGTGTGTTATGTTTGGTGTTTGTTTTCTTCTGTCAAGTTTGCATTGTAGCAACAAAGTCAGATCAAGACTTTCGTTCTGCTTAAAATATTCGGTGGGTTTTGTTGGAGAAACTTTTCAGTTGTTCACTCCTTGATTGTAACGAAAAAAATGACTTTTCTTCTAATTACGTTTTGTTGTTGAAATATATCAGTTTCCAATCATTCGAATTTCAATTATTTTCGTGATTAGTTGGACTATTTATTCCATCGACACGATACAGTTTAAGCATGGAAGCACCTGGGGAAAGAGCTGGTGTTGTGAGAGACGAGAAAACTGGTATGTCCCACTTTACTGTTGTCGGAATTGAAAAACATTTTCCTGAATCAATCCAACATTATTTTATATCAACACAAAATGTATTTCGTTGGATATATGGGCACTGATGCTGTGCAAGTCACCAAAGTCGGTGGGCGATAAACGGTGCTCAGTGCATTTGTTGTCGAAACTGAGACGCATCCACTTGAATCACAACATGTAACACTTTCAGGAGAGCTCTTCATTCCTGCCAGCAGGAGGCCTGACGGTACCTGGAGAAAAGCCCGCAAAGTGAAAGATGGTTACATCCCACAAGAAGAAGTGCCAGTGTAAGCAAACTCAAGTCATGTCTCAAAATTTATCGTTTCCAAGCAACTCTAAATTTGCGCGGTGCTGTTGCGAAGATGAAACGCGTGCTGAACATGTCGTTGAAAGTGTCGACCAACTGAGTGACGCTGCAGGCTTGTAAGCTTCCAGCACAAAATCATGTTTTGGTGTCTGCCACTTTCAGTGTGCCGAGAAACAGAGGAAAACGTGCATTTCAAGGTCTATTTATCCTTGCACTTCCCACGCCGGGGACTTCCACTCGTTGATATTCTTGCCTTGTGCTCATGATAATAAGAGGCAAGTTTCTTTGTTTCAGCTACGAGACAAAAGGGGTTCAATGGATGAAGAGCAGGTCAAATTTGCCTCCCGGGCTGAACTTCGTCGAGGATGAAAAACCCAAAGACGGAGCTGTGCTGTCGAAATCTGCCAAGAAGAAACTAAAACAGAAGGAAAAGAAGAAACAGGCTGCAGCCACGAGCGAAGTTCAAGAGTTGACTAACTCCGTGAAAAGCATTTCTCTGTCAGCAAGTGGAGCTGAGAATGAGGCAACTTCAAGCAAAGGACAATGTTCCCAGGGCGCCTCGCAGGAAGATGCCCAAGTTGTCGATCCGGAAAAAAAGTTGAAAAATCTGAAAAAGAAACTCCGACAGATTGAAGGACTTGAAGCGAAAATAAATTCTGGCGAACTGAAAAATCCCGAAACAGCACAACTGGAAAAAGTGGCCAAGAAACAGGAAGTGATCGATGCAATTGAAGACTTGGAGCTTGAACTAGCTGACATTTGATCAAGGCACACAACTTGTGTTGAAACTATTTTGTCAGCTGTCTCTGCGGAATTGATAAGGTGCAAGTGTTGAGAGTTGTTCGTTGGTGGATTTTAAGACTCGACACCTGAGTCGGGTGTGGAGATTCTATTTCAAATCTGCAATGGGAGAGTTATCGAGTTATCGAGAAGGAACTATAATTTTCTTCACGGCAAGTGCGACGCGCAATAAGTGAAGAATTGCTTGTTGAACTTCATGGAATCCTTTGTTTGTCCCGTTCGAATGCTGCATTGCGAAAATTTTGGAATTTTACGCCTGTACTCGAAGTTTTAACTTCGGACGTCGATTGCAGGTTTTCACAATTGCGGAACGATGTGATTGCTTCTGAGAATTTCAGAGAAAAGGAAAGTTTTCTGAAGTAAAACAATGCACTGCCATATTTTGTTGCCAGTCTTCATTGTCAAGAACCATTTGGAGCGCAAATAACACCTTTTGCTGGCAAGCAAACCGGAGTTGAGTTTTTTTTAAGCCTTCATTCACACTGAGCATTTGGCAAGCTCCGCAAAACAATCAAGAAATTCACAAGTTTCGCCTTGATTGCACTCCAATCCGACAATTTATTTCTGAACACTTGTGTCTTTGACAAATAACATCTGGAGGAGGTTGAATTTGGGCGGGAATGTTCTTCGACAATTCTTCACACACAACGTTCGCCTTCCGGCGGGTGCGTGAAAACAACTCGCACGAAAGTCACTACTGATCACAGGGCAGCAGACAACCAATGTCCACCTTTACGTTTTCTCTCCTTTGTATGCGTATTCCAGCGCACTTGAAATGGTTCTCATGTCTGTTTCGATGCTTTTGGCCCAATTTTCCACATCACCTATTTCCTACAAAGAGACAAAGTTTTTCCATCCAGAAAGCAAACTGACTCACACTGAGACTTTTTGGGGTTCTTTTTTTGGATTTGCATCCGTTTCTGCTTGAAATCTTGAATTCAGTACACGTACCTTGAGTGACTGGTTGAAATCTTCCACGAGTTTTAGCCACTGCATCGTCTGCTTTGCAAAATGCGTGGCATTTGCCTGAAGAATTTTCGTCTCTGTGTCGAGCTTCTTCTGATTCACGTACGCCTGAGCAACCCTGAATTGAATTCGAATTCAGAGGAAGATTAACATTCAGAAACTTCAGACAACGATGACAGGCCACATTTCTGTTGTCAAAACTCACCCGGTGTTCAAGTGATCCACCAAAGCGTGCGTCAAAGCGGTAGCCGCAGCAGACGCCTCTTTCTTTCTGATTTCTAGAAGAGAAAGGAAAGGTTCTTGACTTCAGGAAAGCACCTGGTCCCGCCCAATCTGTACTGTCCAAAACAAAGCTCGTGCAAAACAAACAGATCCTCTGGACAACTTCGCCACATGTTTGCGAAATGGACTTTGGATTCGAACTGTGACCCTGTTCCAACCAGACAGAGCGTCACGTGTGCTCTTGACAGAGACGACTCGAAAACAAATCAGTCGGCGTTTTGTCTCGTTCAAAGAAAAACAGGATGTGGTGTTGTTTCGTACCGGGTGAGGATTCTTGTAGATCGAGACCTCGTAGATCTAGAGTCTATTGTTGTGATATCACAAACGATCAGTTGGGTGTCTTGGATGAGACTGACCCAAAAGGTGGGAATCTCACTGTTTATGGATCCAACATAGTATGCCATCCAGTGGTGGTTGTGGTAAGTATGGCAGGTGACATTGCATCACACTCCTCCCCCACCAGGGGGTGCTGGCCTCAGCAGCTATTTCAATATATTCATAATTGTTCTCAGAATATACAATATTTTTATATACATAGACTGCAGGGTCAGCCATAGTTGTGCTGTTTTGGCTTGCTTTCAAGCTGGCCTCCTTCCCCTTGTGTGGGGGGTGGTCATGTGATCAACCTGGACCCAGAATCAGACATCTTGTCTTTTCTGTGCCAGAACATTGTCTGTAAAATTCTCACTGAATCAACTTGTTTGGGACTTCCAGTGATGCACCCCCAGGTGCTTTAGTCTGTGGTCAACTATTTTAATCTGCCCCCCACCCCACAGGGCATTCGAGCAGATGGTCAAAGAGTTGGTGAGGACATGCCAGGTGAGTTCATGGTTTTCCCAGTCCGGCCCCTGGTCGCCCCACACAGATCTAGACTCTACGTGTGGGGTGACATGAACTGAGAACCACAGAAACTCACCTAAGAACAAGTGGGCCAAGGAATGGACCAGGTTAAAGACCCCATGGGGGGTCAGGCCCATGTTGAAATGTTCTACAATGGCCCTGATGACCCATGGGTCTGTCTTGTCCTTGTTTTGCTTGGCTGCTTCCTCACACAACTTGCGAATTATGTTCTGTTTAAGGAAGCTGAGCAATTCAATCTCATTAGCTGTGATGTAACATTGGTTCAACGCCATTTTCCAGAGTGAGTGGGAAAACCCTGGTCATGTAATCATGTGACAACCCCGTGGGGGGGGGGAGGGATGCAGGCTATAGCCAGCAAAATAGTGATATGGTACTATTTTCCATCTATTTTTTATCTAAATAATTGTTGTAAACATATTCAGACTATTAAAAATTGTAGTTAAACCCCTCCACCCCCTGGTGGGGGAGGAGTGTGGTATGACATACCAGTCTCAAATGTTAGAACCACTGCTCACCAGATGGCGTGATTGGAATGAGGTCAATAAATATGGAGGTTCCCACCCTCGGGGACAGTCTCTCCTGAGATACCAACCTGTGTGTTTGTGATATCACTACGAGGTTCTATCCAACCATAGTAAGAATCATCATGTTCACCAGTGAAGCCAATTGGCCAGTCTGCACTGAGAACGTGAAAGGAATCAGTTGTCTTGAATCAATCACCCGTGTCCTTCCAGGCCAATCGTGAACATGATAATTCTCACAATGGTTGGATAGAACCTCGTACAACGAGCGTGAATCTATGTGGAAAATACTTCGCACGGTTGAGTTCCTGTTTACACCAGTTCCCTCCAAAGATTTACACGTGACATACCTTGACGCTCTTTTCGTACTTGTTGCCGTGCTTGATGTTCTTTCACCATTCTTGCCAACATCTTGGAGAAATATGACGGTTTGTTGTCAGTTGTGTGCCTGTGTGTTGTTTCCCTTCCGGAAGTGCCTCACAACTGCTGGTTATCAACTGCTTGGTTATCTACGTACACGAAAGGAAGTAATCCCAGCACAAACAATTCTAACCTGTTCATCTTTCGATAGATTTCAATATATATCGCATCAAAAGTACATGCAGTGCTGTATGCCGTGTCAGGGTATCCTCTTTCAAGTGACCGATCAGTTTTGAGAAGTTTTGAGGGAGAGCGATGTGGGTCAGATTAATGCGCACTTGAGGATGAAATTAGGCCCAATGGCTGCCAAACCGGGATTTCTCCTGCTTTTTGTGACAATTTTGGCTGTTTGTGATGCTTTTAATCTGGATACTAACGTTCCACTTGTAAAGGAAGGCCGTTTTGATTCGTACTTTGGATTTTCAGTCACTCAGCATCAAGTTTACAGGCACCGAACAGGAACTACCGAGCATCGGTAAGTTTTTGTGTGAAGTCCCCATTTGACAGGGATCCGACTCAACAGTCACCAATTTTTGCAGATGCAGATCGCTGTTGAGGTTCGACATGTCAGACTTGCACGGAGATAAATCCGCAACGGAGATGATTCACAGACCGCAAGTTTCACTCCCGTGCGAGGTGGTGTGTGCCGCTCTGCACAGAACTGCTTTCGTCTGCAAGTTTGTTGAACACGACGCCTCTGTCTGAAGACCAGACGTCAAGATCTGGATTCTACGAGAACGTGTAGACTCTGGTCCCTTCGCTCTCCACACAATGACGAAGTCTGTCACTCAGATTTCAACTGTGGTGACCTCCGCAAAAGCGACCGTGCTGAGAGCGCCCTTGACCACCGTGCTGAGAGCGCCCTTGACCACCCCTCATGGATGACAAATGACACACTGAATCTGGGGCCCCGGTACATGTTAGAACTTCATTTGCGGTTGAACACGAACAGACGCCTGCTGCTCTACGAGCAGAATCTTGTGATATGACCGGTTTGAATTCGGCACCCAGGAACCAGGGTTGGACGAATTCCTGACCTCCACCCACCTTGCCCCTGAAAAATGTTCGCACGTGATGAAACTTCGAAAACATTTGCTGCTTGGACCCGATACAGGTTCTCTTGGTCAACATGAAGGCCTTGTTGCCGGCCCGGCGCGTATCTGCAAGGTGTTCTTGTTGTTTCTGGTCTGTTGTTGGTCGGGTGAGTGGTGACAAGTGGGTTGGTGCACACCAGTTATGACGGGACACAGTATTCGTTTCCTTGCTCAAAAGTGGGAGTTCTGCGCTGTCGCCTTGTGTGCTGAACTGGTCAGATTTCCCAAATGAAACTCTCAAAGGAACCTGGTGGCTGATCCCTCAACCGGATTCTGTTCCCGAAACAAAGCAATTCAGCGCTGTTCGAAAGTTGGCCGTTGCTCAACTGCTTCGGTCTTCAGAAATTCAGCTCGTAAAAACACATTCGACGCATGTGGTTCAGGTCTGCTGTGCTATTTAAAGTTCCGTCACCCCCAACAGCATCTAAACCCCAAGAAGAACAAATTGGGATTCTTTGAAGTCCAATGTTCTTTTCTGTAGGGTCACCCGCACTGCAGAAAGAAAGTTACTCTGCAAGTGTTTGGCTTCTTCGTGGGAGTCGATGACTTCACGCATCTTTTATTGATCCAACGTGTGAAGCAGCTTTAGTGTGTGCATGTGTGAACTGCAGATGGGCAGACAGAGAGATTGGGCCATTTGCTGTGTTTATCTTGATGAAAAGAGCACGCAACAGCATCACGGCATCGGCCAAAATGCACTGGTGATGCCCACGCTGAAAGGATGGGGAAGCGGATGATCGGACGATAACATCAGTCTTGCAGATGAAAAACTGGCATTGCAGGGCAGCTGTTGAAGCTGCAAACCAATTTGTTGTGTGTTGTGTCGTTTGAATCGATCAGTCTGGTGATCTCCTTCATGACTCCCAAACTCACCCTGTCTTGAGTTGAGACGTGCGCGCATTGTGAAGGGAACCCTTGCAGGCAAAAAACCCGCGGAGAGTTTGACAAGAAACATTTGTGAGATTTTGTGAGAGGCACAAAAGATTCTCCACTTGACATGTAGAAGCATTGTGACCCTCAATGAAAGCATTGTGACCCTCGAAGAACACAAAGTTGATTCTGTTGTGCGTGGGGCGAATGCTTTGGATGATCAATGTCAACAAGGGTGATTGGACCCTGAAAACACTCTGTCCTATTTGGTCCATACGAGCGTATTCCGTTTCGTGTTGTGGAATTCTCTCAGGTGTGAACTATTGACCGGCAACAGTGTGCAGTGCCCTGAGAAATGCAGTACGTACGCCGTGAGAAACCGCAATACGATCTGGTTCAGGTGCGAACAGGTGGACCGAGTCCAGAAGACATGTCGGTTGAATTTTCTGCAGACCAAGTTGCTTTTTTCGTGTACAACTGACCTCATCTTCATATTGCTGTGGATCTACATGTTGTCTGTGTTGCTTTGAAGTTCTTGTTGTGCTTGATCAGTTGGAGCAGATAACATGCTGCTCAGCCCAAACAGCAAAAGCATTGGATGTACATTGTGTGCTACTGAATCGTATATTCTGGCACAAAGCAGAAAGAGGTAAACAGTCGACATTCTTCAGTTTGGTGTGCTTGGAGTACCAATGCTCGGTTGAGGTATGCGAGGCAAATCTCGTGCCTGATTCGTTTTCAGTCAAAGCACGTACGCCTGCTCAAAACTTTTCGGTGGTGATGGTGTTTATTTTGCAAAGTTGCTCACGGACATTTTTGAAGAAAAGATCCTTGTTGTGCAGGCATGTTTGAAGGTTTTCAAGAAAATCTGCAAGGCAAACAGGGCACACAAGCGCTTTCGTGGCGGCAATATTTAGAGTGTGAAGACCAGGATCGCACACATTGACGCAAAAACAACGCTTCGGAAGTGCCCTTCCCACTTCTGTAGCACGTTGCTGAACCCTTACGAGTCGTACAAGCTCAATCACGGAACTTGCTGGCTTGAATGTGGCTTTGGCTCGTATTTTCTGGGTTCAAGTGATTTCAATATTTTACTTTTCACTGCAGGTTGTCACACTCACCACTCCCTGCAAACTTCTCAAATCCCTGCAGGTGATGTCTGCAAAAGACACGAAAAAGACCCGAGGTGTTGCACCTTTGAAACCTGTTGCAGAAAAAAAATGCCTGCACTCCACAGAAAAAGTAACCAAATTGGGGTCGATCCCATCCCACCTCCCAGGGCACCTGCCTGGCAGCTTTGTCGTGCGCTTACAACATACGTACCTGTGTTCCAGGCTCAACTTTTTTGTTTGTCTCGTTTCACTCGGATTATGCGTGTGTTTTTCTCTTTTTGTGTTCTTCTGAAAACAACTTCGTTGTCTTGTTTGGTGGTTTAGTTTTGCGAGGTTGGGTGTTTTCAAAGACTCACGTACAGGGCGGCATCCGGTATCGGATGGGCCTTTTCGTTCCACGGAAGTGCGAGATTGTTCTCTTTGTGTGGCTGATTCTCAGTCAGTTTTGAAGGACCATCAGAACTGCAAAGTACTTTGGTTGGAAGTTGCTTGAGAAGAGTGCAGTTGCTCAGTTCAGTAGTCAGGTTTCAGCCAGCAGTTTGAGATGCGGAATTGGAAGTGAGTAATCACGGGGCAGCTAATGATGTGTAACGTGTGCAACAAGGCGCCCTGATGATAACGAGGAGGGTCCTGTTGAGTTGGCTGAAAAACGTGTACATCTTCAGGGCAGTTCCCGCAGCGTCACTCGGGCCAGTGATCCCCACCAGATTGATTCTTGAACCGCATCCAAAGCTCGTGACTTGTGACCTTCGATATCACTCGATTCTTCTGTTTTGTTCTCTCAAATTTGGGTGGTGAAGCGTTGAGGTCATCGATCTTGGATCCAGGACCCCCACCCCCACCCGCAGAATTTACCGGTTCTGGCAAGGGGTTCCTGCCCCCGGATGTCAGGACGCACCTGTGTGCAAAGCTCCGGTTTCTTGTTTCCAAGACGCTTCCAGATCGAAAGTGATCACAACAACAGGCGAAAGTCCACAGCTTTCAAAGGGACAAGGCAAGTTGTCCAGAAATCTTGCAGTCCGTCCAAAATCTGTTTACGAGTATCTGTGTGTGTGTTGGACGGGGGTGAGACATGCTGAACCGTTTCCTCACAAGAAGTCCCCCAAAACGAGTTCATATTTGCCCCCAAAAGAAAATACAGCGCCTCTACAGACGGGGGAGGAGGGTTGCAGGGACACAAACTGGCTGGCGGAATGCAGTGGGTGAGTGGGTGGGGTGGGGGGACTGCGTGGGACTGCGGTGTTCAATTTGTCGTGTTCTTGTTGGCAGTCTCTTCACCCTTGTCTTCAAATTTCTGCAAGAAGTTTGCTCAAAAACCTTACGTTGGAAGCAGTTGATTTGTACCTCCATTGCACCCATGTGATATTTTCTCGCAGTCTGGTTGTTGCTTTTCTTGCCAGTTTGAGTCAAGTCTGGTTCTGCTTGTGGTTCACCTGAATTTCGTGAAGAAAAGTTGCAGTTCGCCAAAGCAGTGAAGCAGTGCACCGGAAATGAGTTGTGATCCAGAAATGACTTTCAAGGAAGCGATTGACACAACCGAAACACAAATGTAGTGCATATCGTGGTTATCAGCACCGTTGTGGTTTGCTCCTTCGATGATTCAGTTGACCTTGGAAACGTTGAGTAAGATGAAATGCGTTGCGAGGTTGTGCAGGTGAAGAAACCTACTGCGAGCGGCCGAGGCAATGTTCCTCACCTGGCACACTCTCAACTGTGTGAAGTTGCTCATTGCGATGATCCGCAGAAAAGTACATTCACTGTGGATGCAACAACACCCAGAAATGTGAAGGGCAACAACAGCAACAATTCTCAAAGATAGTCCAAGTGTGTTTGATGTCGTGTCGCTGTCTGCGAACACAACCAGGTGTGTGCCGAAAACTTTGGCACTGGAGCCCACAGTCAGTCTTGATTGTGCGAAGTCCCTTTAGGGCGAAGCACCATGTGATAGTGCAGTATATGGCAGCTGGACTGATTTGTCACCCTTGCCCCCTCTCCCTAGACCCCCCTCCCCCCTGCCAGAGGCAGGACCCCCCCCCCCTTTGGATAGCATAACTGGTAGAAGACAAGGAGGACAAGGAAGAATTGATGAACAAGGAAGAATTGATAACATTATCGACACCGCAAAGGACTTCGCACTGCAGCTGCCTTGAGCACTGCTTCTTGTTTTCATTCTTGTGCGCTTCCCCGAGATGTAGTTTGCTTCTGGAAACTGCTATTCTGTGAACCCTACAATCCTTGTCCGACAGTACAACGTCTGGCCGCACGACGGATGGAGAACGTATTTTCACAGGTTTTCGCTCGGCTCAGATCGCAGTGCTTGTCTGAAGTTCAGAAAGAATACGTGAACGTTTCACGAAGTGCTTTCGCTTCAGATGCCCTTGATGCCGTCTTGCATTTGAAGGTTCTGCCCTTCGACAGGCGAAATTACTCGTATTTTCCAATTCTTATCGTGTTCGGAGGTTGCAAAAACTGACACGAGGAGTGGTCTGCTGACAGAAAGAAAACTTCAGTTGCTCTGAAAGATTCGACTGTACATAATGCAAACACACTTGTTCATGAATCTATGTTGACATGAAACAAGTTGGTGAGAGAATTGTTTGCCTCATTTGAAAGTTACATGTTCATTTTGTGCTGTTGGCGCAGACAAATATTTGGAGGCTGAGATAGCAATATTTACATAGGCTGCCGGGAAAAGCCGATATCAGTGTGGACCTCAATGAGCTCATGGCAGGAACATGCCTCCGCTTTGAAATTGTTTTCGCGTTTATCACAACACTGTCATTCATGGATGTGTGTGAGCCGTGGGCGGATCCACGATCATCACACAACGCCGCATCCGCCTCTCAAGTGGTCTTCGTCAGCGTTGATTGAATCTGCCAAACCTGACCCACAAACGCCAAAGATCAACGAAGTTTTATCAGTGGGTTCTCTTTCTCAACTGTTGCAGAATTCTGGTTGGCGCCCCGCGAGACAATGTGACGGCTTCGTCGGCTCCGTCACAGGTTCGCAGCCTGAAGAGCCCCGGCGTCGTCTACTCGTGCCCCGTGTCTTCATTGAACGACGACTGCGAGGACATCAGGATTGACAGAGATGGTCTGTCAACCGTGCTTATGTTCCACATAAACCATGCACTGAAACCACTTATGTTGTGTTGTGTGCATTGTTCTTGCCTGCCGCTTCTCTTCACATACTCGTGTCCAGTCTCTGCGCAGGTCTACTTGACCTGTTACGTGACGAATCCACAACGAAGAGATGCCGTGAACCTTTGTGTCTTCCGATCTTCTCATGACGTCTGAATATTGTTGCAGTTCCGCGCGAAGAAGAAGTGAAAGATGGGCAGTGGTTGGGAGTGTCCGTTCAGAGCCAGGGCACTGAAGAAGGCAAGGCCGTGGTACGTGACAGATCGCTTCGTTTTCTGGGACACCAGGAGGGTCTCTCTTACCAGTCTTTCTCTTGCACAAATGGGACCAAGCAAAGCAATGAGTTGTGTCCGTTTGTGCGGTTTGGGGGTTTTTCTCGTTGTTGATATGCCAACAAATCTCGACAAGTTTCTCTGCTTCTTCACTGTCGCACTTTCTGTTGCAGGCGTGCGCGCATCGCTACCGTATGTCTGGACCCGGGTACGACCACGGTCCGGGGCTGTGCATCGTTATGTCCAACGAACTGGACGAAGACGCCTTCCTCGAGCCGTGCTCGGGCAAACCAAAAGCGGACGGGCACGGCCAGTACGGGTTGTGTCAGGCCGGGACCAGCCTCGCCGTCAGCGACGTGAGTGTCGCGCCGCTTTCCACGTGCACTTCCGCCGATGGGTGGAATGTTGTTTTGTTGTCGGTGTGGCGTCTGTAGCTGTGCAGACAAACAACGCTTTGCAGTAGCTCCCGGCTTTGGGGGGGGGGGGGTCGGACTTCAGGCTTTGAAAGCCAACAGCAAAGTAAATTGTGGTGACGGCGACGAGCAATATTTGATGCCATTGATGTTGCTGTCCACCGGGTATTTGGGCTCACCATAAATCACCGACGTCAGGAATTTTCTGTTCAGGATGGGGATGTTTTGATTGGAACACCCGGCCCGTACAACTGGAGAGGGTCGCTGTTCAAGAACATCATCCGAGAGTCGCTGACGGAGTTTCCGCAGTGGTTCCAGAGTCCGGTCGAGGACCCGCTGGACGACGACGATCCGCGACCGGAACCCGCCGTCGGCTACTACTCCTACCTGGGTGAGTCCCGATTGAGTGTTGCATGTGTGGGTAAAACTGTTCAAGTTGTGATGAGTGCATTGTCCTTCAGAAGACACCACCCACACTGATCTTGGCACACATTTCAGGAATGGCCTCCAAAATTGGCAACATTTTGGGTCACAAGACGTACGTGGCCGGAGCTCCCCGCTCTAACAAGGCGGGGGAGGTGCTGCTGTTCACTCAGGGCAGCGACGCGCTGACAATCAAACCGGAGCACAGGCTGCTCGGCAAGCAGTTCGGCTCTGGATTTGGTTACGACGTCGCCGTCATCGATCTCAACGCTGACAAGTACGTGGCGTGTTGCAAGCTCGGCCAGTTTTTCACAAGATTGAAAAATTCAAGGCGTTTGTGACAATGGAGTTTTGTTTTTTCAGGAAAGACGACTTGGTTGTCGGCGCACCCTTCTTCCTCAAACCAGGAGTGGGAGGAGCCATCTACGTTTATCTGAACAGTCCCGACGTAAGTTCAGGGCTGGACGTCCAGATTTGTTGACACCACCCCTTTTCAGAAAAGAAAATTTAGCTTACTTGGAGATAATACAGACTGAAAATATCATCACGCATTGCGTGTTCCCATCCCCTGTGAACGGAACTTCTCAGACCGAGTAGTGGTGGTGGTGCTGTTTGCTCGAAGGTTCCTGCGCTGAAGCTGCCGAAGGCACATGGCGATTTCAACAAATATTTTTGTTTGTTGTCAGCGAATCCTTGAAGCCTTCTGGCCTCATTTGATCATTTGTGTCTGTTTTGTTCAGGGCATCAATGCCGACACAGAGCCGCTCATGATCGAGAGTCGCAAAATGAAGGAGTCGGAATGTCGCGACCTGGACTGCACCAACGCCAGGTTCGGCTCGGCTGTGGCCAACATTGGTGACATCGATTTGGACGGATTTCAAGGTAGACTGTTGCATCAGTGGCAATTTTCTTGCAAAAGATTTTCGCATCAGTACGCTCAGGCACAAGGAAAGAACAAGCAACACTGCAGTGACAACGTTTCGATGCACACAGATCTGGCGGTGGGAGCGCCTTACGAAGGCACGGGAGCCGTGTACATTTTCCGTGGATCTGCCAAAGGGATTCACAAGATGCACTCACAGCGAATCGCAGCGACGGATCTGCTCTCCGCGCGGCCGCTCGCCTCTTTCGGTGCTTCACTCTCTGGAGGCTTGGACGTGGACAAGAATGGGTAACGACGTTGACACGAATTCTGTGACCTCCAAACATTTGATGCTACCTGTTGTTTTCCTCACGAACAGTCGGCCCCTGTGTCTGTGCGGTTCTGACACCACAACAATTTTGCAGCTATCCCGACATTGTTGTTGGCGCCTTCGACTCAAACAAAGCTCTCATACTACGTGCGAGACCCGTCGTCAACATTGAGACTGCCATGCAGAACTATCCGGAGAAAATTGACCCGGCTGAGAAAACGTGTGCCAGGGACGGGAAAAAGAACATCTGCTTTGACCTGCGCGTGTGTTTTCAGTTCACTGCCAAACCGTTCGAAAGGTAATTTCTACCGAGATCTTCGTTGTATTCAAGTTGGTGCGTATCAGTCTGACAGCATGGGCTTCTCATTTTCTTCCAAACCTTGGTCTCCTTTCAGATTCACAAGCAAAATTGACGTGGACTACAAAATAGAGGCAGAGGCAGGAAAAATCAAGCCACGAGCTTCCTTCAAGGGCTCCACTCCGGGTCAGCAGCACGTGATTGAGAGAAGCATGAGGCTGCATGAACAATCCTCCAACCAGTTCAAGTGCAGGGAACATCTCGTCTACATCGACGTGAGTTCATTTTGTGACAAGGACACTTGAAGATAAATTGAAAATGCCTGAAACGTTTGTCCCTTCCCTGGGGAATGAAATATGTTTTTGATTTCAAGTTCACCCGGCCTATTTTCTTTTGCAGAAGAACAACAAGGACTTCTTGAACCCGATCTTTTTTGAGTTGACCTACAAGCTTAAGGACGTCGGGGTACCGACTATGTCTCCTGGCCAATCCCTGCCAGACATAAACAATTACCCTGTCCTTAACGAGCAGGCTGCCAAACAAGATCTGGGGGTAAGAAACGTGGGAGCACTGGTTGTGGTAAAGCGACGAGAAAGCTTTTTGCGGAACGCTTGTTCCAGAACTAACAATTGACGCTGTGACAAATGACAAGGCCGGGTATCTTCTCGTTTTGTTCTGAAGCGAGATTTCGTGTTTCTGTGTTCTCAGTTGATGTTGGAATGTGGAACGGCTTTTTACCAAGATGTTGTCAGAGCAGTTGCAGACATGCGAACGTGTCATTTCCGTTCTGTTGGAGTAAATCGCAAAAAAGCACAACGAAAGAAAAGTGACGGTCAGATCTCTCCGTTATCAGGTGCACTTCGTGAAGAACTGTGGTGTCGACAATGAGTGCCAGTCGAATCTCGCCGTCTTCGGCAACATTCTCCTTGATCCGTAAGTTTTGTGAACTCAACACATTTTCGATCGAAAAGATCCGAACATCTTCGAATCATGTGAATTCAGCGCAGTGGTGACAATGTTCCACACCCAAAAATATCCGTGTGATGGTTCAAAAAACAGCTGACTGGAGGCAGGGCGAGGTGAGCAGGTCCGATTTGACATGTGAACACAAACGCGATGTTACAGGGACGAGACGGGCGTGCCGCTGCTGCGTGTCGGTGTGCAGGAGGAGGTGCACCTGTCGATCCGCGTCAAGAACCAGGGCGAGGACGCGCACGAGGCGACGCTCGAGGTGCTGCTGCCCAAGGCGCTGCCGCTCATCAACACTGAGGTGAGGCGCGCCGCACTGAAGGAAACTTCGTACAGTGCAGTTCGTTCGTTCATTGTACGAGCAGGGTATATTTCAACGGTTTGGCAGCTGTGGCCCTTTCGCCTGCGCACGATTAGCAAACAGTTCGTGTTGTAGCCGCGCATCGGCTGCCTGTTCGAGGTGCTGGAGGACGACGAGCTCTACAACTTGGTCACGTGCCCAGTCGGAAACCCGCTCAAGACCAACGACGAGCTGCGGGTCGTCTTCAGACTCGACGCCAAAAAGGTGACGGCCGTGCAGAGGGTCGTCGACATCCACATCAAAGTGAACACGTGAGTTCCAACCTGAAATCCACCTCCAAGATCAAACAAGGAGATCGTCACAACTGGAGAAATATGGAGTGCATTGAATTCGCGCACGTGCCTCATTTGAGTACCAAGTATTTCAGAATGAAATATTTTGTGCCCCTTCATGCACAAAGGACTTCTCAACAGAAGACCGCGAGTTTTGTCATTGGGAGGAAGGCCGGGTATTTTTATGTCAGTGACACCTGTTGTGATGAAAACGTTGAAACGTGATCAAACTGTGGCGTTCGTTTATTTTTCCAGTTCTTCATTATTTGGACGGTTGTGCAAAATTTTGCCTCTCACTGGAATGAATTTTGTCAGTGACTCTTTGTGATGAACGTGGTGGGTGGGACAACTTTGTTCACCGTTTTGTCGGTTACTTCGTCCGCACATTATGTGATCCAACTTTCCGTGTTTGTTATAATCTTGTTTTGTACAGCACATTGTCGTCTTTGGATTCAATTTGCACTGTACTTGATGTCACCAAGAATCGACACGCCCTTTGCCATGTCCAAAAAATGTTCCAAAGAATTTCAGTTGTTTTGTTGCAACCGTCATCCGCAAAGCTCTTCTTCTTTGAACTTCAGAACCAGCACCGAGACGGAAGAAGCCAACAACCTGGACGTCTTGAGTGTGAGGGTTCTCATCGAGACCGATGTGGTCGTTCGAGGGTTCGTATTTTCGGCAACAGACTGTTGGCATGCATACACAACGAAGACTACGAAGAAACAAGCCAATGCAACTCTGTATTGCTTTTCAGGCAGTCGCATCCGACAGATGTTTTCTATGGTGGACAAGTGTTGGGAGAAAGTGCCATCAAGTATGAAGATCAAATCGGACCCATGGTTGTTCACAGCTACGAGGTGAGAGGCGAATGGATCTCACGGCCGCTTGTGTTGTTCCGTCCGTGTTTCGAAGCAGTGTGCATTCACTTCAGTCGATGCTCGTGAAACATTCGTCAATTCATTGCAGATCGTGAATGACGGGGCCGGAACCGTTTCCAACAGCACCGTCGTCATACACTGGCCATACGAATTGGATATCGGTTATGAGAAGGGAAAACACCTTCTGTATCTCATGCAGGAACCAAAGGTATTTGTCTCGTTTGATTACCCTGACGCATCACATCATGTTCAACTTTGAATTCCAAGATGCGTGCGCACACATAAGTTTGGTTTTCTTTGTGTGAACAACGACAAACATCGCAAGTTATTCTGTTTGTCCCAGCTTCTCCACAGTAACATGCTTTGTACTTTCAACAGATCGACAGACCAGGAAAGTGCGACGTGGATCCCAACATGATCAACCCACTCGGAGTTCAGGTGAGCGCAAGCCTCTCCTGCAGATCGCAGTGTGTTGCTGCAGTTGTGTTGAGGAGGAGGGTGTCTCAGTTGTGATGAGAAAGTGAAACCTCCAGGTCTCCATGCCACGCGCCTAACCTACGAGCTCATTTCTGTGTTGGGATATTGTGTGACCTGAAAGCTTTCCAGGTCGGAGTTTGTTCTCAGACACCACTCCTGCGTGTGATCGAATCTCGATCAATGTCCACATGTTTTTACCCTTTGGTGTAACCTGCTTTCCTTGATACTAATGTACCAACGCTTTGCTAACCTGTGGACGCAGCTTAACGAAACTTCAATTCTCGACCACATAAGCAGTATCGCCATCAAAAAGCTCAAAGAAGGGGTAAATAAAAACGTCAAAGTAAGTAAATATTTGGGCAAAATTGTGTGTCTTGTGTGTTTTGCATTGTGGCATGTTGACAGTTCGGTTTGTTCGAGTTTGCTTGAACTGCATGTCGTAGAGAAATAGAACATCGTTTCGTTATTTGTCGTTTCAAATCTTGACGTGTGAAGACTGCTGACGATCACTTTGTTCGAAAGCTACTCCGTGTTTTTCTCGTGGTAGATGTGTTGTTCAGAGCTCTCAGCTACAAGTTTGCTGGACAATTGACAGTTTGATTTGACTTGCTTGTTCTGAGGCGTTGAGGCCTGTTGATGTGCAACAAACACCTGTCCGTTCCTCATCCTGGCTTCACTTGCTCATTGTGTTCACTGCATCCGACAGAGCCGCAAGAACGAGAACATCGACCAGGTGCTGCCGGTGCTGGAGGAGGGCGGGGAGAACCCCGAGTACAGTAGTCGGCAGAAGCGCGCGCTGCGCGTGCGACGTGACGCCGTCGTCAATACACGCGTCAACGGCAAGGACCTTCGCATCGTTTACATCGTAAGTCTGCGATCAGCGCGCAACGTCTTGGAGATGTGTGTTCTGCGCGTTGCTGAAAAAAAAACCGTTCTCGAAATGAAGTTCGCCATTGCGTGTATCTGCACTCAGTGGGATGCCATTTCTATCTACACTGCAGTCAGTCAGACGAGAACCAAACGATTTCGAGGTTTTCTCACCTTAGGACTGCGAGGGTCGCTCTGCCAAATGCTTCACCTTCAAGTGTTCAGTGGGCGAGATGAAGTCTGGAGCGAGCATCGCCATTCACATGAGGGCGCGTCTGTGGAACCACACATTCGCAGAGGTAGACTCCCTGTGTTCATTGCTGCCCATGTTCTTGCCATCACTCACGAACACGGGTACTGATAACTCCACAACAAAACTCTCTATTGCAGGATTACAGGAAGGTGGACCAGGTGTGGGTCAGTTCCATGGCGGAAATCCAGATCGATCCCAAACTCAACATCAAACAAACCAGGACCAACAACGACAAAGCCATGGTCAGTGCCCTTCACAGCTCCTCATTGTTAGCAGCAAGGAAGTGACAAATCTTGCAGTGGAAATCAGTCTTGCTGTTCGGTTTCTGCAGACAGCCTTCCCTTGGTTGTGTGATCTGTGTCGTCCCATCCACATTTGTGTGCCGGCGTGGGTGAAAATTGCTCAGCTGGCTGGTGGAATCTCTCGATCTCTTTCGATATCCAGATTTGCGGCATGTCCAGAATGATTTCCCTGCTCCTACACTTGTTGAACTGATTTGTCACTGTTGCCGCACAATATTTCCCACAATTTGAAAGGACCAACGTGTGGAACTGGATATGAATTGGTTTTTCACGAAAAACGCATTCTTGCCAGGCGACGACCAAGGCCCAGCCAGACATCCACATCCGGGAGCCGGACGAGGTTCCGGTGTGGATCATCGTCATTTCTGTGATCGGTGGTCTCATCCTCCTCATCGTCCTCATCATCCTTTTGTGGAAGGTGCGTAGTTGATGCCTCTTCTCTTCCGAGACACACACGCGCGCACACGCACGCACACACACTCGCACACACAGGTGCAAATGAACAATCAGGAAACAAACATTTGAACGAGGTAGCAAACTTGCAGTTCAAAGATTCATTCGCCATTTTGTCTGTGTGTCTGTCTGTGTGTCTGTCTGTCGTGCAACGGTGTCTCCGTGTTGGTCAGGCTGAGGTTGCTGCATTGAAGTCTTTTTCTCCCCAGTGCGGCTTCTTCAAGAGGAAGAAGCCTGAGGACATGCACCAAGCGGAGAAGAAGAAAATGTACTACGAGGAGGACTACAGCTAGTGGCTGGTGGACTGGGAGAAAAGTGGTTTCATCTGCGTTCATCGATTCATTCAACCACACGGCCGCTCATCACGGCTCTCGAGAGAACCTGTGAGTTCGTTCTTCATCTTCCGATTCTCGACAAGTTTGAGTTTTGCTGACAATTTTGCAGCAGCAATGTCCAGTATGAAAGTTGACAAGAAAAAGCATTTTTACTCAGTGTGGACGAACTCAGAATGTTGTTCACTGAGTGACATTTTTGACGACGGATACGAAATTTTGTACTGATCATGGTGACAATTTTCTTCACAACTGATCTGGGAGAAGGGTGTGGAGCCAATCACCAGACATCACAGATCACTTTGTGCCCTCTGATGCAAGGGACCAAGTCCCAGTGATAAATTAGTGCGTAGTACCATTGCGTGTGTAGTTGTTTTGTAAGTTCAGTGTCACAAGCTTCTTTTGAAGAAATGGTCATTGGTCAACACCGAAATTTTGATCATCCACTTTTAGAATTTATGCAGGCTGCTTTTTGGTTTTCGTACTGTTCTCTACAGAGTCAAACCGACGTTTTTTGTTGTGGCCAAAAAAGCTCCAGTTGATCATTACATTGGTAAAGTGGAGGAAGGAGAATGTGTCGTTTTACGGTTCCTTTGTTGCAAGCGTCCAGTATTTTGTTCAACGGATTGACTGACAAGAGGACAAACATGATAGTGCGCTGTCGTTTTTGTCAGAAACTGAGGAATTGATGTTGAGGTTGACAAGTTTTTGGAACCCACTAACAGGCAATTGAAAACTGTTTTGTTCGTCAAAGCAGAAACTGAAGGTGCTCATTTCTAACTTGTTTAGAAATCATAATTTGTGCATGTGATTACACATTCTGTATGGCATACCTGTGCTTCTTGTTTCAAATGATATCGTGCGTGCGAGAAGAGTTGTCCTTCTTTCAGTCGTCCCAGCCAGTAGAATTACCGTGAATGAATGTGTCGGCAGTGGCACAGCTCTTCACGTTGGTGGTTCTTTTCTGTAGAAACACAATGTGTCTGAGTTTGTAAAGGTGAAGCAAAGTTGAATTTGAGCAGTCGCACAAGTGAACACCATTTTTCTTGTCTTTGTGCGATTTTTGGTCTGCTAGTGGTATCAGCCTGCATTGCAAACCGTTGTACCAAACCTCAGGGATCACATTGATATGTGATTGTTCTTTGCAGGCAACATGAAAAAATTTACACGTTACGGTTTTGTAAATAGAGAGGCCTGAGTGAAAGTGTCGTGGATGTGTCTGTCGAGAAAGCTGCTGGGAAAGGCTTGCATTATGGAAGTGTGTATAGTTTCAATGGATTGTGTCGAATCTCTGAGAATTACAAGTATTAATCGCTCTCGTGTTCAGAAGCTTTTATGATACGTTTCCATTTTCAGCTGAAAGGGAGAGAAAAGTATGTGAACTTGTCGAGCTCATCGAAAGCAGAGGTGCGAACAGACCAAGGTGCTCTGTGCGCGTTCTGCTTTCTTCGAAAAAGTTGCAAACTGTTTGCGATGTGTCGTTTTCTTCTTTTTATCTGAGTAGCTTACGAAGGCTTCGGTCGGTGTCGCCACTGACCACTATATCCTTACATTGATGTTTTGGAACACAAGTGATGAGCTTTGAGTGACTATGAGGCCAGCTCGTCTCCGCAAAAAGAAAACGAGGTTGGGGTTGGGGTCGAAATGTGTTGCTGCTGCTTTCAAGTCATTTTTGTGCTCATTGTCTTGGTTGTGCAACAAAAATCATGGCATTCGAGCAAAAACCCCCTTTTTAGTGCGCGATCCGGGTCGTTTGATCGCGCGCAGTCATAATCGTGATGTCATTTCAAGACTCACGTTCATATTCAGCCCGAGTCACACACAAAGCAAGTTTCCTCATTTTAATAACCATTCTTCCTTATTTTTGCGAAGCGGGTGTGGCTCGAGTCGTTTGGGTTTTCCAAACTTGTGTGACTGAAGTTGTGATCCGTTTGTAAATGCATAATGATTCATATTTTCGACACAGACAAATCTACACAAAGAGAAAGTGCCAACTAACACAACGCAATTGCTATACGATACGGTTTTGACTGATTGAGTCTTCCTTTGTGTCTCAACGTGCCTACAGGATAGGTATGGATGAAACTACAAATGCTAATTCGTGCAATTGCAACAAATGGACGAACAGTCAAAAAACCCACCTGATCCTCAAGTTTCTATTTTGAAACGCTTGCGTGTGCCTTTCGCTTGAAACGTCCTCAGTTTGTTTGAGGAAACTGCGAAGGTGAAGACTGAACAAGACGAAGACGGAAACAAACAGAAAATGCGCAACGTCACGCGAGTTGAAACGCTGGAATGGTGGTGTGTTCTGCGCCAAGTTGGGAACTTGTTCTTAGCTCTTTATGTTGAAATATTTACCTTGAGTATACAAATCAAAATTGCTTTTGAAATAAATTTGTACGTCAAAGATGGCAAAAAACAAACCAATTTGTTTTGATGTTCGTTTTCTTGACTCAGTTGTGGGGATGATACAGAACTTCTCGAACGATGTGCTGCCAGGAAAAAAGAAGGAAAATAACCCTCTGGCAAAAAGAAAAAACGTCAAAAAAACACATTTTTCAAAACTTTTCACCAGATCTTTTTTTTTCACAACACTTCTGAAAAAAACCCCACAAATATTTGCTACAAAAAAGCTTCAAAGCTTGACACCATTAACTTGATAAAATGTGAAAGTTTGACACATTTTTAAGCGCGTGGTCTGGCTCTGCCGACAGGACGCGCGCTTATTGTACTCACCATCAGTCTGTATGTGTGTGGTCACTTTTGGTTCAGTCAGGGGGGGGGGCAGGGTAACAACTATCACAAAATTTCACCAGAAAGATATTTGGGCCATTTCAGAAAATTTTGAAAATTTGATTCAGTTACCCTCACTGAACTGTAGTGGGGGGGGGGGGAATTGAACCATTACAAAAATTCACCAGGATGATTTTTAGGCCATTTCGAGCAACTTTCATTTTTTGGTGCGGTTCAGTTACCCCCCCCCCCCCTGGTTTAGGGGTAACTGAACTGGTCAACTGAAGAACTGCAGAAACAAACTGGCCCGAAGGATCGCACGCTTTTCAGGCGTTGGCCTTCTTGTTCTGTCAAACTGATACTTCTTGCACTGTGCACTTCTTGTATCAAGCTTTTGCACCAAAACAAAATTTTCGCAAACTTACCTCAGTTCACCGGTTGCTCATGTCTTACTTCCTCAGATTGTTAGAATTACCTGTTACAGACATTACCCAAGTTACCTCAGATTGTCCTGACTGGCTTGCTGGGACATTGTCCTGGTTGCCCCTTCCTCCCACGTAGAAAAAATTTTGGTTGGACTCATTTTCACATTGTCTGGGATGACTTGGGACGTTGTCTGCAATAGCTGAGATTGCCCATTGTTCCAGTAACATCAGATGGTCAGAGTTACCTTTCTGAGACATTGTCTGAGTGACCTCAGATTACCTCAGATGGAACTGAGGCTCAAACTGATCACAAAAGCATCAGTATGTTGAAAACTCTGAATTGCAAAGAAATTCGGACACCAGTAAAAATACCTCCATGGAGCTGGTGGTGATTTGAACTTTCAAAATTTTGAATGCAGTGAGTGATAATAGATAATGCACTTTTTGCAATTCTGAAAAAAAATTCAAAATGCAATTGATGTACAAACAAATACCAACAAGTTAGTTGTAATGACTGCCAAACAAATACTAAAAGGATGCTCTATGTTGATACAAATTTTTCACTTTTTTAACTCCATCAATTCAGCACGATCCATTTTTGAGACCTTTTGAACCAACTTCAGAGGTCATCATGTGTGTCATGGAATGCACTCAAGAAAACACACTCATCTATACAACACCCCAATCAATACTGTTTGACTATCATCCAACACAACCAAAGTAACACACCTGTTATCATGTACCCTGACAATGTTTTCACATCATGACACCTCAAAATGCTCCCAATTTTCATCTGGCCATACTGCATGCAAATCCCATTTGTGTTGCTATGCCATATCAAAATTCACAAACTTGGTATTAATCAAGAGGAGACCATATTCTTCATCAGAAATCAAACTGATAGTACATTATAATTTACCCATACATGGACCCCAACCCCTATCAAAAAATTTCACAGTGGTAGCTCAAGTTATAATAGTTGCAACCTCATTCTAGATGCACATCATCTACACCCAAGGGCCTTCTTTTCTGTTGATATAGAATTTTTTTGCAAACACTTATGGCAGACACCACATTCTTGGCTATGAGAGCCCAAATCCCAAAACTCACACTCAAACAGCTGTAACTCAACAATGCCTTGTATGATTGATACAAACCAAACACCAAATCTTCCTCTCAATATCCTCTTTACTCTAATAGACTCCAATAAGGTCCCAAAAGTCTAAAACATATAATGAAAAAACTCATTTTGAAAAATTCAATTTTCTCACATTTTTCAAACTTTCAACTTCAGACCATAATGGTGCCCATACACAGGATAGGAAAATTTTTCTGATACCTCAGGTATTATCTACCACCAATACCTTCCAACTTTACCACAATAAAAATTTTGAACTGATACATTATTTTGCTATGCAGTGCACAATACTTTTTGATAAAAAAAAATCCCAAAAAATCACATTTTGACTTTTGACCAACAAACAACCTGCAATGAAGGTCACCATGGCAACCAATCACCACTTCTAAAATTTTACCACAGCAATTGCCTACATTTTCTCAAAACATGTCCTTCAGCAGATTTCAACCATTTCTAAGATATAAAACCATTTGTACAAACATATGCCATTTTCACCATAGTGGCCATTTAGTTTTTTGGCCATGAAAACTACTAAAATCACAAATTTGTTCTTTTGACACTTCAGGCATTAACTACAGCCCAAAAGTGAACAAAAAGCCAAATATGACTGATATTGAACAAATAGAATACTTTCAAAATGTTGTTCACACATTAGCCTTTTGATGCCTGCAGGTGATTTTTCACCACAAAACATTGAACAATGTTTAGTTCAAATCACTTAAAAACTTCAATGGAACACGTACTTTTGACACACTTTTCATCTCTTGAACAAAAATTTTTCCCCTGCAGATAGAATTGAGGCTTAGGAACACAAGGCAAACTTTGATGCCAGGCTGAACTCAAAAACTGAAGATTTTCTGAAACACTGTTGATTTCAAAGAGGGAGTTAGAATATCTATCAGCTGCCATGAAATTTATTTGGTTTCATAGGCAATTCAACCACTCGTCACAAACTTGAGTTTGGTCTCTGTCACGTGTGCAGTACATTCACACATTGATGTGTGTGTAGAACCCCAAGTGGGAGCCCCAACATCAACTGTACAAAACCAGAATTTGGGCAAAAGCTGGCAAGTTTCCTGTCAGTGCCAAAGGTCGGAATTTCCACCCACACCCACTTGGACATTCAAAAAGTCTCACAAACAAACAACGACTCAGAAATTTTGTAGGCGGGGCATACAAAAGGCTGTGCACAGCACACTGGGCATTTGCTTTTGGACTCTGAAAAAAGGATCTTCTCAAAACTTTGAACCGTGTGGTGTGCCATTCCCCCGTAGGCAGTCTCTGGCAAGGCAAAAGTGTCGGACACTGAAATTTTAAAGCAGATAGAACTTACCTTCCTGGTGGATATTGTCACTGGTCAGGTCAGGTTCGACGTCTTGCTACTCGTATGTTGCCTGCAGAACATCTGAAATGTGAAAATGTACCAAAGTTGTTCAAAAAAGCTCTTTCTTGTTCCAAAAACAATTTGGCGTGTTCGTGCCCTTTCTCAAGAAGCAAGACGCATCACCTGTCACCTGAAAAGTACAGTGTTGCCTGGGGCAAAAGGTCTGGTGTTTAGAACGTGCTTCAGGTCTGGGGCACAAGCAATGAACCCCTGCCCTGTCCTTTTTTGAATTCTTGGAACATGTCTCCGGAACACACAACCAACTCACATAAAGTGAGACACGGGTCTTCGGTAACTGCGGTTTCCACGCAGTGAAAGGTCCGTAGGAACCCAGTCGCCATATGCCGCACCGAAACCCCAGGCAACATGCAGAGCCACCAGAAGTCAAAGAATCACTGAACAATGGAGTCGGCCAGAGTAGCAACAATGCCCTCTCAACAACACAACACAGCTCTCAAAAAGGAGCTGTTTCTTCCTGATACCTCCTGAGAACCAAGAATGGTAAGCAACCAGAATGGCCGAGAGGGCATGACCAAGGATCCGCATTGGCCAAAGAGTCATTTCTGATTTGCAAATTGTATATTTCTCTACACAGCAGTGGAGGGGCACCTCATGCAATTGTGGATTTTGAAATGTCGGAAGCACGTGTTGTGCATGGGGAGACTCCGCTGTCCGCAAAGTTCTGAGCATTCCCACCTGTTTGCGCACGAATCCAACAAAAGGCATTCTGTGTTCCAATTTGCTCAAGACATTGAGCTTCTCGTTTTGTATTGGAATCGTCTTGGACCACAGAATCCCAAACGTTTGTACTCGTTGCTTTCTGCCGAAAAATGAAAACATAAATACTCGTATATATCTCAGTTAAACACCCTGGGGACATCGTGCGAGCAGTTGCCTCACGCTTGCACTGGTTCTTGTTTCATGCCTGCAGTTTCGTGCACACAAAAGTATGGAAATTCGAAGACAATAATAGCTGCGCACACAACAACCACCGCACAGAGGAGAACTCTTTTTTCAATCAGTTCCACCTCAAAATTGTGCTTGCTGTCACCGGCTCGAGAGCCAATTGGCTGTTGAACATCCAATCACAATCCTAAAATTTTGGTTCGGGGATTTCCCAGGTGTCATTAACGTCTGCTTCGTGCAATCATGTAATCAACAGAAGTATATCAGAACAAGACCTGCGGCAGACTTTGATTTATAGAATGCCTTACTTGGCCGTTGGGAAACAATGTATGCGCGAACGTTCACCTACGAAACAGTTTCAAGAAAGTTGGTCAAGTGGAACTCAGAAACTGAAAGTAATTAGCATCTCAACGTGTGTACGAACAGGCTTGGTCAATTTGGGGATGAGCCTTTTATGTTTTGGAAGCTCAGATTCAAGGAAGAAAACCCAGGAGCCCACGCACACGTTGTGGGACGATCCCAGTTGTCCCTTCCAGGGTTGCATGTGGCGAGATGCATTTACCTGCAGGGATATATGGACTGACTGTTCCTTTCTGAATTTGTCCACAATCGTCCTGAAATCATTGGGCATCGTGGTCAGGTAATGTCTGCCAGACCCTTGTGTCTTTCTTGCTTGACTTCGCCTGCGTGCGTCAGAGTGAGTACTTTGTTCCTCAAACAAGATTCGACCATCATCATGCGCCTCCCGAGCAAACTGGTGGTCCAAAATGTGATCCAGTGATCCGGACATCTCGACAATCGTGTTCTCACACGTGTTTCATGAAGAGACCGGGGTCTCAAGATTTATTGCACCGCTTCGTGTGATGTGTCTTGCCAATCGCGTCTTTACTTGACCTTTGTTCCGAGATGCGTTCAATGTCCCGAACAAGTCACAATGACAATGATTTCAAGAAGACAGAATTTAGATTCACAGATTGTTTTGAAATATCTTTTCCCAAATCACCGTTTTCAACACCGGCGCGCAACATGATGTCTCCATTGAAAACACAGCGACAAAAGCTGCCAAACTTTGGCGAGATCTTCGTGAGGTGCAAGGGAACGTTTTGGGTGAGTCTGCTTTCCTTTTGAGGTTTTTACGATATCTTCGCGCCACGAGCGATCCCTGCACGAGTTTACAAAGACTTGCCGTCTATCTTGGTCAGGTCTCTTGTGCTTGTACTGTGCGCAAAGTCCTTGCACAATTTTCTGCGCAGGGCGAAAAGCTGCATGTGTGGTGACACACCATGCATGGGGGAATCGAGGATCTTGTCGAGGGGGCACGCAACTTTTTCTCAGGACGTCATCGCGCAGAAATGAGTTATGATTGTTCTCGTGCATCACGCAGAGCACTATCGTGGTAACTTCGCACTTTGCCGACGGCGGTCGTCCTTTATTACCCATATCAATGACCGGACGGTGCATTACGCTGCAAGAATGGCCAAAAGCAAAAAGATAGCAATGTACAACAGAAAATAATTGGGACAAGTTGTTGCGCGGCCCAACTTGGACAATCAATCTCTACTTTTCAAAACGAACTCCTGTTCGAACTGACATGTCACTTGCTGGACTGAGTGCCCACTCAGGCCCCACCTGGGCTGCATGATTCGCGCGGGTCCTCTCTTGCGGGTCCATGGGGAAGGGAGCTTCTGACGCTCAATTCCGCTCTCATCGTATATACTTGATCTCAAATTTTGTGCACAAATGAATTGCTCAAATGCCGTCAATTTCTTTCCTTTTTGAACTCGGCCCTCGGGGTTTGACCCTGCAGACTTGGATTGGCCTTTTGATTTCTCTTTTTGTGGATATCAACTTCATGTGTGACGCAAAAACCTAGAACAATTTCTTTGG
>JAAUXT010111987.1_pt1 | contig 27399 bp, 26 predicted proteins | sample 7278171 | NCBI WGS metagenome assembly JAAUXT01 (sample SAMN14350112, study PRJNA611818) | marine sediment metagenome | isolation source: surface marine sediment (1.8m) | place: French Polynesia: Moorea | collected 2018-08
ACTTGTGCCCTGAAAATATGTTGTTGATATGGGTTAAATGCCTTACGCAATTTGTCAGTACCAAAACTGATACCAACATGAGCGCGCGCCAGCTGTGGGACAAGCCTCGTACGTTTTGACGTCAACGTGACCTCGATCTTCCACAAGGGCTGCGTGTTCTGCATCAGACCATGACCGGTGTGACAACAATGCTGCACAAGCTTTGCAATACATGTGATACTCAAGTTAAGAACTCTGGAACTGTTGACACGTTCTTTCAGTCATGAACTGCAATGTTTTGGTTCCTACGAAGCCTTCATCTCACGTGACTGTCACGTGGCAAGGGCTACGAGCTCGCACAACGTTGAGAGAAAACAAAACACTGCATTGTACCTTTCGGTGTTAAAAACTGTTACGGGTTTGGTGGTTTTGTGCACATGTTGATTTGGTTCATTTGGACAGGAGGACAGAAAACTGTTGAGCAAGGCAAAAAAGAAGGTGTTGTTCTTCCAAGAACGGCGACGTCAACGCATGATTTTTGCGTGACAGAGACACAAACTTCACGTGACAGCGGCCGTCGCCACGTGATGGTTTCACTCACGCCTCACGCCTGTCAAACACAAGTTGCACCTTGTCGTCAGCCAGGCACGGAGAACACAATCGACTGGTTTGAAAACTGACACACGCTGTGCCTGAAAAATACGTGAATTGGAATTTGCAAATCCAGATTTTGCGATGTGCATGGCTTCAGTTTTTGGATGGATGATGTTTCTCGCGTTCGTGCATGTGGAACCACTCCTGTCATTGTGTTTCATCGGCTTCGTGCGCGCGTTTATGCAATGGACGAGCGCTATCGGCATTCTCCCGAGTTTGCTGTCCGACTTCCAACTCCGATGTTCAATAATTGAAGTTGTACAAACGACGTTATTTATAATAAATCACAAATGAAGCTTTGACGCTCTCTGCCAGTTTGTACCGTGCATTTGTGAGCTCAAATTCTCTGCTGCGACAGACTGCGAAACGAACAGTTTGAGTCCGTGGTTTGCTGCACGTTGTCGCATTTCTTGCAGATCCTGTGAGCAAATTTGCGCAAAAAAATAGGGACCTATTCAATCCAACCCACTTCAAACATTCTGAGAATAAATCTGCTCCTCTGTGAAGAATTTCGTTGCGAAACTCAGAAAACGAAAGACGTCCGAAGCTTGGTCAGCTGGCCGTCACCGAAGAGCACTGGGGCCAAGCTTTCCGAATACAAACCCTGAACCGCCCAGTGGTGTGATAGCTACAGCTGTGCGTATTTGCATCTTTATCAGCCGTGCGACGAGCCGTCTTTGTGTCTTAACGTCTTCTTGTTGACGTGGAGGCACACGTCGGACGGTGTTTCTGGGGTGATGTTCAACGCACATCTTTGCGGTCGATCCAGCGGTGCACGCATGAGCTTCAAGCTGCCAAATGCAGATGGGTTGTTGTGCTTTGGTCGAACAAATGGCGGAAGTTTTCCACAGTGCACCGATGTTGACAGCGAAGCTCTGATGACAATGCTCAATTATTTATGCGCAGTTAAATTCACGCCGCTTTGTGCAACAACGTTTGCGTTTGTTTTGGTGTATCAGAACGAAAACAAAAAAGTTGTGATGCCTGGAACTCTGCAAGATCTGACGATCTTCAACAGCCCCGTTTCACACTGTGGCCGCCATCGTTGGTCTTCACGAGTTTGTTGCAGCAATTTCACCAAGTTTCTTCATTTTCATTGGAGTGAAACAAATTGCCAGGTGTTTCAGTTTTTGGCGAAAGACAAAAACGCAACTTCAACTTTCCTTAAAAATACACTCCAATTCAAATGCGCTCAAAGTTGACGTGTAAACAGATAAAGCTGCTCACAAGCTGCACACATGAATTGGCACAGACGACAGAGGTGCGGCACTGTGTACAGACAGAATGAAGCCGACAGACGGGATCAAGTTGATGACAATGGAAAAGCGCGTGCGTGGAATACGAATCCGATTCGTGCGTGGTGAACTGCAGAAGGTGAGTGAAAACGGCTGTTCGTGTGGTCTTGCAGTTTTGACTCGAGTTCTCGGGTTGTGGAAATTGTTACGAACCGTTCAGATATTGAAGCCAAAAGTTTTGGGGTGGGGGTGTTTCAGACTCATTCTCCTGCAATGGATGATTGCCGACACAGGATAGCCGTCACTACAAAACGACGGTACTTTTTCCTCCGAGCACAAACCGATCAATTTGGCGACATCAAACGCCAAAAACTTGAATTGTGACTGAATTTTGGTGAATCCACACGCATTCCAAAAGTAAAACGGCAAACGTTACCACGTCAAATGTGTTTTCAGCTGTTCACTTCATTTTAAGCGCAAACACTTCGATTCGTTTCGCGAGCCCAATATTTCTGTGTTGGACGATGTTGTTTGTTTGATGCATAACTTGCAATTCCCCTGTATACTCGTGCATCACAACTTCTGTTGCTTCCTCAATTCAAGTGAACACAGTTTCACGCAGGACACAACCTTGTCGGACAACCTCTTGACCAATTTGCTGCTTTCATTGAAAGTTACACAAAGCGGGGTCTTTTTTCGCAGAACACTGCAGCAATGAGGTTGGACCTTGGTATCTTTGAGCAAAGAGCCACCAAATCGATCTCTTTGTTGGGTCGTGTCAATTGCACTTCACTTTATGGGGAGTGATCCCGCGCAAATTACACTCGCCCGACTCCTTTGACCCAGAGGTCCTCTTGGAAGGATGCTGATTCTCTCAACTTACTAAATCAACATGACTGCCAGACGAACCAGACTGAAGGATGTACCGCATTTGTAGACTTCCGCCCAGATTTTGATCAACTCAACAGAGCCCCTGCACAAACAATACTGAATTGAATATTTTACTCACAACTTCCATTCTGTCCGCGAAACAACGAATGTCACGACTGTGATGCATGGGCCGGGCGTCTACAGACTCTGGTGATTGAGTTTTCATTCCCTGCGGTATTCGACAAGGACTGCTTGTTTGCATTGAATTGATCCATGTCGTGTACATTTCGTAATGTGCTTTGCACTGGCTAAACACTCGCATTAATTGGATCATAACGCAACAAGCACAAGCCGATTTCAAAGGGATTTCTTTCAAAGAAAATGGATGGTATTTTTTTTGTCAACCAAATCTTCACTCTGTAGCAGGGGAAACATGGCAAGGCGATATGTGAGATTTTGTCCAACGCATGTCTTGCGGATGACTCTTGAATACATGTTATTTCCAAACACCCTCAAACTTACCTCACTGCAAAAACTTCACATACCTTTTCACGTGCACGGAACCATTTTTGGAGTTGACCGACATGGTTGGAGCTTGCTCGCTCGGACACAACAAGCAACCCTGTGAGTGTTTGTGTGGCAAGAGAATGTGATTTCACGCGAATATCCTCAAAACTCACACTTCCTCAACATAGCGCCAGAGTTGCACCGGCAACAAAATTTTGCTTGTGCCTGAGCGCTCAGCCTTTGGAAAGAAACAACTTACGGCCAGACGTTGGTCCCATTTCCCGTTCAGGGAGAATCTGCTGTGTAAGAACGGATCCAGAGAACCGGACCCGATCCTTTGAAGAAAAACCTGTCCTTTGTTGGCATCTTCCCCTTCCCCGTCGACCAATGCGTGCCATCTTGCGTTTTACAAACTGCAGGATCGACTTTATTCAATGTGCTCGCTCAAACACACTTTGCTGTTTGACAAGAAGGGCAGTTTCCTGTGCGTGAGACAGGCGCAAAGGCGTATTCTTCACGTCGAGTAGACTCTACGTACTTGTTTACCTGGGTGTTTGACAGGATGAGTAGTAGTTTCCTTTTTCTACCGAGTGTCTGAGTACTGTGTGTTCGGAGTGTGGATTGGGCTGAATGCACAGGACACTTACCTAAATTGTGTGATAACAAAGGAGCGTGACGTATCCACACAACACTCCACACAGAATAGAAATCGTGGTACACAACGCAGGTATGAAAAAAACAAAGACTTTCTTTGGTTGTGTGCTCAACCGCACATCAAGCACAACAGCCATCAGGGTTCGTTTGGTCCAGGTACATGAAAATGGACAAGTCTCTGCCGCAGAACTTCGGACTTTTTCACAGGATCATACCAGATTGCTGTGAGGTTCGGCTGTTTGAGTCAGCAGGATTCCATTCCAAAGAACCACGGCCTTGCAGTGAAATACATTTCTTCACAAAATCTCGAACACTGACCGCTGCATCTCTGCTGGCACAGAAATGGTGTGTGTGTGTGTGTGTGTGTGTGTGTGTGTGTGTGTGTGTGTGCATGTGTGTGTCCGCAGGCAATGGTCCCAAAAACAGATTCCACAGATTCCAGGAGAAGGGCCAGTTTCTGCATGCAGTTGCGAACATTATTCTCCTCAGTTCCTTGTGCATAGCAGCTGGCACAAAGGTCCTCCATTTTGCTGTTGTACGAGACAGGGCAAATCAAGACGGATGTCTCTCCGTTGATTTTGTATGCGCATATTGGGTAGAAATCGTTTGATTTCTGCATTCAGCGGCACAATGCCCTTGCCTGCTTTGGTATACGAGTACATACTTGTGAGAAGTGCTCCTCGACTGAACCACTCTGTTTGACCGAAGCTGCTTCATCGTGTTCTTTTGAAATTTCCCAAAGGTATTTTGGCTGGGAAAACTCCAGCCTGCGTTTTGAGGCAAGACTTACTTCCAACACCCCAGCCAGGGTGGATTTCTAGTTCGTCAACTACACAGCCTGGTGATGGTGGTTTGGAGTTGGGAAACGACCCCTGGTGCTTTGGTTTGCGGACCACCTGCATCGTGTTGGACGCCAGAGCTACCCATTGTGGTTTGTTCTTCTTCGAGCTTTGACAAACTCCAAGTTGAAATTGTTCACCCTCTCTCCCAAAAGGGACAATTCTCGTGATGGAAAGAGACAACTCCAGAATGCAGTTGACGTTTGCCGGCAAATGCGGACTGACATCGTGGTTCCCCGACTCCCGCAGACCCAGCTGAGATCAGCTCCCTTTCGAATTCGGAGACACACTTCGTATGGGGCTGTTCATTGTGGTAAAACTTTTCTTCGTTGATCTTGGCCTTGGAACACACATTGGACCGACAGGAGAATCTTTTTTTCGTCAAAGACAAACGAGTCTGCGTTCCTACCAAAGGAAATCTTGCATTGTTTCTTTTTCTCAAACCACGGACAGAATTTGAGACTGCGCTCTTGTGTTGTCGCAATGAATTTTGCAAAGTGATTGATTTTGAGAATGGTAGAAAGTGGCTTCCAAGCAAATTCCCTACGTCACCCTGGCGAAAGTTGAGAAGACACTCTAAAGCACGTTCCAGAGACAGATTTGCATTGAAAAACTTTTGAAGTTCAGTTTGGCTGATTTGGTTGCTGATCCCATTTGACGCACCCACATCGGCGTGAGTTGTGACACAATACGTCATCAGGAGTCAGACACGGTCACACAATGCGAAACACATCATTTTGAGGAACAAGGGAATTTTGATATCTTCCTTGTGCTCCGATACAGAAATTCCATCGCTTGATGCTAGGCCCACAGACCATTTCGTCCTGGCTCAGAGGATCAACCCCCTTCGTGTTTCTGTCCAAGTCAAGTGCACGCAGTTGGAATTTCTCTGACCTCCCAAAAAAGTTTCATTTTTTGTGAGAAAACAAAAACGGAAACAGAACACAACCACCATGATGTACGAGTGTGAGACAACAGGGAAACAAGCTCGTTGCTGGGATGATGACTGCACGTCAAATATGTGGGCTTGCTCCGTGGTTCCAGCACAGCCAACGTGCAGTGACACTCAGGCCATCCTCGTGGACGCCACTGTTGATTCGGTTTCTCTTGGGTATGAAAATTCCCTTGTGTGTAATTTGGATATAGTTTTGCAGCGCATTGATTCAAGAAAATGTCATTGGAGGTGAGGAAAGCTGTTTGTTGGCAACAATCATTCCACTGTGAAATATTCATTTTTATGCGACCCTTTCCCTGTGACCGTGTTCAGAATTGTGTGATGCATGTTTGGCACGATTTGCTTGATTCACAAAACGCCATGACCACAGACAAAAAGAAAGCCAAGACAAATGACGCACCTCCTCCCTTTGCTGCTCGATTTTGGAATAGAAATTTGAGGTGCATCTGGGTAAACAACGTACGACTGTCGAACAACAGGACACTGCAGCTGCACAAGCAGAACAGCAAAGCAGCCGACCACTGAGAAACCAAACCGAACACAAGGTGTAACCATGCTGAGGCTTGTTATAGGCAGCAAAATTGGCAGAAATGGCAGAGGTGTACAGCATGTTTCAAGAACAGTTGGTGCAATGGTCACAGATGCCTGCCAGAAACCGCGCTGAAGATTGTAGGCGCGACGCAAGACTTGCGCTGTTCAAGGAATCTGTCTTGTTGGTTGATCAAATGAAGCAGTTTTTAGGTGAAGAAGGCAACATGAAGCGGCAACGTAAATCTTCACAACAATTTGCTTTACGGGACAGCAAAATGCACCAAACATTGATTTCACTTGATGTGAAAACAGTCATCGTCGGTTCTTTTCCATGTGCCACTCCATTGAATGAGAGACCAGAGTCCAACGATCGAGTTGCTTGTTCTATTCTGTCACTGCAAAAACTTGCACACCCAACACAAAAACAGTTGATGGCACAGGTTGGCCAGTCTGACTTCTGTATTGATCCAACGACATTGTCTCTCAGTTGAGCAGGGCAAATTTATGGTTTTCAAAAATCATGTTGTTCCATGTCGACGAGTCGTCGCACTGCGGGTTGGTGTTGAGGCCGACTACTGACTTCATTGGCTCGTTGGTGGGAAGGGGATGTTGGATACTGTGATGGGGTTGGGTACCCAACTGACGTCAGGTGGAACAACGTTGGCCTTTTCTGTCCGACGTACGTTGGCTTCAGATTTGCGCTGCCACGGCGTCAGGACGTAACACACTTCCCCGTTCAGGTGTCTTTCAATTTGTATCTGATGTGTCTTTTGAAAACACACCTGACTATTTTGTACACCTATTGGACTCGTGTTTGTGAGCCGTGTCGTTTCCATCAACACGCAAAATTCTGAAACGCAACATTTTATTCGTTGCCAGGCAGAATGACAAAAGAGAGCAATTTGCCACAAACCCTGGGATTGAGTTGCGAGGAAAACGATAAACCTCACAAAAAGCCAAGAGTTTTGTTTCCACAGAATACTCACCAAACGGATTCAACATTCGAAGGCTGAGATTGCCGCAAGCAAAACCTGAAACAAAAAGCACCACAGGGACAGGTCCCTTGCCATCAATTGAAGAAAAGCTTGCTCCCGAGGTATTGGTGTCTGACCGCTCTTATCCTTGCAATCTGCTGAGGCCGAACACTCGAAAGGGTTGAAAACACAGGAGATTCTCATTCTTGACCAAGAACAAAACTGGGCGAGTACTTTTCAGGGCGAAACGGTTTGAAAGGTTGCTGTTCGTTTTTCAGAACACACGAGCAGACTGGTCGACCGAAGCAGGAAATAACAGAACTCATGCAGAAAACTGATCGCCTTGATACTTTCAGCAAATACTTGCAGGATTTAACACGACGAAGCTTTCAACGTCTCACTGTGCGATACCTTCAGCAAACATCTGCGAACAACTGCAGAGCTGACAGAATCCTTTCTGGCAACATTTTGTTTCAGAACTTGAAACAATGAACCAATTTGGCCTGGGACTCGACAGACACACACGCTTGGGTCGCTGCAACATCGCAAGATGACGAAGACAGCGAAACAAATCAGGTAGACATTGGGTTGTGAGTCGAAAAGGAACGCCCTCGATCATTTTTGACTTGGACTTGGATTGCCCAAAAGATACAGACGAAGAAGTGCAGCCCCTGTGAAGGTAATTTGAAACACAAAATGTAATAATTTGAACGTTATTTGGGAGTTGTGTCCTGAAGGGGTCAGACTGACCACGGTGGTCCAGTAAGAGACAGACCAGAAAGTGATGACCCTGGAACAAACTTCCCTGCTCCACGTGCAGGGACGAGTTCCGGACGTTTTCGCACACGACGTCTCTGAAGGGTCTTCCTCGCGTCGCCAAGTCGGAGATCACGTCTCTGCGCTGGATGTGGTGCCTGGCAACGGTCATCTTCCTCGGCGTCGCCGCTTGGCAGGTGAACAGCGTTGGCGTCACTTTTGATTGTAAATAAAATGTTTTCAGGCAATCACCTTGAGAAAGACAACCGACTCCTCTTTGCGTATCAAGTCTATCTCGTGCGCCAGAACGATTGATCCTTTGGGAGCCAACCTGAAATGCTGCCCTTCACTCCATTCCCAAGACAGCAAGATTTTTATCCGGAAGATCAGTTTGGTCATCAAAAGATTTGTTCTTCCGTGTTTTGCAGTGCGTGATTCTGCTGCAGGCCTATCTAAAATACCCCAGCGTAATCGACATCGACGAGCAAGAGATGGCTGGAAACTACGGACCCAACGCTGAGGGTGAGGCGGAACACTGCAGGGCGTGAAGGGTCAAACTATTTGGGGTCGGCAGGGTGGAATAGCAAAGGACCGAACGGGTGGAGAATGAATCAGTGCATGCAGGGTGGGTCAAGCGGGCAAGCAAGTGCAGGTGTAGCGGAACGAACAGCTGCAGGGAACCTCCTTTTGGGGTTCCTCTCACCTGAACACTTCCCTTCTCAACAGGCATCTCGGTGCTGATTTGCAACAACGACCCGCTGTACTCAGACCCAAAGACACGGGACGATCTCATCACCCTCGAGGACTACTACACGCTCCTGGACAACCTCACCTCCTGTTTCCACGACGGCACCTGCAAACACGACTTTCCGGGTGAGTGGTGGGACTGCTACCAGGACATGAGCTGAAGGTGTGTGCTGCTCAGGTGGAACGGTACAGGAATGTTCCTCGTGAACAGCCCATGTCCGGTCTCCAATGGGGTCCCTTCTCTGAATGTCCGATTTCCAAAGTCAACTTTCTGTTGTCAGTGCTGCTGATGTGTTGCTGATCAGTGATCATCAGCATATGCCAATTGCCATGAACGGCATGTTCTGAGGGGTTTGAGAAAAGTCTGCGGACGAGGATTTTTGTCTGCTAGTTTCTTCGTGTTTCTGTGTTTGCGTGGAGGCTGCACTCGTGGGACGGGCAAAAGACTTGAGACGCGAACAATTTGCACGACAAACACAGGTTCCGCCGTGCGCGCGTGCTGCTGGCTGAGTTCCGTTCTGCAATCTTTTCATTCCACTCTCTCCAGATTCACCAGCCAAAAAGATTCGGCGCAGACGCAGCCTCTTTTTGTTACATTCTGCCTCGCATCCCTGTCACGGTCTTGCTCTCGCATGCTTCCACGCCGTCTCAACCTGCGCTTGATGCACAATTGTTTTCACTGCCAACTTTGGCAATCGCGCGCTTGATTTTGATACGGATCAATTCGACTCTGTGTTGTACTCATGTCTGAAAGCTTCTTTGTTTCGTCATTGTTGCAGAGTACTCTCTATCGAAGAACAGAGAATGGAAGGAAATGCGCTCCAGGAAGGGATACTTCCAGTACCTGGGCAAAAACGACTCCTACTGGCTCGGGTAAACTGGATTTTCACCTGCTGAAAACTGTTTTTCACACAACCTGTCTGTAACGCACCTATTTGGTTTATTTTCGTGCAATGCAGCCACTACTACAAAACCATGGTGCGTTCCTGTGAGATCCTATTCTACGACGGTCTGACCCTGCGGGATGCGGACTGCAACTTGACAGTGAAGAGAACCCTGCACCAGATCCCCGACTTCTTCAACTGCTACATGTACGAGACGAAGGGTTTCCTCACCGAGTTCCTCGACAGGAAGGTGGAGTACCCCATCGTCGGCATGTCGCTTATTCTCTACCTCGACTCATTCAGGTGAGGTGCTCAAAAGTTTGCGTCTTGATTCTTTTTTTGCCAAGGACTCCCGATGTTTGTTGTTTATTCAGATATCGAGACCATGTGCCTTCGCACAACACCAGACCAGACAGACGGAACAGGCGGAGCCAGAACAAACTTTTGATACTTCAAGCTCTGATTGCAGGAGAAAATCACAAAACAGCCTCAAGGATATCTGGGATGAACTGAGACCCAGTGACTTTTGGAAGCAGGGCGCAAGAGTCTCTGTGTACCCATTCAGTGAGGTGAGTCAGGTTGACCGGAAACACGAGCAGCTATTGTGCAACTGAAAGACACCGACTGCTGCATAGAAATGTTTCGACACCAACAACAAAACTTGGCAATCGCTTGGGGCTGGCGCATCTTGGATGCTTTTGAATTCAGGTCTCAAAAACATGCTGCTGCCTTCCTGCGTTCAGGGGTGTTTCTCCAATGCGCAGTCCTTTGCCAGCAATGGCAGACACTTCGAACGGGGAGCTTTCGCTGAAAGCTTTCCAGTTCGAGCCAGTCCCGTGGCCTGGTTCAGCTTCGCCTTGTTTCTTCCAGGCCCACGACATCATTCGGAAGGGGAAGGACATCCTTCCCGGTCACTTCACGACGCTCCAGTGCTCTCTCGAGTTCAGAGACAGGCTGCCCAAACCGTACGGCAAGTGCAAGGAGGAAACCCAGAAACTCAGGCTCAATCGTAAGTTACGCAGAGGGAGTTTGGCCGCCGTTCGCCTTGCAGCACCGATTCTCGGATGACCCCCTTGCAACGCCAGATAATCGCTCTGGTTTGGTTTTCCAGATCGCTGGGTGAACTACAGTCTTCTGACGTGCATGAGTGAATGCATCGAGCGAAAGATTCTGCAGCACTGCCGCTGCCACGACGGAAATGCGTTAGGTTTGGTCTCAGGTTTCCATTGCTCCACTGGAAGCCGTTTAATTCGACTCTTGGGTCAAGTTGTTCTCATTGGAACGAGACACAAGTGTGGAGAACCTCGCACAACGAGCTTTTGGTCAATGCTGAAAGAGAAGGCAATGAAGAATTTACTTCTTGGCATTTTTGGCATCTTTCTCCTTCCTTTTGAAGTACATGATTTCTGTTGGTGTCTGCATTGTAGGGATCCTCTTGGAGGACCCTGAGTTTTTCGACACGCCGTACTGTGGTTCCATGGACGAGGGAGTCCCCACCCTGCTCGAAAAGATGTCCTGTACCAGCAATGTAGGTATTTGGTGGGTCGTGTGGTGGCCTTGAAACTCGGCGGGAATCATCAATGTGTGGACCGCTTGGTTTTTGTCCATTTTCAGTGGAGGCCAGAGCTGTACAAGAATTGCTCCAAGAACTGCGCGCTGCCCTGTTTTGAGGACCGCTTCAGAATCACCATGTCCACCTCGGAGTGGCCCAGCTCCTCTCAGCTCGAGGAGTTTTACTACAAATTTATCAATGGTTCGTTCCGTTTTACGTCCAATTTCTGCAAGGAAATTCCGTTGATCGTGGCTGGGTTGAGATTTGTTTTGCGTGAAAACATTTCACTTGAATTTTGTCATCCAGATGTTGGTCAATTCACAAGCGTGTACCAACCACAGAACCGCACAGTCCTTCAGTTGAAACCAAATTTCAGAACACGACAGAAGTGTTGAACTTGTGTGCACCATTTCACTCAACATTCACACATCACTGAGTGTTCTTGAGATTGAAGTGAAAACGCTGTGACTTCTTGCTGTCAATTAGTTTTGATCAAAAGCGCAAACTGAAAATATTTTTGCCTTTGAACTGTTTCAAGACTTCAACGAATCTTCTGGTACAGTGTTTTTCTGTCTGTTTTTGGCAACAGTGCTGTCATTGGTTGCTTGCTGTTGTGTGGTTTATTTGACAACGTGGAGCGATGTCACTTCAAGGGTCGCATTTTCAAGCACTTTGATGCCCATTGTGTGTCAACAGCATTCTGCAACCAGTGGTTGTCTCCTCTGCCAATACAGCTTTTCTCTCATATTCTGCGGGCACACTGTCAAAACGTGCCTTTTTCTGTCACGGAGAAGGATCGAGACACGCTTCACAGTGAGAGCCTTGCAACTAATGTCCTTTTTGGTGAATAATTCATTCGTCCAGGGCTTGGTCCTGGCGCACAGCACATGTTGTGCGGAATCTTGAGCCGAAAAGGTCAAGCCTCTCATATTCAACGTTCAGTTCACTGAAGCTGAATGCAAATTTTTGTGTATTTTTCAAGCGCAGTCTTTGTTCATTATACTTTCTCACCTTCAGCCGCTCACTTCTACCGCCAAATGCGGTTCCTTGTTTGCAAAATAATCAAGCAGGTCAAAAAACAAACATCTTTATCACAATTGTGCTTTTCTAGTCAATAAGAAAGTTCTGCTCACAAAACATCTCAGAAAATTAAGGTTGAAACTTGTTCAATTTTTCGCTCACTGCAACCCTCCTGTGCTTTTCTGCCTCACTTTCAGGACCACCACAAACGCTTCCTCAGTTCTGCAGAACTGTTCATTTTTGCAGGTTCTAAGCTGGCGTTCAGGTTTGACCCTTTGCCCCCGAGTTGGGATCTCAGCGAAGAAGCAGAAACAAACCGAACCAAGTAAGTATCAAGCCAAGCACATGCTGGTCGTGCATTTGGCGAACATGTAATCCGAACCAGTTGACACCGTTGGCGAGAGCAATGTCCAGATGTCCACATTCTGGAACTGTGTTTTGACTGTCACAGCGCGATGCTGCAAACACACACACACACACACACGCAGAGAGAGAGAGAGAGAGAGAGAGAGAGAGAGAGAGAGAGAGAGAACCAAGTCTGGTCAGCTAAAACCTGGTCGAATCGAACGAAATGAACGAACCTTGGGTGCACTACCCAACTGATAGAGTTGGGTGACAGAGTTGGCCGGAGATTTTCAGTCAAAAATGCAGTTGGAATGGGCGGGGGTGGAATTGAGAGGTCCTGGTTGCAGGTCTTTTGGATAATCCCTGCTTCTCTCTCTTCCAGACTGCTGAGGAGCATACGGGAGAACTTCGCGCTGCTGCAGATCACGCTGCCGGACGACACGTACTTCGTCATCACGGACAACGTGAAGATCACGCCGACCGAGCTGGTCGGCTCGCTCGGCTCCATCCTGAACCTGTGGGCCGGGATCACCGTGCTCTTCCTTGTGGAGCTCGTTGAGGTGGGCTCAACTCGTGAAATCCAGAATTCGACCATGAATAGCATTGTGTTGTCCACACAAGTGTGAGTGTTTGTTTGTTTGTGTGTGTGTTTGTGTGTGTATATGTGTGTGTATGTGTGTGTGTGTTTGTGTGTTTGTGTGTGAGGAATCCAGCATGTCACCAAGGGCAGACACAAAGATGTGCGGATCAGTTGCACAAAACGTCAGTTTGACCGAACTGTCTGCTGAAGGCTTTCAAATCCTAGACACAAAGGTGATTACAGAGTCTCTATTACCACAACCTGGAGTGAGGACAGCTTTGCAAACATCCATTGATTGTTTACGACAGGTTCTCAGAAAATCAGGAAGTCACGAGTCAGTCAAAGAAGGGTCCTAATGGATATTGCGTTGTTCTTCAACCATTGCTGGTTGCGTTTTCAGGTGCTTGTGAAAATATGCTGCAAATTGAACGACCAGGAGGGAGGAGGGACGAGCCAGAAGTCGGGAGACATCCCCATGGAAGCGAAAGTGACCACTGTGGCTGCCAGAAGTGAGGTCTACAGCACCCAGACTTTGTCCTGAGGGGGTCGGGTCAGCTCGTGCTTTCTTCTGTGTGGCTCAACATGTGATGGGTGTTTGCCAGAAAGAATGCAAGAATGCAAATGCGGCTGTTTGTACGCTCCCAAAAGGGCGGCGACCAACTGGAAGGTGCTTGAAACTTTCACAGAGTTTGTGGAGACCTGCCTTGCAGGAGGGAAAGACACGAGACATGCTCGTGATACGGTGGTGTCCTCGCTGAAGTGTGGTTTTGTCGCACAAGTGTGGTGATGGGAGAAATTCTTGCTGCTCAGAATTCTGAGGTGCAGTACTGAACAACTGAACAACTGCACTTTTTGTGAAAATGCGGAGTTGGTGACAAAACACGATCCCTCATGTTTCATCATCTTCAACAGTTGTCAACATTTTGTACTTTCCCTTTCTCTTTCACTTTTGCCAAGGGTGCAATTCCTGCCGAGAACTGGGCCGTCTGCAGCAGGACTGCGCGGGAATATTTCTTGCCAAGCGTCTGGTTGTGGGAACCTTGTCCCATCTTGTGGATTCGGCGGTTTGCGCTGTTTTGTCGTTGACGGAACACAATTTCTAGTCAAAACATTTTGAATGGACAACAAGCAAATCAATAAAGGAACTTTTTCTTGACCTTTCAAGACTTGCTTTGAAATTTTTAGAGAAAAATGTGTTGGGATATGTGTTGTCTGGAGTATGTTGAAGACCAACCGTGTCCGTGTGTGCGTGTACATGTGTCTGTGGTGTGTGTGTGTGTGTGTGTGTGTGTGTGTGTTTGTAAGGTGTGCGTGGTTTGCGTCAGTCAACAACGCAACTTTTCATGGATTCTGCCAAATACATCTATCGACGAACTCTTGTGAGAAGCGCGTCTTTGAATCCTTCTCCATCGTCAGAACAATCATGGACAGTCGCAGCGCTTCGTCGCAGTGAAGCTTGAGAATGCAATATGGGAACGCACAGATGGTCGCAGAGAGACAAGGAAAATTGTTACCATAGTTACCAGGTGTAGACAGCTTTGTAGAGCAGAGAGTTTTCGATCGCAAAAAGAAACGTTGAACTTCAAGCAAACTGCTGGAAATTTCGCAGTCGAATCTGCTCAACCCGACGGAGTCTTCTTTGGCACCTCTCCGCTGTGGGAGTGTGAGAATTCATGTCTCAGGTCAGGATGCCCGACCGGTGTCCTGGTGCAGCAAATTTGTTTTCCAAATGCAGGCGAAGGATTTTTCACCCAAGCAAGGGAGGAAGACTCACCAAAAGGGAGGCACACTGGCCCAGAGCAGGGATGCAGGTACTTGTATTTTGGTGCAAGTACACATTTTCGAGTTTCAGAATGACGGATCCTGCATTTTGACTCAATGAGGTATTTTCAAGCGTCTGTGCCATTGCCTCAGCGCTTTGTGTTCTTGGTGCGCATGGCCGGACATATGCTGTGCAGCTGCAAATTGTCCCACGCATCGGCAGTGCGTCTCAAGCAGCAGGCCTGGAGAAAGGCTTCCGTTTGGGTGTGTCCACACGTCGGAGTCACGGGTGCGAAAACAACTCTTTTTGTGGATGATTGTCACCTGGTTGATTGGAAGTAAGATACCAGCAGATTCATTCCAGTGTCTTGTGATGTCTGCAGATGTTCCTGTCTGGACAGTGTGAATAAACCTACAGAAACCAACAGACACTCACCAAAAACAGGGACAAGTGAGATCAGTTTCCATCATCAGGACACCGAAACGATTTCACGTCAATGGAGAACGGGAGACCTGATGAAGAGTTGAATAGTCTCTGTGATGGTCAAGACAGGAAGAGCAGCTCTGGAGAACTGCGAGAAGTTGTGGTGGACCCACAAGATGCCAAGAAAGTGCCCTTGGTGGACATGAACCAACCAACCAACGACAGAGATTGTCATATCATCAAGCAAAGTGATGACGAAAAAGGATCAAGGGAAGACCAGACAACCCCAATCAACAAAGAGGTTGAAACTGGTACCTTGCAGCAAGACGATTGTGAAAATGTGGATGGTTTGTTTGGCGTCACTGGGGAACCAGTCAAAGACACAGGAAACTTTGAAAAGCACAACGCAGAAGAACTCAGCACAGAAAAGGGTCACGACTTTCAAGACATGACGGGAGACGGCGACTTGGACAACAAGAAAACATTGAATGAAGTGAAGAATCAACATGAAGAGATCCAAACCCAGATGCAGACAGAACCAGAGACAATGAAACCACAAGAAGTTGTGGATACCCAAGAAATCAACGCAGACGAGACCGACACGAACATCCCAACAGATCGTCAGCTCGAAGCTGGGGTTGTTGAAAATAGCAATGAACATTTGAACACAGGAACAACGCAGAAGACGACGGGCAGGGCCGAGGCCGTGAGTGAGGTGGAGGGTGTGGTGCTCCCGGGGCAAGTGATGACGGAGCGGGAGGAGTCAGTCGTGTCGGGCAAGAGCCTCACAAGTCAGGTGCGAGTTCTGCACGAACACACAAAATTGGAGACTTCAATTTCTTTTCCCTTCTCTGGAAAGGGAAAAGTAACTCTCATTATTTTCATCTGCATGTCAGGTTTCTCGACGCAGCGTCACATTTTCTGACGACCCTGAATCCGGAAGCGGAAGTGGATCCCACCGGACGTCAGGTGATCACGCGGAGCGGAAGTCAGCGACGCGCAGCCGCATGTCGGTCCTTGAGGAGATCGCGTCCGCCGCCTCGGCTGCGGGGACGGAGGACGCCGACGAAAACGGCAGCGACGAAAGACGATCAAGGTTTTCACTTGCTTTTCATATGCTATGTTTGATTCCACGCCTTTTGCCAGTGTTTCACATTGCGAAGCACGAGTGAGAATGCAATTCCGGGGTTGTTGCAGCATCACATCGTGGACGTCCATCGCTGGAATACGAAGCCTGAAGAAAACAGCCAGCATTGTCAGCAAGGTACGAAATGCTTTGGAGTGTGTCGTCCTTGTCCTGCAAGTACCCAATCCTCCCTGCGAACGACAACCAGTTTTGGGCACGAAGGTCTGCTCGAAGGTGTCTTGTTTCTGGGGAAAGCAAATACCGCTTTTTCCTCACAGTTTCTTTTTTCGTGAAGCATTGAGCGCAGAACTGTCGTTGCAGAGGTGACACAGAACACTCACCGCTGCACATTCGTTCATTTCTTTCAGGTGACGACAGCGCTCAAACCTAAAAAGTTCCGAGAGGGAGACGATGACCTGAAGACGATTGACGACACTCTCCTCTACTCCGCACTCAGGCCCATGTTCATGTGAGTACCTCTCTTCTGTCTGCCGATGTTGGTGGGTTTGACTGCAAGCCACGCTTTTCCTTGCTCGATAAAACCAAAATGACTTGTTGCTTTTTGTCTGTTTGGTTTTTGAACTCTACAGAACCTCGGTGACCACTCGAATAGTTGCCGCTCTGATACAATCGCTCGCCAAATCTTTCTTCCCAACCACAAAAACCAGAGTGTCCGATTGTGAATTGTCCTTGTTTGTGCATTGCAGCCTGATGAAAATTTTGGGACTGTTCTTCGTGCGCCCAAAAGGTCAGAAGTTGTTTCGACGCCGGTTCCTGCGTCACGTGACGCCGCTGCAGCTGTACTGCGTCTGCGTATTGGCGACGAGCGCCGTGCTGGCGCTGCGGTCGCTCCTCGTCTTCGGACACGGCTCCAACAAGTTCGGATACAGACTCTTTCTCAAGGTCCGTTTGAGCAGCATGAATTGCAGTAACTTGCAAAGCGTTCTTCGATTCTTTCCTCAAGAGACAAGAAGATTGTTTTGCTTTCAGATTTTCTGGGCAATGTACTGGTACGACTGTTGTTCAAGACAGTGGTACATTCTCAAGATCTCGTGGCCCAAAAAGGACAACATCCAGGCGGTGTTCCTCAACATGGAGGCGAGATGCTTCAGCGGGTCCATCATCCCATACGAGAGGTTCGAGACTCACTGCTTCTCAAACAGACTGAAATTAGTGTCTGTGGGAAGGATTTTGGAAGAAGTTGGTCCAAATCCACCAAACCGCACTTTCTCAAAACGAATGAAACTGAGAACATTCTTGTCGAAGCAGTTTGGACGAATGCATGCTCAAACCCCTTGGACTTGCAGAGCGCTGAAGACACAGATGCGCTACGGCCTCGTCTATGTGCTTCTGCAGCTGATTCTCACAGGCGGTCTCGCAGCCTGGGGACTCTACGACGCAAGACTTCAGGCACGTATCTGTGATTGACCCGTAACAGTTCGTTGTTTTTGGTGCAAATGGATTCCTTGGAGAACCAAGTCCTTCCAGAAAGTATCTGCCGTCTGTCTGTCTGTTCGCGATTCCATTGCAGGCAATTTAGTTCGAGCAGTACCGTGCTGTCACGCGTGGTTTGTCCAATGTTTTAATTTTGGGAGAATCGCCCAGTCCAAAGTCTTTATCCCCAATTTTGTGAGCGTGGATGAAGTCAAATGTTGACAACCCTTCGTTACCCACCAAAACTGTTCCGCTTGCAGGACTTGTTCGCGGACACGTTCCTGCTGCTGAACAGCTACCCTCGGCTGGTCGTCACCGTGGAGAAGGGGGCGCTGCTGTTCCTGCTACTGTGGGGCAGCGCCGTCAGCGCCCTCTCGCAGTCCTTTACCGCAGTCATCTGTTACATCTTCTACAAGGTAAGAGGTGCTTTTTTCCGGGATTCGGCCTGGTTGTGAACACCATTTCTTGTTCCGCAAGAAGGCTCTTTCACATTCGAGGGGAGTTCACTTTGGTGGCCCTGATTTTTGTTCAGAGTCCCGACGATAGTCTGGACCACAAGCAGTCAACTCACACTCGACGATTCCGCTGCAATTAGAGTCTATCAGTCGCCAATCGAAGAAAAAACTGACGCTTCACTTCCACGTCATGAACGGACGAATCTGAGTTCCGCTTGTGCAGCTCTTTGCGAGGACAGAAGGCCTAATTGGAGACCACTGTTGAGCCTTAATCTCTCTAACTTGGCACTGGGCGTTTTCCGCAGTTAGATTTTTATGAAACAAACCAAGAGTTTCATTCCGCCCAACAAAACACTGTCACATCTGTATGGTGCACGAAGACCCTGGCCCGAACATGGCGTGGTTCTTTTCTCAACGCTGGGCTTTGTGCGGTCGGTTTGTTGTCCACACAAAACATCTGTTTCGAGTCGCAGACTCCAGAGAAAGCGTTGACACCATTTATTTTTTAATTATCGACCAGAACTCCAACAGGATTATGAAACAAAGCAGAAACACAATTTGCAAATCGTCGAAAAACAACAAACCATCCACGAGCTGAACGTTTGGGCCCTCGGGGTAAATTCCCAATTGCACAAACGTGGCTTTGATCAAATTTACCATTGCACTTCCAGTCAGCATGAACAGAGAAAGAGATTCAACAGAATTGGAATTTTTTAAGCAAAATGGCTTTGCATACAAGTGATGCCAAAAGAAGACAAGGCACAGCACACCACACGTTCCCACTTGGAACACGGGATGAGGAATCAAAGTTGTCGCAGTGAGCAACAGTCTTCTCAGGATCATAACAGATTCCCAGTAGTGAGTCTCGCCCCTGGACGTTTTGTACGGACCCTGAAAACCTGTCAATATTTCAATCCTGAAATCTACTGATTCCTCACTCAAGCTCTCCACGGTTTTCTTTGGTGCACCTTGCTGATGATGAGATGACGCGACAGCAGATTTGAAATTCTTCTTGCAAAGTAAAGGCCAAAGAACAAGCGAGACAATTGGACACATGCAACCAAGAATAAAGTGCCTCGAAGACATAGCTTGCTTTTTCAGCAACCACAAACCAAATGGGAGTATGAAGGGGAAAGGGATAACAAACCCAAAGCAAAGAAGAAGCATTGACATTTGCCAGCTGTTCATGCATTGAACAGTGCCATCGAAGAACCAGATTGATTGGGTTCCCAGAGGGACACAAAGAAGAGAAGTGAATGCCAGAGATGCAAAACCACTGTATGTGTATTTGATTATTTCTACGAACCCTCCCACCTGTCGTTTTCTCACAAAGCTCACAAAACCTGCGAAAGACACACACTTCTTCAGTTTGGCTGCACTCAAGACAAAAATTCCTGAGTAAGTGACAAAGCTCCAAACAAAAATACTGGAGAGAAAAGCCAATTTTAAGAAATATTTTTTGGTCAAAGTCAAGCCAACATACGGACACAAGTCAGCAGAAATGTTTGTGACCTCAATACTCAAAAGAACACCGAGATATTTGTTGATTTGCAACAACAACCCTCCTTGAAATCCCGACTCTTGGGGAACAGAAATTGTGAGAGTTGCTGAGGCCTGAACAAAATATGTAAGAATGCCAAAATATCCCTTGTCAACATCATCCAGCTGAGCTGGGTCTTTCCTGCGTATTTTAGCAGACAGAAAACTTGGTACCTGCAGAATGTCATCCTTAAAAGTGTACCACAACATGTAAAGAGCAGCTGTCAAACTTGCAAAAGGCCAAACCCAAGAGGAAGTGCATTGACTTTCTGGCAAACAGTTGTTCGACAACAAAGACAGAGCAAATCCAGCTTTGCACACCCCGCACAAAGTTCCAGCTCTGTTTGAAGAACACGCATTGTATGTTTGACAAGGAACTTTTGCGCTCGCCACACAGCAGTAGGACACCGGACAAGGTACGAAAAGAACTTCGTCGTCCTTGGAATATCCCCAAAAGTTCGGTTTTGCTCGGAGTGTGGTTCCAGGGCAGTCTCCCCCGTATGGACAATCAACACATGGCAAGCTCTTCGCCATCTTATTGTTCACATCCTGGATTCGAGTGACGGTCTCATTGCCAGTGAAAGACAAACTGAACACTCCTAGAGATGGTGCATAAAACGACGGAGAGCATGGTGAACACCTTGTTCTGAGTTCTTGCATCAACACTTCACCAGTCAGTGTTGAGGGAGAAAATGCTTCCAAAACTGTCAATTTTGTCCACGGCAAACAGACAAGGGTGAAGAGCAGGTGACTTCTCTGATGTACTTCAGAAGGCACAATCAGTTCAATGAGAGAAGTGTCAAAAGTGTCAAGGGTGTACACAAACTCCGAGTCCTCTATACTTGTCAAGCCATTGGACCAAAGGAAAGCTGCTTTGGGAGAGAGAAACATTGCAAGCTTCAACACAAATGAGCAATTCTGAATGTGAAGTTCATTCAGTGTTTTTGACACAAAAACAGCACCACCTCCACCTGCTGCTTTGTTGTTGGCAAAAATACAGCTCAAAATTTCCAAAATAATCCATGTCTCATCCCAGTTGTTCCCAAGTTTCTCAAAAGAAAGAGCACCTCCTTTTGACGAAATGTACCCTTCTCTCTGGGCCACATTGTTCAGAAAAGAAGAAAATGCCACGCGAACAATATTTTGGCCACTGCTCTTGGACGTGTGAAAGACTATTTCCACTGCAGCTCCTGATCCCAATTTTGTGTTGTGAGCGAAAGTGCAGTTGTTTATGTTGACACGTAGCCACGAGTCCAATCTCCCCGAAAAGGTCTTTTCGAGTGATACGCCCCCTGAAGTGCGCCTGATCCAAGAGTGTTCCAGCTCAAACCAGATTTTCATGCTGGAAATTTTGCAGAAGTGCCCACCTGCCAAATCGCTGTGCTCCACGAGAACCTGCCTCATTGCAATTACAGCTGTAGTTTTCGCACTGACAAGGAAATTTGTGGCAAACAGAGAGCTGTTATCAATCGTCAGAAAAGTAGATGTGACAACGAATTCCACTGAACTTTGAGTGAATTGAGAATTTTTAATTTGGACAAATACGCTGAGCGAACTGTCAAACAACATGCCGAAGGGTTCGGCGACCATTTCACCACGAAAATCCACATTTGAGAATTCGAGGTGAACCTGACTGAACTCTCCAGGTCTGCCAGACTTGTCTCTTACTGAGGTATTTGAGAGGTGGACAAAGACAAACTGCAAATTTAAATTTTGCACATAAAAAGTGGTGTCGATGAAATGAATGTTTTCAAAAGCAATCGTGAGACGCCCTTCGTACTTTCTGGCGAAAAGAGTGAAAGTGCTGTTGAATTTGCATTCTTCCACGCACTTCACTGTAATTTTCCTTTGTGAATTGAAGTAATTGTCTGGAAAAATCAGTTCTTCATGAGTTTTGGCTTCATATTGTTGAATGATGACAGTGTTGATCCAGTACAAATTTCTTGTTATGATAGTGCGCAATGCATCAGTCAATGATGAGCACTTGTATTCCTCTGGGTTTGTGAGGCATTTTTCCTCATTTGGGCCCAAGGTGGCCACACTTGACACGTAAATAACTGAAAGTCTTGAATCTGAAAAAAAAATCGCATCATTTTTTCATCAGATTCTGAAGTAATGAACAAAGAATCCATCTCAGCAGGAGACACATCTTGATCACTTTACCTGCCGAAGAATATTCATCATCCATTTCAGGGCAATTGTCTGGTCTGTGACACGCTTGGTCCTCTTCATTCAAAACACAAAATGCAGTTTCCTCTTGTAATGCCTGGGTCCAGATGATATCAAGTTTTGAGCTGAGCAGAGAATTGATTTCCTTGCAACAAGGACAAACCCAGTCAACAGGTATGCAAACAGAATTACTATCAAAGGACCATTCCAGCATTTTGTAGCTTTTACACTGACAATCAGCCTCATCAGATCCCTCTGGACAGTCAACTATCCCATCGCAAAACCAGAAAACTGGAATACAGTCCAAACTCTCTTCACAACTCTACAAAGACAATCTTGGAATTTTGAAACACATGTTTAGCAAAAACGTCCATTGATGATCTCTGTTCTTGGCATGAGCAGGCTCTTCAGTGGAACAATGGGCCACTGGGTCTCGGGAAAACCGGTCATCAAAAACATTTTTACTGATTCCCCTTCATTCATCATTGGCTGACCAACGTTTTGAGGAGATTTTGAAACAGCACAGATAAAAATGGTTGCTCCACCTTCATGGAGTAGAATCCAATGAAGGTGAGAGGAGAACAGTTGAAGTCGCACATGCTGTTCGTGAAGCCTCCACAGATCCCAGGGATACATATGTGGTCAACCTGGAACGAGCAACTGTTTAGTTCTGGCATTCAGTTTTGTGGGAATGATATGCTTGAAGTCAGTGTCAGCTTGACTCTTCTCAATTTCACTCACTTGGCGACAAATCACTCGATTGTCACATTTGATATATCCAGGCAAACACGGGTAGTCTTCGCAGTTCTGCTCATCAGACTCATCCGCGCAGGTCTCCTGCCCATTGCACACGAAAATGTCCCGAATGCATTCACCACTTCCACATTTCCAATGGCCTTGAATACATGTGTAATTTTCACAATTCATTTCATCAGAATTATCATTGCAATTATTCCAACCATCACAGACCCTGGGCAGGGGAATGCAAAAGTTGTGGTCTGCACATTTCCAAAAGTTTTCAAGGCAAGCGTACTGTTCACAGTTTTCTTCATCTGTTCCATCTGAACAATGAGCCCCTTGTGTTTGGTCACCATCACAGACTTGTTCAACCTTGATGCAAAGATTCTCATTTGGACATCTCCAGTAGCCTGTTGGACACGCGTCACAGTGGGATTCGTCTGACCCATCAGAACAATGGGGCTCGGAAGATATGTCACAAACATACTTTTCTTGGATGCAGATACCATTGTCACATTTCCAATACCCAGTAGAGCAGTTAAATTGTTGGCAGCTGACTTCATCAAATCCCTCGCACCGACTATCACTAGCTCCGTCACAAACAGCAGTCCTTTCAAGACATATGTTGTTTGGACATTTCCAGTATTCAATTGCACACTCGTGGTCTTCACAGTTTTCTTCATCTGATCCATCAGAACAATCAACAAATCCGTTGCAAAACAGCGTGTAGCTTTTGCACTCGACATTGTTTCTGCATTTCAAATCACCTGCCATGCAGGTATAGAGGTCACAGTTTTCCTCTTCAGAACTGTCTGCACATTCATAGAAGTCATTGTGGGACATTTTGACTCTACCATTGCAAACATTTTGTCTGGGAATGCATTGGAGCCCATCTGCACATTTCCAGAAACTTTCAGGGCAGGTCCAGTTCCTGCACATGTCTTCCTCCTCATCAGAATGAAACCAGCAATTAGAAATGCCATTGCAAACTTCTTCAAGCAGGATTGATTTGTTTGAATAACAAAGCCATCTGCCAGCTAGAAGAAAGGCAGAAACATCAAGAAACATGCTGGGTGCAAGCAAACATCCACTCTGACAGACCTGTGGCTGACTCCTTCATAAAGAAAGTCAGCCCAGCTGATGCAAAGACCAGTCAGGACCAAAGCTGATTGTGTTGTCTTGTGCTCTCTAAATTTTGATGCTTTGTTGTCTTCAGACCCACCTTGAAAGGGACTCAAAGCGAAGGACTCCTTTGTTTCATCAGACCTGTCCCTCAGGCAGTCAGTTCCTCCATCATTCACTCGGTCCCACGGAACACACCCATCAGCTGCGTGGTTGCACTCAAACTGATCCGGCCAACAAAGTGCTTCGACAGAACCTGGACAAAGAGAAGGAAATGCGTCCACACACACACACACACACACACACACACACACACACACACACACACATCAGGTGGACCTATGATCTGGAAGCAAAGTTCTTTTTGTGCAAAGACACAAAGCGGACCGAATTCAAGGATAGAAGATTCAAAACTCACTGATCAAGACACAGGAGAGAAAATCGAGCCACAAGTTCGTCAGCGACTTCACCGCCACCACACCATGAAAACCAGGTTTCCAGATGAGAAACATCAGTCAATAGCCAGAACTTCAAGCCAGCTTTGTTGGATAAAATTTTTCTCACAAAATCTCGTAAGGCCACCAATCTACGCGCTGCGAGTTTGGTGAAAGCTTTGATGAAACTCCGCATGAAAGACAGCTCTCAAACCATTGAATCTCCAGCATGATGTTGAGAAACAAAAGGAAAAGGAGAACCTTTGCCCAGAGGGGACAGTCAAACCATGACGCTTTCAGAGACAGCTTGCCGAGCCAGTAATGATGCATGTGTTGATGTGTTGTCAAGCAGCTCAAAGTTGTTTCCCAAGTCAGACTCTGAAACTGGTGCCAGACGGAGATGTATGAATGAGGCATGAGGGAGTGCACGGCTGTGGTTTCACTTGCAACCATTTGCAATCCAAAATTTCCCTCGATATACGTACCTCTACGCACAGACACGCGCAGACACCGGGGCCACGCATTACAAATTATTCTTCCCGAAAACAACACATTTAGATCACAGGCAAAGATCACTCACTCCAATGTCAGTTCCAAAAATCCGTAAAGGGCAATGACTCTTGAAAAATATTTGCTGACCACACGGAGCACTGCACCCAACGTCTGAGAAATTCATGTCCAAGACGACAAGCACACTTATTTAGTTTTCCCTTTCGTATCCTCAGTCGATCTCAGCTCAATTGTATAATTCTTGACAGCTCCAGTGAATCCAGGATCTGCGGGGGGGGGGGGGTTCAACCCAGTTTTGAGCGACTCCGAGGAACCGTGGCTTCGTGAATTGGAGTCTTGAACAATGAACTTATGGTTTCCAGGTGTTTTCTTTCACAGGAGTTTGAGCACATATGCAGGGTGTTCACACAGAAACTGGGCGAGGAAGGAGAATTTGCAGACGACTTGGAGCGGTTCAGACTCATGCATCAGGTGAAGAGAACAAACATCGAAATCCATCGCACTAATGTGGAAATCTGCCCCTTTGAATTGAGAAAGGTTGCGCACTCCTGAACATGTCCTTGCTGAAGGCAGGCTTCGTCATTTCTATCGGACTCACATCAACCTTTGCATTTCTCGCGTGTAGAAACGATGCAAGCTGGTCGAAGAGGCCAACGCCCTCCTCAAGCAGTACATCGGGATCCTTTACCTGAACGTTACCGGATTCCTCTGCATTCTCGCCTACAACATCCAGGTAATCAACACACGAGTGAGGTCCTCCGTGTGTGCTGGTCACTGCTCACCATTCAAAGAAAAGACATCCGTTTCAGTGAACGGTGTTTGTACGGACAACCAACTTGTATTGTTGCCCTTGCTTCATATTTTGTTCTTCAGCGTTCGCTTCTTTGCCAAAAAATAACTACAATTGAAAGGGCCACTTTCAACGTGACCCGAGAAATGCTCACAGTCTGCTCCGTCTTGTTGCAAGCCGAGAGCCACAAAGAGCGGTAAATGTGGGGTTTGCACTGCACCTCTGTCTCCAGGACGCGGAGCAGACCCCCGTGGAGAGGTTTTTCGGCATCGCTGCTCTCCTCGTCGTCTGTATTCACTTCGCGCTCATGTCAGTCGCCGCTGTGGTGGTCAACAGTCAGGTCAGTGCTCCCCAAGTTCGAATCTCCCGGAAACGTATGATCACACGCAACTCCAGTGTGAGCGAGCCAGGAGAGGGAGCCAGAAGGAACCAGTGCACAAGCGTAAAGATTGTCTTCTCGCGACTCCATGAGAACACAGGAGGCCAAGGCCCTGTTGGGTCTGATGCTGCAAACTGACTTTGGGTCCTAGTCAGACACTAGTCATGGTCGAGCCTCAAGACCCTGATCCAGCATCTGGCTGAGATCCTCCTGAATCCTCTTCTGTTCCCATTGAACTGTCAACGAGACAGAATCGAAGTATTTTCTGTGTATTGCAGGCTCACGCCCCAATTCAATTCGTCTACAAGATGCAAGCAAAATTGTCGCCGGAAAATATGGACAAAAAACTTGTGGTGAGGAGTGCGGTTCGATTGAAGTGTTCTTTCGTACCCAACATGGTGGAGTTTTGTCACTCGAAACGCAGAGAAAACGAGTGAAACAAAGATCGCGCACCAAAAAGGCACATTCATCATTTTTTTGGCAATTCATTTTCAGATTGACATGTTCCTGAACCGCCTGACGGGAACACAAGTCGGGTTCACAGCCTGGGACATGTTCGTCATCAACAAACCGGCTCTTCTCACGGTGAGCTGCTGCGTTTCTCCTGCTCACTCAGGTGGAGCTCATGACCCGAGATTTCATCATCAGAATGGCCTGACTCCTGCAGTGGTCTGACTTTCTTCTGGTTGATGTGATTTCAGGTGATGGGTCTGATTGTGACGTACTACTTCTTGATGATGCAGCTTCAAATCGGCGGGACCTCCGACTGCACCTGCCACTTCTACAACAGGTCCTCGTCGGGCCTCTGGATCAGCTTTTGAACGTTCTCACAGACTGAACTGCCCTGTGTTTTGCTGCATGGTTTTTCATGCCTGGATCCCAAAAGATTTTGAACACAATGAGCGCTTGGTTTGGGCACCAAGTGCAGTCATGTTGGTCCAATTTGGATCGTGTCAAAATGAACAGATCTTACCTCCTTGCCTTTCACTCCAGAAATTTTGTCCGCGTGAATGTCGTATTTTCTTTTCGCAAGGAAAGACTCCAAAATTTGGATCGGAACCCCAACACTCCTTGAACAACGGGATTATGCCAGGCCAAAAGTACGGTAAACCTTTGGGGCGTTCGCACAGCGCGAATCCGCACGCGGAACCAAACAAGTTCGTAGCTATTTTCTGTGGCTCAAGAGAAAATGATGTGACGTGGCTGGTGGGAAAAGCTTTGTTTTTGTTGGACCCACATGAACAACCGTGCCGTGCCTGAAATCCCTATTTTTGGCTCCTGCCGAGGCCTTTTGGTCCCCTTGAAATGAGATTTACATCCAAAGCAAAAAAAATAGCTCCATGGAGCTCACGGTGATTTGAGGAAATTCTGATTTCGCTCACTCTGATTTCGCTCACTCTGATTTCACTCCCTCTGATTTCGCTCCCTCTGATTTC
>JAAUXT010107990.1_pt1 | contig 27395 bp, 32 predicted proteins | sample 7278171 | NCBI WGS metagenome assembly JAAUXT01 (sample SAMN14350112, study PRJNA611818) | marine sediment metagenome | isolation source: surface marine sediment (1.8m) | place: French Polynesia: Moorea | collected 2018-08
GACGACCACACTTCAGTTAGTCAACTCAAAGTAACGTCACTGGACACGCTCACAACGAAAGTCAAACTGGTTATGAATGAAATGAGGTCAGTGCGACTCTTTTATGGTCATGTGAGTCATGAGTAATAACCACACATGTAGGTCGACACATCGCTCAGGTCACAGCATCCGCCGTTCATTGACATGACTTCACTCATGAGTAGCGTGATGCGACATGCTCGTCGCACGCCTGTCGCACACGCGGGCACGCAGGTCATGCACTCGTTCGCTATCGCTCACTCGTGAATGACCTCCGTGCCCTTGCGACGCGATGACGTGGTGCGATCTTGCAGTCGCACCACGCTACAGATGGATGAACCCTGACTTCAATTTTTATTTGAAATTAAAACTTCTTTTTCTTTGACTTTTGCAAGCTTGTTTCTTTGAATTCAGAACAAAATGGAAACTTTTCTCTTCTGGAGAAAGCGTGCTTCACGTGCTCCCTCTGTGTCTGAGGTCTTCCCTACACCTGCGCGTAGAGTCCACAAGGGTCACCTTTGGGACCAACACCATCTTGGCAACGTAGACGAAGTTTTGACATCCAAACATTTTCGTCGTTCTTCCAGGGCCTGAGGCGTTACAAAAGCTACATTTTGCGGTTGTTTTATGCGTGGTGTGGAAAGGTCACTGCAGGGAGCAATCTGACCTCACCTCAACTGCAGATGTTGTTCGGATTCAGACCAAGAAGAGCTGCATGCCGACTTCTCACAATCTTGCTGACGGCCTGAGCAGATGACGAAATGGATTTGGAGGAAATTTCTAGAGATCTGTTTGTCGCGCCTCCACGACAAATATGGAGTTCTACGGATTTCTCAAAACAGAAGAATCTACGTGATGACCCAAAGTCTCATGGTTGCTGACAGCCTTGCCAAAGTGATGCCCAGACGAAAAGAACCGATCCGTTTGATGAATTCACTGTCATTTGCAATGACATCAACTTGCGAAACACATCTGTGAATGGAGATCATATCTGATTCAAAGCCAGAAAGATGATCGATAGTTTGATGTCTGCAAAGAGTTATTTGCATCGAGCTGATAAAGAGTCAGGTATATCCTTCAAAGTAACAACTTCTCTGTTGATACGTCCCCTTGTTTTGCAATTTATGAAATGATGAATATTTGCTCTCGTTTCAATTGTTTGTTGTGACACAATGTGTCTGTTTCCTCTTTGGTGCATGTCTTTTTCTCTTCTCAGAGGAACTCTGCACCTGACAACCAAACATTTTGTCAAGCTTCTAAGTGACCACTGTCCAAATTCAGAAGGCTTCCGGTTTTCGGTCACGAATAAAACTTTTTTACGGAGACCTTTTCCGTTGCCGGTCAGGCTCTTCCGGATGTTAGTTGTGCGGGGCTCACCGAGCGAGCTGAAGCAGTTGACTTGACCTGGTTCTCTTGTTTCCCCAGAGGCGACGCATTCATGGCTGCCTGTCAGTCTCAGACGCAAAAAGTCTGGTTGATAGAGCCAGTCGAGGTCATTAACCTGACGGGCTGTGCACAAAAACCGGTTGTTTACACCATCTGCTGAAAAGTGCTGCACTTTGCACAGATCTGGAAGACGTTTGCACTGATAATGCGTCGCAAACAACCTGTGCATGGTGTTTGTCGGCGCAGGTTCTCGTGTCTGAGTTTTGGCTGTGGTTATTCACACGCACAAACGCAAAAATGATTTCCATTTCATGATTGTTCAGACCAGTTGGAAACAAGGTGTCGACCCCCATGCAGATGGTCCCGTGATAATGCCTAATTCGACTGCCGTGCCAAAGAAAAGGGGTGCAAAATTGAGTGGGCGGGGTCCCTCTCTTTGTTTACCAGAGAATGCTTTGGTCTTCTGTGACAACAAAGGACTCAGGTTTCAGCGACAGCGACTCAGATTGATGGTTTTTTTGCCACTACGTGCATCTTTACGTGTCGTTATTGCTGGCTTTAATTTTACCATGATTCCAAATTGTTCAGCTGGCTTATAACCATTGTGACTGGTTGGAAGGAGATTTTCCGTGATTGCAGATGTGTTTGGTCGTTATTGACTGAAGCTGCTAATTGTTTGTCGTGGAGATCTTGAACACACAGCTGATCATTCTGTTGCACAGCAGATAATTAGCCCGTTGCGTGTCTGCTTGATGCCTCCAATGGAAACCGCTTTGCAATGGATCCAGCGCGACATGTTGGCGTGTTTTCAAAACGATACGCGCACCTGCAACCGAGCTGGGATTCAAAGCTTGCTAATGGAGTTAAACGACATTGTGAGCTCTGGTGGGTTTGTGTGGGATCGAGTGGAACCTGCAATGGCGCTTCTGCAACGGGAGATCTGATTGCCAACCGTTGCAAACGTGTGACCAACACAGCAATAGCATGGCGCAACTAAAAAGGAGTAGATGCGACCAAAGTCATGGAGATCCACACCCTGATCACACGCACCCACCAAAGGGTGTCAAAGGGTTTCTGGAGTTTGTTGTGTTTTCCTCTCCGCAAGGGACAACCTTGGCAGCAAACAGCCTTTTTTCCAGGTCCCTCGTCAGGAGAACCCTGGGAATCATAACCAGAGCCGAGTTCTTGTACGCCTGCACAAGTGTCTCTTGCGAGGAACAATTAGGCTATCGTCAGGAAAAAAGTGAAAAGGAGACACAGATACTGAGATATTTCCAAGTGTTTGTGGCTGAAAACAAACAAGCCAACAACATAAAAAATGCCAAAAGTGTTCATTTTTATCACAAAACAAGACGAGGTTGGCAGACCCTGAAAAACAAGGATCAAGCAAGGAGGTTTGTGGTTCCAGAGGTGAAACGCAGCATTGGCTTCCTCACCTGCCCTCGCCTTTTCTGCCTCCTCCGTTTTGCGATCCGGGTCTGAAATGACAAGCCCGGAGTAAGACTCGATTTCCCGAACTCTTGAAAGCGGTCTGTGTACATACAAATCCAGGACCTCAGACGCATTTTGTCCGCAAAAGAACCAGTTCCGCCAGACTTTCGGGGTAAACTTCAGAGCCAGCGTGGAAGCCACAACCAGAATCCGCATTGGCAGCGGACATGGACAAACTGCCACAGTGTGACGAAGAACGAAGAACCTGGTCTCTTCACCTTCGGCACGCACTTGAGTGCGGAGTTGAGAGTCACAGGTGTCTTCAGGCTGTCGTAGCTGTGGTCGAGGTGCCTCCCTTATCACCGTGTTTTCGGTGAGGTGGTTTCTCACCAAAACAACACAACAAATCCACCAAGGCACACGGAGCAGGAAACAGAGAACTGTGGGTTGGTGCCTGTTCCCAGAAAACACCATATGAATCATGCATTTCGAGTGTCCTGACCACGGGTTCATTTTCTCAAAAACAAAAACAGCGATCCCCAACACCACTTGCGAACGAGCTGAAACTCCATCAAGTCAAGTAGAAAGGCTTGAAGTCAAGAACAGACAGAAGTCAAGCAACCCAGGAAAACGTGACAAAAGGTTCTTTGGAGTAAAATTACTGGTTCCTTCGATTTGTTTGTCAGGTCGGAGTCATCAATTTACCTGGACGTGGTATTTTCATCCGTTTGACAGTATCTCCTCGACAATCTGTGTTTTCTGATAAGGAATCACGTACATTGGGCCTTTGCGAACTTTTTCTTGTGTCGATTACAGGCAATTGACCACAAGAGCAGATAATATGTACTTCTGTGCAATTATCTGGATGCTCAACAATTCCCAGGGATCAGTCCGTTTGGAGTTCTTGACCTGAGCACCCATCCAGAGCTGGACGATGCCCACGACATTCTTCTTTGGAGAGTCAGCGGTAAGGTTGCTTCGAAACTCTGCTGAACGAACGCGAAGTTGCGAATCCCAACGAGATAATGGGCGAAGTTACGTGACTCGGATCGCGTGCAGCCTAAACTCAATGTCTGTTCAGACCCTTGTCCTCGTACATTTCACTTTTTCTTGGAGTCTGTGGCACACCTGAAGAAAGGACAGTGAACAGTCGGCTTGTTCTCGTCACCTGTTTCTGGAGTCATGGGGGAATGTTGGAACGCGGTCTCATTTCCGGGGAGCGTGGTTTGTTTCAGAGGTCGTTCGTTCAAACATTGGTGGCGTTTGGATTTTACAATCAACTTGTTTCTGAATTTTGTTTGCGTGGCTCTGCCAGTTTCGGCTTTGGTTTGTGTTTGGAACTTGCTGCTGAACTCAGAAGGCGATGAAACGTGACCAGTGCGAATTCCACTTTCAAGAGGGACCTGGTGGCACGCAATTGCTACTCCAAACAGTTGACTTTGCAAACCACAAAATACTGATGTTCAGATTTGTGTCGGATGATGGATGACAACGGTCTGATATTGCTGATGTTTATCGCGAATCGAGAGCGTACGAGTCCTGTTCGGACTGTTGTGATCGTGCCGAGATTGCTCGGCACTTGACCGATCCAATCAGTGTTGACGTCGTCGTGCGAGTATTGCAAGTACATTTGTTGATGAACAAAAATGATTGTTGTGTGAATTGACTTGACGTGATCAATATTAAATTGGGAATCATCACCATCAATCTGATGTTCCCAATTAGAACAACACGGATTGATTCATGATCCGTGCGTTGCAGTTGCCACGTTGTTCCGTTACAAGTTGCAGGGACTCCAGAGTAAAAAACAGATTGTTCAGACGAGTAACAGACCAATTGGCAGCAAACTCATGATCTGGACATTTTCGTCCCAGAGTCCAGACCGCTGCATCGAAGTTGTGACGGCCTGTATGCACACTGGTTTCACATGCAACAAGCGTGATGGACTGTTGTGAAAGTTTTTCCATCTCATCTCTGATAAATCATCACACTTTGTGTAATGTGAATGTCGTTTCATCGTTCACACAACGCAACTCATTTGACATTGGACGGGCGTTTTCTGTGCCACAGTTGTGAACAGCTTGCTTACAGCCCTGACGAAATGTCCTTTTTGAGTTTCAAGCTCTGTCGTGTCAACGACAAAGAGGCGAACAGTCCGCTGTTTGTCCTTCGAGAGATTTTTTACTGCAGTGTTTCCAATGCCCGACCTTCAATGGAAGTCCCAGAAGACAACTTGGGCCGCTTGTTTGGTCACGTTCAGACTGCACAAGACGTGTCCTCCCAACAATATCCTCATTCAGCGCAATAATCCCTTGAGGCGGTCATCCGGCCGAAGAGCGGCTCAGTGGGATGAAGGCGACACGAGTCGGATTCGCCGCGCTGTGTCCCTGCTGATCCAGGCGCTCCCGCTGGAATACATCAGCTTTCACAGTCCAGGTAGCCGCAACACTCACACCAGTCTGGTCTATCAGGATATTATTCTTGGTTGTTTGAGGTGATTGAACGTGGTCCTTCTCATTGCCAACCGCGAGAGACAGGGACAAAGCTGTCCGTTTCTTTTTTGACCGCGTTTTTGTCGAATCGTGCACACTCTTCTGAAATCTGGAGAACTCAGGGGAATCCGCTGGAACAGTTGTTGTGCCAGTCGGTGGGCAGGCCATGTCTGAGAACAATTCCAACAATCCTCAGCACCCAATCTTAAAGCTGTATACAGTACTCTCTTTGGCCAGAAATTTCGGCTGATGTGGCCCTGCAGGCTTTGTAAATCTCTCCTCGGATACATTTTTGCAAGAGGCCATGTTGATCGGCTGAAGTAATCATATTGACTACTGTACTTGTGGCGAAGAGGTTGGGGTCCTTGCGTCTCAAGTCGAACCCTCCTCCATCTGATAGGCTCTCACATTTTGTTTTTGTCTTGAGCCCTGAGATCAAAAGGACGGAGAGAGGGATTCGAAGGACAATCGCTGCATTTTGTGCCTCAGATGCTGCTGCTGCTTTCATTTGAACGCAAGAATAGCGAGGAGATTTCAATTGAGATACGAGTCTCGTGCGTCAACGGAACAAGGCAATGAAAATACAGCTTTGTGGGCATGGGTAGGAGAACTCCCCATTTCATTGCTCACATTCGTTTTCTTCGAGTTTCCAGCTTGGGATTCTGTCCATGTCACTCAAGTTCATAAGTTTGTTTTCTACTGAAAGGTCGAAGATCCTGCAAAAGTTTCACTTGTGAACGTGGACCACAATGGGTGAATCATCCACCTACTCGCACGTTGAGGAAGAGCAACCAAAGTGATGCGGATTGTGAGTGTATTCTGTCCTTCTCGGCTTCCAAAGTCACCAGGGACGCAAGGACAATTTCCTTTCAATGCAAATTTCTACTTTGTTCATCTCTATCGGAAAACAACTGTTGTGAATGCCAAGGAAAGGACATGTCTGATGTTCGAGAGGCAGAATATCGTACATCAGCTGATTTCTGAAACCCAACGCCACCAAAGTACACAAACTCTTGTGAATGAACACACAGTGACTCGCTGGGAAACTGGTACCGCACGATGACATGTGGGTGAGTACCAGTAGTTCTGAGTTTTGTGTGCGAAATTTCAAGGGCAAGGGCGCACAGGTAAAACCCTGGTCTGCTCAACCTCATCTGTATTCAACACTCTACGTCCTGTCAGAAACTAAAATCCAATGCAATGCATCAGAAGCATGATTGTCCACGATGCGCAAACACGACCATTCGAAAGCACCAGTCAGCTGATCACGGGACGAGAGCGGAATTGCGTGAGGTTCAGGTTGAAATGACTTCGCTTGTTCAATCACGCATAGGTCTTGTGCGAAGAGTCCCCACGTAGCTGGTTCTGTAACCTGGCCGTGGAGTCCGATTTAGAGAAGGCCAGTCTCTGGCTTGACACTCCCCGGTGAGGAACCAAATTGATGGCAGCGGAATACAGGTTCAAAGAGAGTTTCAACATTTTGAACAAGAAAGGTTGTGTTTTGACGGTAAGAAACAAATCTCTTTGTCACATTTACGAGTACAGAAAACAGTGCAACCCGAAGCCGAGGCGGCGAGCTCCACAAAATCTCAGCATGAGCCTTGATCTCGCCAACTCTCGACACTGCGCCTGATGACAAGAGATTTTGCGCATAGAATCTTCAAATTTGCGATATATACTACTGCACACTGATCAAAATAGTTTTCAATTTGTGGATTTGTTTCAGCAAAGTTGAGCTTGTGCACTTGAAATTTCTGTTCAGCTTCCTTGAGTTCTTGGTCCGTTTCGTCAAACCTGCACAGGCACAGGAATACTGAAATCACGACAGAATCAAAGGGTGATTCAAACTGCAACAACCTGACAGAAAAGCAAACAGGTGAAATAATGTTGGGACGCGTACGCAAGTTCTTTTTTGACACAGTCAAAGAAAAAGTCAATACTTTTCCTGCTCTGGACTTCGTTATGACAGCAGTAGAGGTCAAAAAGACACAAAACCCTTCCTTTCTGATGAGCACAAATGTGAAATTGAATTAACTTTGTCAATGAATTTGTGAGGAACTGGAAATCCAGCTGTAATCCACGCAGGATTTATGAATAAGACCTGTGAGAACCTCACTGCGAGGGGGAGGGCAATCCAGTGCCCTTCCCACACTGGAGGTCCAGGCTCTGTCGTGAAAAAGAAAATACACCAAGTCAAAGTTATGCTCAAGTGAATTATGTCCAGCAGACCTGACCTCCCAAAAAAGGCTACAGATTCAGATTGAGGTCTTTCGGGGTCGTTGTGAAGATGAACTCAGGGACACAAGCGGATGCGAGTGCCTGAGGTTGTTCTGCACAGGTGTTTTCACACAGGTAGGCATTGCGATTTCGCAAAAAGAGAGACAACAACAGCCTGCAGCTGTTGCAAAGGAACACACAAACATTGTTGCTCCTGCGCGAGTAAAAAGTGACCTGAAACTGCACGTTGCTGACAACATCACAAGAACTGCGTCTCAACCGTTCTCGGTTCGTTGGTTTCAACAGGCGAGGGATCGGACAAAGCGGTCGGGAGCTGGTTGGTGGATTGCGCAAAGGGAACAGAAACGCTGCGCAGATCCGTGTTCCTCGATGTCAATTGAAATACTGTTACTTGGCTTTATCAGGCCTTTTGAGATGTGGAATCAGCCCTCACATTGATGCGAATTTCCTTCTGGAGGGTGAAAACAGCCCTTCATTGTGTGAGCACGATTCGTCCACAACAGGGAACGGAGGGCAGAGGGCCCTTTGGTTCAACACCGAACAGTTACAAGTGTACCTGTCGACTCTCGCTGCATCATTGCCGGGGCAACACCATGTACACCTCCTGTGTGACATCTGCTTGTGCAGTTGTACTATCACAACGCTCGGCTTGGAACAGGTTGGCGAACGTCCTTTCACGCCAAGTCCACAGTCTGACGGGGTTCTACCATACGCGTCATTTCATTCATATCTCTGACAACATGTCATTAATCAACGTAGTTTTTTTCAATATAAATGCATTTGACACCCAGAGCGCCTGAATCATTTTGCCAACAGGTCTAGACTTCATAAATCTACATGATTGATGGCGTCGATGTTTACCAGTCGATGGGCATTCAGCGTCAATTGACTGGGCTCTGCAAGTCATCCAGGGATTTTTAGATCAATTCACATGAATTATGCACAGATCCGAGAACTCACGCTGTGAGAATTCTTCTTGCACCGTGAAATGTGGAGATGATGGTCCATCAGCAGCAGCCATCGTCCCCTGGGCAGAGCACCGCTCAAGCGTTTTTTATTGAATTTATGAAGCATTCCAAGCAGCATCCAAGGTACTGTTGGTCAAAGAAATTCACGAGCCAGAGGATGTTTCTGGTGTTCTGCTCGAGGGTGGTTTCTCGTCTGGTTTCGACCTGACAAGAAATTTTGTGTGTGAGTGCAGGTTGAGAGCACATACACAAGACACTTCCTCGAAACTGAGGACTATGAATCCATCTTGATGAGAATTCAGTCAGAACCAACATATTTATGTGGTGCATGACAAATGAGATCAATACTTTTAACACACGTGTGCGATAGATCTGACATTGATTCTTTGCAGCTCTGTTCATGTCGTCAGGCGAAATGTTCGTGTTAGCGTGTTTGCGTGTTTGCACGCGCGCGCGCACGCGCGCGCGCGTGTGTGTGTGTGTGTGTTTGTTTGTGCTCAAGTTAGCGATCTGTTGCATTGACATGCAGAGAGGGCTGAGTCAGAAGAACCAAATATTCAGGACTGAACTCAGACTGAGAGTCAGAAACATGTGGAGGCGACACATGACAAGCATGCAGCCGTGCACTTCAATTGCCACGAAAGTTGAGGATGCCGAGAACTGACAATGGTACGTTGGAGTGTTTGATTTCACAAGAACGATTGAAGCAGAGTGTGAGAATGTTGTCTGCATGAACGTGCGAGGTGTCCGCACACGAACAAAGAAAGGACTGCAGCTCAAGAAGTGGCACGACGTCAGATTCTGCGTGTGAAACAACCCGCGCATTCAGAAAGAGATGTCCTTGTCCTCTTTCGACGAAATGCGCTTGTAGAAGATGAGACAGTCGTTTTGAGATAATAGCTGTATTGTTTTGGCGCGGCGCTGTTTTGTTGTGACCAAACGTCAAAATGACATTTTCCCGTTCCTCTGAGTGCAAAAAGAGCAGAGTAAGTGACGTCGCAAGACAAGTTATGACAAGTTAGTCTGACACTGTGGCCATTTGTTTTGCCTTCAACCGTCCATTACAAGTCCGTTCTGAGAAGGAAAGGAAAACAGTTGAGTGCTTTTGGGTCGAGGTGCTTTGTCTGCAACGACAAAAATGTTGTGCAACATTGGCACAAATTTGAATCCACGAAGTGTTTGTTGAAATAATTTCATGGAATGATACATTTGTTCATGCACGCAGTCTACGAGTGCATCAAAGTCAGCCAACTGAATTGTGAGCAAGTTGCATGACGAGTATTTGGTCACTGAAGTGCTTGCAACAATTGCGCACGACTTACCTGAACGACGAAAAAGGAAATGCGAAACGAAAACACAGAGCGCTGTTGAACTTGGGACTACCCAATCACTGCAGGAGGGCATGCAGGAGGAACACTCGCGCGCTGAGCTGCTGCGGTCTGATGCAGATCCAGACCCGGGCAAGAAGATGTAGACAGCCGGAAATGTGCCAGATGCTGACACAGCCAGATTCATTTGCAAAACCAAACGTTGCTGAGCGCAAGGACCCTACAATCGTAGAAACTGGCACAGTTTGGAGACAATTGATTGTGCATGGATCAACCCGGTTCCACCGGTTCTTGCCTGGATGCAAGAACCTGTGACGTCTGTTGTGACGTTTTTTGTGGCTTGGAAGTCGGCACGAAGCAACACGTATTGAACTTATAGATTTCCAATAACGTCAATGCGAAATACATCTGTCAAGGTTAGGTTTCAGATGCGATCTCCATTGATGTGCCCAAAAAAGGAGCCAGATGCTAAATTTGACACTGGCATCGTTTTGGTGACGCACAACCATTGTGTGTGAACACACTTCGCCAAGAGTGAGTTCAGTTGGAAAACCAAATACGAAGGAAACACAAGCTTCGACGAGAGCTGCTGAAACAGTCAAGTGAAAACCAAAATGAAGATTTTTGGCGACGAGCTGAGGATGCCCCGCCTCATGACAAAGGTAGAGTTTGCTGCTGAAGCATTTCATTTTTCAATCCGTGTTCGTCTCGTCGTCATGGACACATTTCTGACGCATTGTAGGTTTTGCTCAGTTTCGTGAGCCAAATTTGTGCACGGCCGCGTTTGGATACCGTAGCGACATTTGTTCAGGCTACGGTCCGTTTTCCTCAGAATACTTCACGTTCTCGTGGGTTTTCTTCCACATCACGTCTTTCAGAAAACAGGAAGAAGTTTGTTTCAAAGACCTCTGCAGATTGATGCAGAACAAAGGGACCGTGAAGCAAACGTCATGAAAATCAGGACGTGAGAGCAAAGTGCTGACGGGTGTGGCTGGGGAAACCAAAATCACGAAGTGCCCACCTTCAGTTTTGGAGACCCAGAGAAACGTGTTGATGATGAGAGAAACGCGAACATCAAGGGGGTTGTGTCTGTTTCTGGAAGGGGCATATGCAGTTGACGTAGTGACACGATCTGTGCGTCTCACTGGCCACACGACATCAGCTCCTTTCAAGCGGTTCCTATCAGTTTCGTTGTTCGAAGCTGCGCAGAGCACTTTTGTTCATCTCTGGTCTACACCTGCCAAACGGCTGTCGTTTTTTGCTGTTTTTCAGCAGCCACTTTGTTGTTTCTATTGTTCTGGAGTTCCATAGCATCTGAATCAACAGCATATCGCTCTTTCCACAGTAAAAAGGCACTTTCGCTGCTTTCATACGAAGTTCGCTTTTTATTTGACCGATCCACCGCTCTATCTCAGGAACAGGATTTTTCAGAAATGCTGAATTCTCTGACAATGTTCAGTACTCAATTGTCCTCCCTATCAGACAGTGTCTCATCTTGTAGCATACTCCTGACCTCAATCTTTTGACCCTTGAAGGTTGTCTGATTTGTATTATCCACTATTTTTCATGAGTGATAGCAGTGAGTATAGTACTGTTTTCTGAGGCAAATTGCAGTATGGTGGGTATTTTCCTTGCTTTGTTGTTGTTTCTGGCCAAGGAACAGATGAGGACACAGAGGAGTCTGAAGAAGAAGCATGAGTTTTACTGTTCTTGGTTCTTAGTTGTTGGCCCTATTTACATGAATTTTGCATGTCCAAAACTTTGTGTATTGGTACTTCAAATGAACTTTTTGATGCATGAGTGTTTGCATTGTACTGTTGGGCAACTGAAGAATATGTTTCCAAAAACTCATAAATCTCTGATAATTTCTGAGTGCAGTGGATCGGCCAAATAAAAAGCGAACTTCGTATCTGTTTTATGACATCCAGGCCAAGGATACGCTGTGGAAGAAAACGTCGCTGTTCAAACTTGACGAGGGTGTTTTGTGCTCAGTGTTGTGAAACAAGATATGTCATTAAAAACGAGATTAAGCTGCTGAATGTTTCACAGTGCAAGTGCTCCCTTTCATAATTCAATTGAGTAACACGCAGAAAGCGGCATCAAACTGTTTTGATCGGCTTCTTGAGTTGCAACGCCACAGTTTTTTGCACCTGGTGATGAAGCCCCGGTGTTTTCCTCTTATTTGCCACTTTCTTCCGGACTTGTTTGTTTTCAACGCCTGGAGCAATTTTGTGAATATCATCTTTTCCACTCAGGATTCCTGCAGGTTCAGTTTGTCGTCAACAAGGTTGGGTGAGGAGTTGCGCAACAGGACCCTGGGCGGAAATTGGAGACTCTTGCTGAGGCGGAACCTGCAGAGCTGCCAGTGGAACTCAGCTTGAAGCTGAAGAAAATTGTGCCAACATCGCAGAACACGGAACAACATCAACAGAAACTGGCAAAATTCCTGTCAAATATTCCTGATAGCAGATGTCGGCTTCGAGCAGTCAGTGTTCCAGTGGTTCTTTTTGAAACGCCGCACAACACCTTAGTTCCTCGCATGAAAAACAAAACCATTGAAGAAGACTCCGAACTCGCAACTGGCTCAGCAACGGAGTAGAACTGTGCACAGCAAGATGTAATTTCCTGCGTGACGAACAAGTCTCTGCCCTTTGTCGGCCATATTCGCGATGTCACCTTGAAATGACAATCAAAATTACTCGTGCTGTGGCACTAAACTGACCTGATTGGATTCTTCCTGGAGGGTCCAACGACCGTAAAAATTGTTTTTGTTTGGAACAGAAGAGACTGAGAGTTGAGCATTCTTCTGAGACGAAAGCGCATTTCACAAGTGGCTATTGCTTCGCTTTGTTGTCATCTGATGAAATGGACAGAATGATGGAAATACACAATTCAGACATCAAGAATTAGCGTCAAGAAAAGAACGAACAGGTCCACAAGAGAAGGAGTCTTCTTTTCGTGCAGCCAACTTCGCGGACAGCCTGATGCAGTTGTTTTTCTACAGAGTTCAGTGTTGCTGTGATTAGACTGGGTTGTGGTTCAACCCAACCAGGACACAATATGGTAAAAGTATGGTGTGAAATGTGTGCGTGTACGACAACGCCTCGACGATCAACCCCTGTTTGCTTCTCTTTTTCAGATTGAGTATGATCTACAAGAAGTAGACACGTTTCCAGGAATCACCAACGCAATGATCAGCGTTCCCTCCCCGACGACCCATGGTCCGGGCCCCACCCCGCCAGGGGGTCCCGCCGTGGCCGCGGGTGGGGGAGGAGTCGGCGGTCCGCCCCTCCAGCAACCCGCGCCCCTCACCATCGACTGCGGAGGCGGGGGCGGGGGCGGGAGCGGCGGGGCAGGGTTGCTGCGGGCCCGGACGGGAGTGGGCAGCCCTCGCCGCGGGAAGAAGCGCAGCGAGTCCGGAGGCTCGGCGAGCTCGGGCTCGACCCCCGGGTCCTGGGAGGAGGCGATGAGCCAGATGTCCCGAGAGCTGCACGTCATCTGCAGGAGCCCCGACAATCTGGTGAGTGAACGGCACGTAAAAGACAAGTGTGACCCGCTTCAGGCAGCAAAATCTTGCCGCCGCTTTTCCGTTCTGCGTCCAATATGCAAAAACATGTTGGGCCCTGGTGGCACTTCGAACAGCGAATGAAACATCCAGTACGCTTGTTCCAAATTTGTCACATCTTCTTCCAAGCAATTCGCAACATGTGAATCAACAAACCGAGTTTGCGTTGGTTTGGACTCTTACAATTGCGCGCTGAGTCCTGATATTCCTATTCAGTTCAAGAATGCCCTGCTTCTCTCAGTCCGAAACAAAGCGAATTGTTCTCCTCAAATTCATCCTTACCATCGCCGACAGGTTTGCACTGCTTGATGCAAAAAGAGATCTCCATTAATTCTCCACAAATCCCACGTAATCCCAACCTAATCCTAAAATGGTCTCCCTGAGGTACAAACCGCTTTGGAAATGTTCCCCCAGTGACATTGCACAAATATTGCAGCCATAATTGCATCCAAAACTTTGTTATTGTCCCTCATTTCGCTTTTCAATCGTACCATGTATCGTGAAAGTGGTTCAGTTTGTTTGAAGGGTGTCAAGGTACCAGACAGCAGCGTGTTGCTTCTCCTTGTCTCCTATTCCGTGATTTTGTTTCAGACGCGGTTCGGCACCAACAGCCCGACGAGTCCCAAGTACCTGTCCGGCTACAGCCCACCGTCGCCCAAGCTGTTCACCCAACTCACAGCCGCCTCGACGCAGACTCCGGGCAGCGTGACGCCTCCCTCCCCGAGCAACCTTCCGCCCTTGGACGTGGCAGCAGGAGGCGCAGGCGGAGGAGCCCCTGCCCCAAGACCCTCCACCCCGGAATCCCGGCCGCCTGCTCAGGCCCTGAGCGTGAAGCACCTGCAGACTGAGGAGAACCTCCGCCAGAAGCTGAGTTCCATCGTATGCAGGGGTTTGCCCCGGAGGAGCATGTCTGTGAATGATGGCACTGCACCACCGAAAGTCGTCAGGCCCTCTGAGCCTATTTCAGGGGTGAAAGGCAGAGAAGGACCCCAACTGCGCAAAACCAACGGAGCAGGATTTGCGCCTCAGTACAGCGAACTGATTCAAGTCGGAAACAGAAGTATTGAAGACTTGAGAGTTGTGATTGAGGATAGGCAGCTCAAAGTTTACGCAGACAACTCGAAGTCTGATGAGACTGATCAGGCCAAGTCCAGTGATGAATCCAGTGGTTCAAAGCCCAGTGAAACCGGCGACGATGTGTCGAGCAACACAAACAATGGACAACCCACCACGGATCTCATCAAAGTTGTGAAGATCCCAGAAAACGTGAGTCCCGAAAAGCTGATCTGTATCATGCGAGACGGGAACCTACAAGTGAGAGAAACCAAAAGTCAGAAGCAATCTATCCCCACCACGGAAGCCTGGCAGCAAGAAGGACTTCCGGGCCAGCGAGCGAGCTGCGGAGGGCGCATCCCCTCTTCCTCCCCGCAGGAGAAGGAGGAGTGCGGAGCGGAGGGGGCCGAGGCTCCGGAGTCTCCGCGGCACCGCAGCAAGTCGGACGGCTCCCAGCCCGCGCCTAGTCAGGGCCCCATCGTCATTCACGACGACGGCTCTCTCCAGCTCAAGCTCGTCCTCCAAATCCCTCCAGGGTACCGCATGCAGGATCTGGTCATCAAGACGATCGACGACGAACTTATTGTGTCGGGCAAAAAGCCCGGCAGCTCGTCGCTGCAGCCACAGTCGCCACCAGAGGGTGCCACACAGGAAGCGGAAGCGACTCCGACGCCGGCGTCGCCGACCGGGCCTCAGCTCCTGACGACCGAGTTCATGAAGGTGTTTGAGCTGCCAAACACGGTGGATCCGTACAGCATCACGGCGCACGTGACCGAGAAGTGTCAGCTGGTCATTCAGGCCAGACTGTCCAGCCGCTGTCGCTGTGGGTCCTATTGAAGACTTTAAGCGGTGTTTTTTCAACGCTCGGACAAGGACAGACAGTGCACGAAGGCCGTGCTTTTTTCATGTCTCGCCAGCTTCACGACAAAATGATGTGTTGGTGAAAACCAGCACTGGCTTTCTGGCCTTTACATCCCAACGGAAATATTCTTCCGAGATTGTGAAGGACCAAGCCAGTTTCAGATTCTGACGTGACGTGCGGATGACTCTGCTTCACTGCAAATTCAACAAACTTTACTTGTGGAGAAGACGTTGGGTCAAGACTTTTCCCTGCAGAGATGCTGGAAGAATAAAAGAGACACACGCCCTTGTACGTGACTCCGCACCTGGGCACTGATGATGCACACACAGAGTGTACACACACACACACATACGCACACACACACACATTGAACAACAACTGTGTGAACTCGTTCACAGGGTCTTGAAAGGAGAGCGTGACCAACCAACGAAGAAGGCAACACTTTTTGAATTGCCTTGGTCCTGCAAGAAGGATCTTCAAAGCCTGTGTGCGCAAATGCAGAATGGTCATATTTCAGCCAAGCTCAAAACAGATTTCAGTCTGGAGACGACAATATTTTTGTACAGTTGTACCAACTCAATTGGCGGAATACGTTGCCTTCTCTGTTCACAACTCACACGAAACATTTCAAGCGACCCCCGATGAAAAGTCGAAGCTCAAAGTAGAGTCCAGACTCCTACGGACTTCAGGGTGACGTGGTGGGCATTATTTTGTGACAAATACTATAAAGGCAAAGCATTCGCCTCAAAAAGTACCGATAAGCAGGAAGACGCAGTCGCGGTTTTCCGAAACTGAGCGTCATCTTAGATGGCGGTTGTTCTCCCAGCAAGGTCTGTTTGGACATTTCGGTCTCTTCGGACAACTCGACATTTGAGTTGCACCCCTGGGTGACTCAGTGGTAAACCAGAGAGACGAGAGGCAATCACCGTGAGAGTTTCTCAACGGAAGGTTGCCAGTGTGGCCGGTACTCGTATTTGATTTATTTTTCGTTTCCTCGGAACAGTTGGCAAGCGTGACCCTTGTAGAAAACCCCTGGGCAGCGTCTTGGGAAATGTTCTGGTTCATCAGCAATGAGTTACGTCAGTTCAATTTGTGATACTTTGTGTGAAACGTAAGGCTGCGTCCAGAACCGGTCACGGCCCTACGTTCCAGGCAAAGATGAAACAAGGGGTTTCATGTTGGTTGTACATTATATCTGTGTTCACGATTGTACAAGTTATTTTCGTTTGGTAATTGTTGTCCCAAGTCAGGAGATTGACTTTTATCCAGGGTAAGTCATACTGTTGGCACTGACGGATGTCGAAAGAAAGACATGCGCACACACCTGCAGATGCGCCAACGAACATACGAGCTGTTTGAGGATCAAACCTCAACACAGACCAGACACAGGAAGGTCATGCAAACTGCTCGTGCGCTCTGTACGTAGAGGTCAACACATGCGCGTCGAATTTTGTCTTTTCCACCATTGTGAAAGCTGCGTGCACATGCGTCAGACTCTGATACTCTCCACGAATGTTTGAGATTCAGATTTCTCTCCAGAACTGCTTGGTGTGGACTCGACCGTATCTTCCGATTACAGGTCACGCCCAAGCGAACCTGCAGGAGGCAGCAAAACGCATTGTTGTTCCTTGTTTTTAATTCTGATGATGCGGAAACCTTTGACGCACGAATAGAGCGCAAACGGATCTGATCTGGCGCTCACCGCAGTTGGTGCAGAAAAGGTGAGAAGAAATATAAAGGCACCACACCATGTTTGCACAAAGCACCAACAAACGTGTTTCTGACTGGGATTTGTACTGTAAAGAAATCCTGAAACAAACTCAATTTTTGTGCCGTAAGCATCGTCCAAAATTGTTGCCTGTATTTTTCGTACATTGTCCATGGCAAGAACTTGATGTTTTTGCCTCCGGAAACAAAGGTGAAGACTCACTGGACGGGAGTCGAATCGTGATGCACGTTGCAATTCAGAACCACGTGCGGAATCTCGGAACGCACCGACTGTCCAGTTTGACTTCACCTGCATAAACACAAATCAGGTCAACTAAAGTCAGCCAGAGGTACAAAGGGTAAAGCAGCACTGTTTAGAAAACAGATTCGCAACGATGAGGATGTTGTAGCCAAAGACTCTGTCTTGTGCACACGCCTGAGTACACGCGACTTGTGTCGAGCGAAATGTGCGCAAAAACACAATCAAAAGACGTGTTCTTTCCGTCAAGCACCTTGTCAGCAGCAACAGATACGAGTGTTGTAATTGCAAACAGAGGTTACTTTTGTCGAATGCATGTGTTGTACGAGTATTGCTGCTTGTCGCGTCTCGAATCCTTGAGGCAGAGGTCCACACTGAACTCGGCTTGCTGCTTCGTCTGATCTGCATCAAATTGTTTTTTCCACTGTTGTCAAGGGTCCACAATATGGACGCGTTGCAGATTGACCCATCTCCAAATGTTTCTGTTCCGAGTGGTTTCTTGATTCAAGATTGTCAAGGTAAACCGGTACGGAACTTTCAAACAACCGTTGTGGAGTGCAGCAGATGACAAAGATTTTGTCTTGTGAATTTACTGTTTGGCGAAATATCAACCAAGCTGACTTCTTCACCACGAATATTCAGTGCATGAGCCAAGAGGCTGTCCTGCTATTTCCCAGGAAATGTTCGTTTCACGAAATGTCAGGGACAAATCACGGAAAACTCCTTTGTTGTGACTCCGCTGTCGGACGCCTTGCGAAAAACGTTCATTTCTTGTCCTGTTGTCAAAATGCAACCAGTTGATTGTGTGATTATGTCAGCCGCAGTTTTTCAAGGATTTGACCACAATTTAATTGTTGCACCTTCAGGCCGGTTGACAACAATTCTCAAACCGAGATTGTGAAAAAAAGCGGCTTTGTTTTTCTGTTGGAGTAAAACAATGATTGAGTGCAGCCTTGTGTGCAGGAGCAAAGTACATACCATTGTGCGATTTAGTTGTCTGAAAGTTTGCTCTTTTGGAGTTGATACTCGTACCAGAACTTTGTGATCGAATAAGCAGAGGAACCGCCGTATGCGTGAACCTCCATCGTGAAACAGGATCCTGAGCCCGGATCTGCGTTCAGATGCGCGTGTGTGGGAGCAGTGGAAACTGTGAGGTCCAGGCAAACGGAACGTGTTGTTATTGTACAATGTGAGGGTGACCGGTGAGTGAGCAAATCGTAATATCGTGCAGTTTTGTGATAGTTTTGAGGTACGTGATACAGACACACACACACTTGTGTTCTTCTTGCAGTGTCAGCCCTTTGACGTTTTCTCTTTTTTGCCATTTTGAGAACACACTGAATGCCACTTGGTTCTTTTGTAACAAAACACAGGGACCTAAGATATGCAGCTGCAGAAACCGTCAATGAGCTGAACATGCACCGTTGTTGTTGTGAATTGGACCGCGCGAGTGATCTCTCTTTGGTCAATTTTTTTGAGGTTGATGTGAAATTTTGTTGGGTGAAGTTTTCTTTTACTGAGCAACCGTCGGTACGGGATCCCAGTTCTGAACGTAACAAGCTGTTCGCTTTCCATTCATCGTGTTTCTGTGGTAATTGCGCGAGTTTTCCGCTGACCTGAGTTAATTTCCACATTTGGGGATGCATCAATTTATCCAGAAGGTAATGTTCTGAAGTATTGGATCGAGTTCCTTTGGAACACTGTTTCTTGCTAGTTCATGCCCCGTTGTTTTGCAGCAGTGAGCACTGACACTGAGACGAACAGTTAACATTCAGGTGCTTCTACTGAGACATACGTGAGCAAGTGATGTACTAACCTCCGGTTCTTTTGTACAATAAACAAGATTTTATGACAGCACGGATTTTATTTCTTTCCACCCCACAGTTGTACAATGTTTGAGCTCTCGCAATTATGGGGCTCAACCAATCTGGCAAGCCCTTGCTTGTACGTAGCTCTTCACAGCAGGAACTGTCACCCCAATATTGAACTGTCTCCAGTCATTTTACAATTACAAATTTCAGAAACGACTACCATACTCCCAAATTATTGTCCGATCTTCACCATTGTCGCTGTTCGTGTCATGAGTGGCTACAGTTATAATATTTTCCCCACCAGAACCAGGTGCTCAGGTGACAAACCATGGTGCAGGAGGAGGAAGTTCCTGCAGGGGTACTGACAACTTTGAAAGGCAGTCAAACATCAGCCGAACAGAGTTGACAAACACAAAGACTGAAACAGCCATCCTGTTCCAGGAGGAAAGGAGGACTGATGGTCTTTTTGTTCCGTGGGGGGAGTTCTCTCACTGGCAGGCGAGGAAGGATCCGGGCGTAGAATTTCTTGGGCAAGGATGCCTTTCAACATCTTCAGACAACCATTCAAACAAAACAACAGTCACATCCTCCCCAAAGAAATTTTTCGAAAAGCAAACAGTTTCTTCTGCAAAAGAGTTTTTTGTTCCAGAATGAGCTGCAGTCGTCGTCTTCTGAGTTGAACATCATTTGGAAGTCTTGCTGTCCACTCACAAGGGTACCCCCCCGACCCCATCGAGAAATTTCCAAACAAATGTTTGACTGAACTGATCAAAAGCTCGGATTCAGAATTCACGTATGCCAACACGGCTTGTGAATCTTCTTCCAGCATCCGTTCTGTTGTTCCATCGTCCGTTCTGCTTCCTTGTTTTTGTGTGAAATTCAACAAGGCAAGAAACGGGGTTTGCGGACTGATATGTTCAACTGAATCCTGTCCCCAGGGCCTTCTTGGCAATGGTTTCTTCTTCTCTTGACAGAGGTTCTTCCCTCTGGCGTGGAGCAGCGGGTGCTGGGTAAGTACCAGGAGGTCCCACAGGGATGACATAGACATCTGTGGGATGAGGTGGCTGTGGAGACACGTTGGGCTGTGGCTGGTTGGGATACAACAACACCTGATGTCCGGGTGAAGCCTGTAATGACAGAAGTGCGTCGTGCACATGAAAATCCAAGGGCCAGATGCTGCAGTCTCACGGCTCCCGAATGATGAACCGATGAAACCGGTGTCCCTTGATTTGTGCCATTGGGCGCTGAGGTGTAATTTTCCCCAGATGAATTAATTTCCAACGTAAAATGTATGGCACGAAATATACATGAAACTATGTGCATCTGCCTCTGGACAGACTCCAACATGACCACGTGAAGTCATGTCTGCAACAGGATATCGGCAACTACCGGTAGCTGCGCCAGAGAACAAAGGGATGTTCGCACCAGAGCCTCCAGTGGGTCCAGGGGTCAATTTTTCTAGGCCCTGCGAATACGTAAACTGCCCAGCCAACAGCCAAACAGCTCATCCAGATCCACTCCTGAAACAGAACTGGTGGCCTTGGCCTCACAGAAGCCAAGTAAAGACACTGACCTGAACAACGCGGTTGTTGTGTCCGCCGCAGGAGGCTGCCACCAGAGCCAAACCGAAGAGGATGCACAGACTCGACAAGGCGATCAGCGCTATTCCAATTACTCTGGAGAACAAACAAATAAATCTCCTTTTGCACAAGCACAAGTTCAGTCAAATGCTCACGCAAACTTATTTTTCTGAGAGGTACACACCTGTTCCAAAAGATCAGCACGAAGACTCCGACGCCGAGCATGGGAGTACCGATCGTCCACAGGCAGATGTTTATGCAGGCGACGGCTGCCGATCCACCTTTCGCTCCTTTCCCGTCACCTTTCCCCATTGTTTGAAGCTACAAAGCACACCGGTTCTTCCATTGAGGAAGAGAATCCGTCTTTGATAAACAACCCACTCATCCACCCACTTCACCACCAGTTGCATAGCTGTAGAAGCCCACATGTGCACCGTTTTCTTTTCAGCCTTTTTGTTTCGACAACCTGCATGGCGATTTACAGCGGAGATTGACGCCATTTACCCCTCCCAACACGTTCCTTCGAACAACACACCAGCCACAAACTTTTCATCTACTTTATCATTTTTTGGGAGTCGTATTTTTCTGTTCAGTTGGTTGTGCAGAGTTCGCCAAACACATTCAGTTTCAACATCTTCCGACAAACTTTCAGTGCCACCTTTCATGAAAACCTGAACTTGTGTTCTCAGCCAGCCCAAGTCCTGAAGAATAGCGTTTGTATTTTCGGCAAAGGGCACACCAGACCCACCAAAAGAAAAGTCTGATTTCGAAGTGTTCCTGGAGAGACTCTGCTGGTCTTGAGACCTTTCAGAACTGTGTTGCCTGCATCTCACAGAATTTCAAACCCCACCACGAGTGACAGGAATTTAGTTTTGAACTGCAACTGAGACTAAAAGACAGATACTGACCAAAAAAGACAAAATACATGTAAAAATTGTACTCACGTCGGACGTAAAAATTGCTTGTCGACACAAGTTTGCTGTTGTTTTGCGCAAGCGCGCCCATTAAACAAGGATCATATCCTCTTTAGCTGGGAAAACTGAAAGCCTGGGCAGATCGCAACATGCACGCATATTTGTGTGGGAGACAAGTGTCTGACAAACACTTGAATAAGAACGGGAGTTGTTGATTATCTCACACGCAACCATGGTTATTGAAAAACCACCACCTGCTAAAATTTGACTTCAAAATCCCCAAGTGAAAAGTCAATTGCCGTTTTTGACAATCTCTGATTCATAAATTGAACAGGAATGAACTTTCCAGAGCGCGAGTGGACGGTGGATCAATAACTGTGAGAAAGCAGTTCGTTTTTGTTTGCCTGATTCTTGCGGACTGTGTTTCCCGCTTCCTCGTGCAGCGTGAAGGGAATAAGTTGGGTGTGTCCAAACGACTGACAAATAGAGTCTGAGCAGCATGAACCTGAGCCTTTTGTTGAATCTACTCCTCACTTGCACAAGTTTGGTTCTCTTGAGCTTGTAGCCCCAGATCCTCATTCAAACAAAGTGTTTCTCGTTTGGACTGGAAGTGAACCTGCCTTGACATTGACTGCCATTCAGGTGTGGAGAGTCTTGGAGAACCTTCATCGGTACTCTCTGCCCCAATTTGATCTGCAAAAAACCGCAAAATCTTGGTTGAAATTGGGCCCGGTGGAACGAAATAAGGAGACACCCCTGATTTTTGACACGGGTGTTTGGTGGCCATTTCAGGTGGGAGCCTGAAATAGCCAGACATGTGTCTCCCCATTTTGGTTTGGGGGTAAAATAGCCAAGCACCCTTGCCTTGTGCACTTGGAGATTGTTCACCCCATGTCTGGCCATTTCAAGTCAACTGAAATGGCCAGACACCTGTGCCTCCTCATTTGGGGTGTTTGGCCATTTCGTTACACCGGGCCTTCCTGAAGAGAACGGGTCCGCCTCCGACCAAATCCCGGGTCTAGTTGATCAGCAGGTGTGATGGAAACGTAGACTTGTTACCGCGTGACATCGAGCCTTCCACGCAAAAACGATGCGGAGTTTTAATTTCTTTGGAGTTAGAGAGAGATTCATGAAGCCACAAAAACACCAACAAGAATTGTGCTTTGTGTCGTCAATCCTGTACGAGCGTATTGTGGTTTGTTTGCTGTGCACAGGTTCGCTCAGGATGGTCTGAGTCTGTTCGAGGAACAACAAGGCTCAACCAACGGAAAAGGAACCCTCAGATATCTGCTGTCCATTGGAAAATCCCAGGTTGAATGCATCTGCCAGATGAACGAACACACGGATTCTGGCCCACACCTTGCCCCACGAAATTGACAGAAATTGAATAAGTTCACTGGGTTACTGACGCTGGCTTGCATGCCAGGTGGAGTGCTGAAAAATTCCATTTTCAGTCCTCAAAAGAACTGAGATTACTGAAAAACCAGAAATGCATGGGTGCTGTGGCAAGAAAGGACCTCAAATCTTACGCACTCCCCTCAAATCTACTAAGCGGCAAGCCGCTCCAAAACTATTGTTCGGATGAACTCTCATATGGACGATTCAACACAAAGTCACATTGAACCAATGTGCTTGAAAATGAGTTCAGAACCTTGGGAAGTGAAACATTCTGCATAAGATTCTGCAAGATAAGGAGGCAATTTGTGTTTGTCCAGAGGGAGCTTGACCGACTGAACTGTCATTGCATGCAGACTCTGTCCACCATCTCCGAAGTACCGACGCAGCCTCAAGCGGGAAGGAAATATTGCAATGGAACTGAGTGGTTTGGTGACTGGGTGAAACTGTTCAATGGAAAGGGGAAACTTTTCAATTTTATTTCACCTGCAAAGAAAGACATCACGTGCAACTGGTGTAAGCTCTCGCGTGCTTATGTGGAAAAGCAGAAGTAAGGATTTTGTTTGCAACTTTTGTTCAAGTTCACTTTTATTTCAACTGCAGAGAAAGGCATCTCAATGCAACTTGTACAAGCGCCCGCGTGCTTGCTGTGTGGAGACAGCGTGGGAGAGCCTGTGTGCTCAAATGTGGAGAAGTACTCGTACAAGGATTTGTTTGCAACTTTCCCGACTTCCAGACGCAAGCTTCCTCCCAACTGTGGACGTGTTCACGAATACAGCTGCTCCTTGCTTGGTTCTGCAGGCAGCTCTGTGCCCGCCTTGGACGGTTGAGCCGCCCCCGGGACGGGAGGCTCGGTGCCGCTCCCCCCGGGCTGTGGGTACGGACTCGGTTCAAACGGGTGCTGAGAGTAGGGCGGAGGCTGCGAGGGCCCGGCTTGAGGATGGGTGGGGTTGGAACCGTGCTGAACGGGGTAGGGTCCAGGCTGGGGGTTGGAGTAGCCGTAAGCAGGCTGTCCACCTGGCTGAACAGTGTGGATCACAGTTGGATGGTTGTAGGTTACTTGGGTTGTGTTCTGAAACAACAAAACCCGAAATTAGTGCCACGCTCTTCGTTGATCATTTTTTTAACGCAGTTGGTGACTGATATGTTGGTATTCGATATTGGAATGAGCGTTGTGAGGAACATCTCAACAGTCCTGTCTCTCAAGTTTTCTCGTGATATCGGACCAGTCGCCATTGTCAATTGTGGTTTGTCGTCCATCAGTCAGTCAGTCAGTCAGTCAGTCAGTCAGTCTGTCTGTCTGTCTGTCTGTCTGTCTGTCTGTCTGTCTGTCTGTCTGTCTGTGAGTACTTGTGTGCGTGCGTGTGCCTGTCTGTCTTGGTTCACTCACCGCTCCACTGGGCGCGGTCTTGCTCTTCGCTCCGGCCACGGTGACAAAGACGATGAGAACGATCCCGATCACGATGCACAGAACGGAGATGACGACCAACACGATGCCGGTCGTGTACAGTGCCCTGAAACGAGAACGTCGGACTGCAGATTGACGTGTCTGAAATGATTTCCCTTGTGTACTGCTGTCCACGTCTGTGTGACGTGTCTTTTCACCAGATGTGTTCTGATCGTGGAAATCAGCGGCCACATCAGATCACCCAGAGAAGGTGAAATGAGGAGATCCGACACACTGTCACACTGTCGCCCTGGGTCTTTCACAGCCGGACTGCAAAAGTTTGACCTGGTTCACTTTACTTTGATTTGCCTTCTGCAGGGTTCTGATTGAAAGTTAAACCGGTCCCATGTGTCCTTTGTGCATCATTGTGAGAAGGACAGGAGGAACCTTCTCAGTTTCCTGCGAACACCAGACACGTGAAAATCCAATTGAAATGAGAGAAAAACAGCCCCAGAGGAAATTGTTGTCTGGATCGATCCTTGGAAAAATAAAAGAACAGAATGCAGCAAACTTGCGAACTCCACGGGAGAACGTTTAGGGGAGGACATTGAGACCAACAACAAATTCGACAACTTGAGGAAAAACATTGACAAAAAATGACAGTGATGTTTTCCAGTGACGTTTTTTTGTGTGAGCGTAGGAACGTCTGAGGGTTGAGGCTTGGTCCTTGAATCGGTCATTTTTCTGTGAGCTAATCCCTCCCGTGTTTCCCGAGACACTGACTGCGCTCGCTTGACTTTTTTCGTCCACCGACCTCGGGCGGCACAGTGACGTTTTACCAAAGAGCTTCCTCACAAGACTGGAGTTTTGGATGACAGAGGGTGATCCATAACTGCACGTGTCAGTTCACACGCACACTTCTTTGTCTGTCGCCTCTTGTTTTCGGAAGGCCACGCAGCCAAAGAGCGACCTTCTTCAAATTCAAAGGCTTTTGTGCTTCACTTTGCTTCGCTCTGAGTGACAATTGTCAAGATGGGTACACACAACTGGGTTTACCAAACAGGGTCTGCTGGCTACTTTGAAGCGTTGGGGTTCAAACTAAAGTTGGAGCAAGGCACACAGTTTTTCTGTTTTGTTTTCCAGAGACGAATGTGTGAACAAAGTGCGACTGGACGAAGACGGTTTCGTAGGGCCCAGACACGCCGAATCGTTTTGTTCTGAGGAAATTGTGCTCCAAGACAAGTTCATGATGTACTAAGCACACTGGATCATCCTCTGGCGTGAGAAGCTGAACCAGAAACAATTGATTGTGCACAAAGTCAAACTTCCTGCGTGAAACTTGAATCCACAGAATGTAATGTCAGAACATCTGATCAAAAAGAGAATGGTGAAATTTTATCCCGTTTCAAGCAAAATATTGGCGCTGTGATCAAATACAAAATGGTGGTAAATCCCATCAAGAACAGCACAGGACGTATTGAATCTGTACACCAATCAGGCAATTGCTGACGGAATGTGCCCCATGCATTTGTTGCACACCAAGTCATTTGTCTTGGTACGATTAGATGAGGGTTTGCACAACCGTTGTTCTCCAGAAAATGAACATTCCAATTGAGTGTGTGCAACAGCATTCACTTCAGTGTTTGCCTGTGTGTCTGTCAGCAATCGCTCTGGAGACTATCTCGGGAACAATGAAAGCAGCTCGTTTTCGGGAACTATTCCGTGTGCCAGGGCCCGCAGTTTTGATTCACCACCAAAAATGCTCACAGAAAAGGCACGAGTTCACTGTATTCCATCTGACAGGGGCAATTCGCACCAAGACCATGAGGCAAGAACACGAGGAAGAGGATTAAGTTCCAAGTTGAAAAGAAGCACGACTCAGATGCTGTTTTCCCCAACTTTTGTTCTCAGGCAAGTGATTGGTGAGATTCGAAGAAAGGTTCGCGGAGTCTGAAGAACCAGTACCGGGAAACTCACCCGTAGCTCCAGACGGAAACCATGATGATGCCAGTGAGCAGCATCGGGAGGCCGATCACCCACATGAAGATGAGAAAACAGCAGAGCGCGATGCCCCCGGCGGCCGCTCCCTCCACCGCGTCCTCTCCCAGACCTTCACCGTGACCCTCGCCTTTGCCGGTTCCGGCTCCAGAACCTCGACCCATCGTCACGTGATCTGCAAACATCAGTCCCATTCCACCGAGGTCAAAACCAACGCAGGTTGAGTTTTTGCTGAGCAAACAGAAGTGGTCTGAACGTAGTTGTTGTCAAAAGTTTTGTCCGAAACCTAAATGTTCGTTCTGCTTTCTTGAGGAAACGTGAGCAGGTTCGCTCGAGTCAGACGTTGGACTCTCAACAAGGGTACAATTTTGTACAAAGTAGAAATGACAGACCCACATTGTTGTTGCTTTGGACGCATTTTGATTTCAAACAAGTGTCGTAAAAGACGAAGTCCAACAGATTCATTGTGCACTGTCGCGTGAGCAAACCTCCTTTCGTGCATAACAACATGTTTCTCGAATTACCTTTTTCCTAACGAAGTCACCTTCGTCCTTGTTCTTGGGAGTTTGAGTTCAGTACTTCACGCTGAATCCAGAAACAACAGAGTTCTTGTCCTCTTTGGCAACAGGTGCGCAGATAAATATTTTTCGTTGGACCAAAGCGTCACGGAGATCGAGTCGGACTCCGGGAGTGTTCTTGGTGTGTTGACACACGCGTAATTGATCTCATGGATCAAAAAACAACACTGAGGTGTGATCCAGAAACCTGTCTGAAAACATTCATGTGAGAGTCAACAATGTGAGGGACACTGACAGCGGTGAGGTGAAGCGAATAGAAAATGTACGCGCTTGCAATGACACGAGATGTCAGATTTCCAAACCCTTATCAAGCATAACACTAGAGGAGCTCCGGCACTCAGACGGCGATTGTAAGGGGACCGTCACTGACTCCTATCGGAGCAATTTGGACTGGGTATGACTTGGTGGCACCGGCTCCGTACGGA